>OLHG01002251.1_pt1 | contig 10560 bp, 8 predicted proteins | sample 1605971 | NCBI WGS metagenome assembly OLHG01 (sample SAMN03283289) | human gut metagenome | biome: human-associated habitat; material: feces | host: Homo sapiens | place: Peru | collected 2012 | reverse complement strand
GCTGTTACTGCTTTTTTTGAATTATGCAAGGTATAAACGCGGAGACGCTTACCCGAGTGTGGCAATAGGTGGCAATAGGTGATAATAGAAAATGTCCTTATTGCCACGCTTAAATAGCTAAAAATCAATTGGTTAACTTTAAGTGTGGCAATAGTGGCATTAGTTTTAGAAAAACGTTTCCTGTAATATAATGAAGAAAGATGCACTTTCCCTTTATCCCTTATACTTATTTTCATTCGGAAAAGACAAAAAAGTATAAATAGTGAATCATATAAATGGTCAAGTGAAATATTATCATTATCTTTGTAGCTAAAATAATAGGTGACTATTGAGTAGAATAAAAGAAATATATGATTTCATATGCAGCGCATACGAAATAGCATCAAGAAAAGATTAGTATGGTAAAATATAATGTTAGCATAACACAAGAGGCACAGTTTGCTGAAGTCATTGATATCATTCAGCAACATAAAAGTAATGCTTCACAAGTGGTAAACAATGAAATATTGCTTACCGCTTGGTATGTAGGCAAGTATGTTTCTGAAAAATTGAAAACAGAAGAATGGGGGAACAAAGTAGTTTCCCAACTGTCAGAATTCATTCGCTCAAACCACCCTGAAATCAAAGGCTTTAGCCGAAGTAGCATTTACAATATGGTAATGTTATACGATGAATATTCGTCGAAAAGCTTTAAAACTGCCGTAGAGAAATATTTAGGTTCTCAATTTGTGCAGCCACTGGCTGCACAAATTGGCGATAATGTATCGGAATCTTCCTATAAGATTATGAAACCAACAATGGACAAACAAATTGTCTAAATGCCATCTGGACAATTCCCAAATATTTTATTTCTGACCACATTATCAAATCATTATGACATATTGTGCAGATGTAAAAGTTTTGAGGAACGTCTCTTTTATATACTTTATGCACACAAAGAAAGATTAAGCCATAAAGAACTTCAAAGAGCTATTACAACGCAAACTTATGAAACTTTATTGAGTGACAAGAACAATATGTCAAAGGAATTTCTGGAAACTTATCCAAATTCGCCCATTATGTTCAAAGATACATATTTCGTTGATTTTCTCAATTTACCAAAGAAACATAGTGAAAAAAGACTGAAGAACGGTTTGTTAGAACACATGAAGCAATTCATTCTAGAATTAGGAAAAGACTTCATCTTTATGGACCAAGAGTACTGCTTAAATGTTGGCGCATCCACATTTAAGGCAGATTTGCTGTTTTTTCATCGCGGTCTCCAGGCACTTGTTGCGGTGGAATTGAAGAAAACCAAATTCCATCCTCGTGACTTGGGACAATTGGAGTTTTATTTGGAAGCTTTAGACCGTGATGTGAAACGTTCCAACGAGAACCCTTCTATAGGCATCATTTTATGTCCTGATGTGGACAAGGTTGTTGTTGAATATGCTATGAGTCGCAGTATGAGTCCGACAATGGTGGCGGAATATAAGCGTATCTTAATTCCACAGGAAAAAATGCAGCAACAACTGAGAGAGTTCTGTGAGTTTTTCTTGAAAGAAGATAAATCTTAAAATTAATAGACGAATTAATAATGGACACAAAAGCATTAAGACAAAAGATACTCGACCTTGCTATTCACGGCAAGCTCGTTCCACAAGATCCCAACGATGAGCCTGCATCGGTGCTGCTCGAACGTATCCGTGTAGAAAAGGAAAGACTCATCAAAGAGGGAAAGATTAAGAAGGGAAAGAAGTCTGCAAAGACTTCTGATAAGCCGCATTATCCCTTTGGAAGTTCAAACGGATAATGCGGCTTATCAGAAGGTAAAAGTAGTTGCAGTCATATTCTTTTCTTTTACTAATAAATGTTATATTCCCGCCATTCCTTTCCCAAATCATTTGTTCTCTCCCAAATTTACTGTAAATTTGCAGAAAGTATCTAATTAAAGATTAAAAGTGCGATTTAAAATAAGGTATAGATTATGCAATACAAGAATATCATATTTGATTTGGGAAATGTCCTGGTGAAGCTCAATCCGGAAGGATGCATCGGGGCTTTCAAGGCGATAGGAATGGGGGAACTGGCTAATCCGAATCCCCAGAGTGAAGGGATGAAGCTGATGAGCAAACTGGGTGTGGGAATGATTACCACCGAAGCATTCTGCGATGCAGCCCGTGAGTTGACAGGAGCAGATGTGACGAATGAAGAAATCATTGATGCTGCCAACAAGATGCTGGTGGAGATTCCTGATGAGAAAAAGGAGCGACTCCTGCAGTTGAAGAAAGCTGGTTATCGCCTCTTCCTCTTGAGCAATACCATTGATATACATTGGGATTATTGCGTGGAGCATCTCTTCCCTTATCAGAACCATGGGGTAGAGGATTATTTCGAGCACTGTTTCCTCTCTCAGCGAATGCACTTGGCTAAGCCTGATGCCCACATCTATGAGGAGGTAATCAGGCAGGCGAACATCCATCCCGATGAAACCCTCTTCATCGATGATCTGAAGGAAAACTGTGAGGCTGCCGAGAAACTGGGCATCCATACCTTCCAGAACGTGAAGTTCGATGATTGGCTTGCACTTCGATTCTGACGGAAATGTCAGAATCGAAGCTTTTATTCGTTGAATAATTTTGTGTTAATTTGCATTTTTTCTGATGAATAATCGCAATAACTCCACACTTTTTCTGACGAATATCTGTAGAAGTCCACACTTTTTCTAACGAATAATCAACAAATTCCCACACTTTTTCTGACGAATAACTAAGGAAAAGGCTGATTTATTCGCTTTTTCCAATAAAATGTTATACCTTTGCCAACTCATAATAACTAACATACAATATCAAAATGAATTTTTACAAGACATTAGGACTGAAAAACAGTCGTATTGACGTGGCTGATGCCTTGAGAGGATTGGCAGTGGCAGGTATTATTCTCTATCATTCCGTGGAGCATTTCAATATGTACGATGGAAGCATAGAGCATGCTTATACGCTGGGGTGTGATGATTGGATGGCAGATGTGCTGGCATTGCTGCTGTCGGGAAAGATGTATGGCATTTTTGCCCTGCTCTTCGGATTGAGCTTCTTTATTATGAATGATAACCAGCAGCAGCGGGGAATTTGCTTTTCTGGAAGATTCGCCTGGCGAATGTTCCTCCTGGCAATGCTCGGTATCGTGAACACCGCCTTTTTTGATGGCGATATCCTCTTCTCCTATGCCATCTATGGACTGGTTCTCATCCCATTGAGTTATCTTCCTACCAAATGGCTCTGGTGGGTGGTTGCCTTCCTCTTTATCCAACCGGTAGAAATCTACTCCCTCATTTCGGGATGGCAGGTGGATGCATCGGCATTGAGTGAGGTGTATGGAAATATGTATAATGGTCATCAGCACGGCACCTTCCTGGAGAATGCCTACAGTAACCTGCGATACGGACAGGTGGCTACCTATTACTGGTGCATGATGAAGGGAAGACATACGCAGACCATCTGCCTCTTCATTCTCGGAATGCTGGTGGGCAGAAAGCGTTGGTTCTATAATGAGAACAACAACCTGGCTTTGTGGAAGAAGGTGCTGGCGGTTTCCATCTTGGTATTGATTGTGGGTGGCATCGCTGATGTGCGCCACATGGAAACATGGAACAATTGGCTTTATCCTATCTACAACTTCTTCATCCTCTCGTTCGTAGTTTCAGGCTTCGTACTGTTGTGGTATGGTAAGGAATGGTTCAGAAAGGGATTGTCGTTCCTGCGCCAGTTTGGTAAGATGAGTCTGACCAACTATTTCCTCCAGTCTATCATCGGTTGCGGACTGTTTGCTTATTATGGCTTCAATCTCCAGACGAAGCTCGGCATCACCTACGCCTTTTTTGTGGGTATTGCCATGGTAGTAGTACAATGCCTCTTCTCCAACCTCTGGCTCAAGTATCACTCCCATGGTCCTTTCGAGGGAATTTGGAAGAAGCTGACCTGGATTAAGTTCTAAAACTTTAAGATTTTGAGATAAAAAAAGGTGTGTCATAAATCCATGATACACCTTTTTTTATCTCTTATTGATCCTTTCTGAATATTTTATCCACGACAATGGCGATGGCGCTCGACACGATTTCCTTGAATTCCTGGAGATGTTCTTCATGGTGCGGCTTTTTTTAATCTGTCATGCTCACTATAAAACTTTCATGATGTTCGAAGGTGGGCGCTGCGCCATGAGTTCCTGCTTCATATAATCCATGTAGGGCGCTACATGCTGATAATAATGGTAATAACCCGGACAGAGATAGTTGAGACCGGAATCGCCATACTTATCTTTCATGAAGCGGTTCTTTGGGCATTCTCCATGACAGGCAAACTCCATGTCACACTCCTTGCACTGGCGTGGAAGAGAACTGTGTTTCAGACGGCTGAACTCCTGTTGCTGCTCACCATAAAGCATGTCGATGAGCGAATGGTCACGGATATTGCCCAACTTATACTCCGGAAAAACAAAGTGGTCGCAGGAATAAACATCGCCATTGTGCTCCATCACTCCCGCATGACCGCATTCCTTGGAATAAGCACAGATGCCGGGAGAAATACCCATCCAGTTTGCCAGTGTGCAGTCGAAAATCTCAACGAAGATTTTGCCCACATCCTTCCGAACCCATTCATCGAAAATTGCACAGAGAAAGTAGCCCCACTGCTCCGGCGCAACCGATGCCTCGCTCAGAGAAATCTCATCCTTGTCGGCAAGACTTGCCAGGGTACGGCCATCCTCATGTCGGGTCAGTCGCTCAACGATAGGTGTGAACTGCAGAAACTGACAGCCGTTTTCCTTGAAGAAGCGGTAGAACTCCAGCGGATGATTGGCATTATAGGCATTCACCACCGCCATCGCATTCCATTCTACCCCGTGTTTCTTCAGCAGTTTGATGCCTTGCATCACCTTCTTCCACGATGGTTTTCCCGCAGCCGTCAGCCGGTAATGGTCATGATCAGGCTGCGGACCATCGATAGAGATGCCTACTAGCCAATGGTTCTGGGCGAAAAACTCGCACCATTCATCGGTCAGCAACGTGCCGTTGGTCTGAATTACGTTGTCGATGCGCCTGCCTCCAGCATACTTTTGCTGTAGGGATAAAGCCTTGCGGTAGAAGTCGATGGAGCGCAGCAGAGGCTCGCCACCATGCCAGGTGAAGAGCACCTGGTTCATGGTTTGCGCCTCAATATATTCTCGGGTAAACTGTTCCAGCATCTCATCGCTCATCAGATGTCGCTGAGCAGTGGGATAGAGTTTGTTCTTCTCCAGATAATAACAGTATTTGCATGCCAGGTTGCAATGGGCACCCGCAGGCTTCAGCATTACATACAGTGGCTTGGCAAAGGGATTTGCTATGTTGTCGTTCATTATTTTTTCTTGAATCTAGTTGTAATCTCTATCTCTCTGTAACCGGGAGATAAAATCAGAACTTTGGCAGCGTAATTTCGAAATCCTTGCTGTCTCGATGCTCCTTTCTGATGGCAGCCAGGAGTTCGGTAAGAATCTTAGGATGTTCTGCCGCCACATTATGGTCTTCGTGGATATCGGAAGCCAGATTATAGAGCCGCGGCTCGCCTTTTACTACCACCAGTTTCCAGTCGCCCTTTCTCACGCCAATCTGGTCGGTTTCGTGAAATTCCCAGTACAGGTAATCGTGATGTTTCTGCTCTGCATCCTTGCCCAGAAGGGTAGGAGCGATAGAGATTCCGTCGAAACCATCACCAGCCAACTTTCTGTTGGTATAGCGCTTGGCAAAGTTTCTGATGCCTGCTAAATCGCAGAAAGTAGGCAGCAGGTCGTAAAAGGCAAACTGGGTATCGTTCACCGCTCCTGCCTTGATGTGCTCAGGCCACCAGGCGATAAATGGTATGCGGATGCCGCCTTCGTAGCACTGGCGCTTCAGACCTTTCAACTTACCGTCGCGACCGAAGAACTCTGGATCAGCACCACCTTCTTCATGCGGCCCGTTATCTGAAGTAAAGATGACAACGGTATTCCTGTCGAGTCCCTTCTCCTTCAGCTTGGCGAAGATTTCGCCCACATACTGGTCCAGTCGGGTAATCATTCCGGCAAACTGTGCATGGGTATGAACCGCAGCGTTGTATCTCGAATCTTCCCATCCGCCCCAGGTTTTATCGGTAAAGAACTGTTTCTGGTAATTCTCTAGAATAGAGTCTTCCGGCTGGGCCAGTTCGGCATGCGGCAGGGTATAGGTAAGGAATCCTACGAAAGGATGTTCCTTATCCTGTCTGTCAATCCATTCCAGTGCCTTGTCGTGGATGATGCGGGCAGAATACTGTTTGCGCTTGAAATAATCCTTGCCGAACATCGAATGCTGGATGTTCTGTTCCATTACCTCTCTTACCACCGCTGTATCTCCCATTGCACGACTGTAGCGGTTCAGAAAGTTAGGATAATAGAGATGAGCCTGAAACTGGCAGATATAGCCATAGAATTCGTCCACGCCACGCTTGTCGGGAGTAGAAGCCGAACCTTCATATCCGCCAGCCCATTTCCCGAATACGCCGGTTCTATATCCTTCGTCCTTCATGATTTCGGGCAGAATCTTATGCTGCGGGTCGTAAGGTTCCTGTCCTACGACAGAATACTCCTCGTTGTTGCCATATTTTACCATTGGCACACCTCTCCAGTATTCCTTGTTTCCACGCACATGTGTATGTCCCGTATGCTGACCAGTCATGAGGGTAGCTCTCGACGGAGCCGAGACGGGAGAACCGGCATAAGCCTGGGTGAATCTCATTCCCTCCTGTGCCATCCGGTCTATATTAGGCGTGTGGATATAAGGTTGGCCGTAGCAAGCCAGATCGCCATATCCCATGTCGTCACACAGTATGAAGAGAATGTTGGGCGGGGTGTTCTGTTTTGCACAGAGCTGGGTAGGAAGGCACGCCAAACCTACCCCTGTAAGCCATATTGTCTTGTTCATATCAATGTTATTTTGTTCGGTTTCTTTACTCGTCTACCTTCAGATTCCTGCGATAGGTAGCGAGGAGTTTCTTCATTTCCTTTTCTACCTTCTGCATGCCAGGCTTGCCGTAGAGGTTGTGCAGCTCGTTCGGATCAACCTGGATATCATACAACTCGTAGTAGTCAATATCGGCATCATCGGTGATGTAGTTGATGGATTTGAGATATTCGAAACACCAGTTTTCTGAAGTTCCCGGTTGGCACTGATACTTGTTTTCTGGAACGGCTCTTTCACCACCCTTGCCGTAGAAATGAATCAGTTTGTAGCGCTCGGTTCTCACACCATCGTGCTTGCGTACCAGATGATAATTAGGGTAGTCATAATAATGGTAATACAGACTCTTACGCCATTTTCTTACAGGCTGTCCGGCAAACAATGGTTGGAGCGAAGTGCCCGGCATATAGGCAGGCTTCTTCAAGCCCGCCAGGTCGAGGAAGGTAGGAGCAAAGTCGATGTTCTGTACCATCTGGTTGCACTCGCTCTTAGGCTGGATATGCTTAGGATAGCTGATGATGAGCGGTGTATGGAATGATTCCTCATACATGAAACGCTTGTCAAACCAGCCGTGTTCGCCCATGTAGAATCCCTGGTCGGAGGTGTATACGATGATGGTATTATCCGTGAGATGATGCTCATCGAGATAAGTCAGGAGTCGGCCTACACTTTCATCCACCGAAGCAATCACTGCCATATAGTCGCGGATATAGTTCTGGTATTTCCATTCTACCAGTTCCTTACCCGTGAGATTCTTGCTCAGGAATTCTCTGTTTCTCGGCATGTAATAGGCATCAATAGCCTCGCGCTGCTGCGGTGTCATGCGGTTCATCTCTCCCATGAGTCCGGCATACGAGTCTCTGCCTTCCGGTGTAGAAGGGTCGTACATTTCGGGCACTTTCAGGTCGCGTACCATTTCCATATATTCACCGATAGTCATCTTCTGGGTGGATGCAGCCGAGCCTCGGGTCGCATAGTCGTCCCAGAAGGTTTCAGGTAGCGGGAAGTTTATTTTGCCGTATTTCCCAACATACTTGGTGCTAGGCATCCACAGACGGTGGGGTGCCTTATGATGAACCAGCAGACAGAATGGCTTGTTTCTGTCTCTTTGGTCGAGGTATTCGATGGCATGGTCTGTGATGAGGTCGGTGGCATATCCCATTTCCTGCTTGTATTCTCCGTAATGGTCTGTTGATGCGAAGGTCGGGTTGTAATATTGTCCCTGGTCGTTGAGGATGTGATAGAAATCGAAACCTTTAGGGCGGCATGACATGTGCCATTTTCCCACTACTGCCGTCTCATAGCCTGCCTTCTGCAGCATTTCAGAGAAGAAGGTTTTGGTGGAATCGATGCCCTCTGCCAGCATGCGCTGTCCGTTCTGATGACTGTAGAGGCCGGTCATCAGACAGGCACGGCTTGGTGTAGAAAGCGAGTTTTCAACGAAAGCCTCGTTGAATTTCATTCCCCTTTCTGCAAGTCGGTCGATATTTGGGGTAGGCGCCAGTTGGGAGATGGCACTGCCGTAGGCGCTGATAGCCTGTTTGGCGTGGTCATCGCACATGATATACAGGATGTTTGGTTTTTCGCCTGTATTCTGGGCGAAGAGAGATAGCGGCAAGGCTTGCAGGGCAGCCATCGCCAGCAAAGATCGGTTGAAAGGTTGATAATTATTAGCCATAATGTTTTGTATTAAGTTATATCTTGCAAAGGTACGCTGAATATTCGTAATTACCAAAAATTTCGGGATATTTCTTAAGAATATTTCTCTTATTCTTCATAAAGAAACAGTGCCCTTCCTGTTTCACGACAGAAAGGGCACACAACCTAGTCTATTCTCGTACATGCTGTGTTGATATAACATAGAATAGTTGATTTCTTATGAATTGATTACTTAAAAAGTTTACCTCTTCAAGTTTGGGTTCTTCTCAACCTCAGTTGTTGGATAAGGGCAGTAAATACTATTCTCACCCTGCCAAGTGCTATTCTTAACAGACACACTTTCCTTAACCTTAACTTCATTGCCCTTAGCATCCTTTGCAACAACGATAGGAGCATTAGCAACGCGGTAGTCGAAGTTTTTCTTGAGTTCGTCCATACGGAGCTCGTCTGCACGGCGGGTAACCATCTGTGTCCACTGACCGGCAACCTCCCAACCATGCTCAATGTAGCAAGCATCAGCAAGCTGATCAGCACTCATAGCGTCAATCTTAACAGTTGTACCATCGCTAAGAGTTACGTTCTCGTAGTCTGTAACGGCACGTTTACGAACCTGCTTTAAGTACTTCTTTGCATCTGTCAAGTCCATACCTGCACGGGCTGCACTCTCAGCATACCAAAGTAAAACCTCAGAATAGCGGATCAGACGGTGACGGCGTCCGTTAGTCATGTTGGTATAGTTAGGCTTCGTATAGTCGTAAGGCTGCTTGAGCTCTACATTAGAATCAGAAGGGTCGCAATTGGTCGTGTAGATAGAGAACATAGGGTGGTTAGCTTCTACGAAAGGCTTGCCCTTGAAGAATTTATGGCTTTCGTAAATACCATTTTCCTTTCTGATAGTTCTGTCACCTTCCTTCATGTCACCGGCAGCTATCTTGCCAGACTCTTCCTTGATAGTTGCGTCAAGTTTCTTAATCTGTTCCTCTAATTTCTTGGAATCTTTTTCCATTTCGATAGCTTCCCAAACATCTTCTGGAGAAATCTCCCACCAATAAACCGACTTGTAAATCTCAGTACCTTTTTGGAAAGTTACCTTTGGTGCATAGATAGCATCCTTACGAGGACCTTCTGGGAATTTTGTCCAGAATTTGATTTCACCCCAAGAGTCACCCCAGCCGCCGTCACCGAGACCTTCGAAACGGTTGCATGATGTCAACTCAGAATCATGATCCCAAGAACCGTTTGCCCAGTTGTTGTCGATACCAACAAGAGTTTCCTTGTTGTAGTTGTGGGCAATAGAATATACATGGCTCCAGTTATCATCGAGATAGAAACCATATGTGCTGTTGTTATCGATTACAGCCTTAGCTTTTTCTGCAGCAAGTTGGTAATAGGCTCTGCCTTTATTGAGAGGGTAACCTGCCATTGCCATATATACAGCAGAAAGGGTAGCTTGTGTAGCCTGCTTTGTAACCCATGCATCAATACCATCGTGATTACGTGGTGCTGATTCGTATTTGATAGGTAGCAACTTTTCTGCTTCCTCCAAATCCTTTGCAATCTGATCATATACTTGCTCTACGCTTGAAAGTCCGCAGTCCTGAACTGAAAGACTAGTGGATGTAATCAATGGTAAAGGGCCAAAGACACGAACGAGATAGAAGTAGCCGTAAGCACGCCAATAAAGCGCATTACCACGGGCAATGTTCTTCTCTACTTCTGATGTAGGGGTTTTGTCTGCACCTTCAAGAACGAAGTTACATGCCTTGATAAGACCATAGTGCTGATTCCAAGCATCTGTAACACCCTTGTTGGCACCATCAGAACTGAAACCATCGAGGGCTGCTACTGCCTGCTTGTTTGAACCTGGATTGGCGGTCATATCGTCACCCTGCCACTGTGGGTACATAGGGTTGGTC
>OLHG01002247.1_pt1 | contig 10575 bp, 13 predicted proteins | sample 1605971 | NCBI WGS metagenome assembly OLHG01 (sample SAMN03283289) | human gut metagenome | biome: human-associated habitat; material: feces | host: Homo sapiens | place: Peru | collected 2012 | reverse complement strand
ATGGAGAAGATGCATGTAATAATATAGGAAAATATGTAATACCAATAAAAGTAACTGGTAAAAATTTATTTAATTTATCGTCTTTGAAATGGAAGTTTGCAAATACTGGTAATATTAAATATGAATTTAATAATAATTCTGTTATATTAGAGAGATTAACTCCAAATAATACAGCCGCAATATTTACTAATATTGCTTTAAATCCGGGAACTTATACAATTTCAGTTTCAAATATATCTTATGATTCTAATGGAATTGATATATCTAAAAAATTCATGTATTCAGAGATTTTTGGTACAATTTATAAGGAAAAGACTTTTTCTTTATCAGATTCTAAAAGTTTTGATATGTATTTTTATATTCCAGAATCTAGTAATCAAGTTGGTGACAAAATTACATATAGTATAAATATAGAGTACGGAGATAAAGCGACAGAGTATGAGCCATATAAGGAAACGATAACAAATATATATTTAGATGAACCATTAAGAAGTATAGGAGAATATTCTGACTATATAGATTTTAAAACTAAAAAAGTAGTTAGAAATATAAAACAAATTAATTTAAGTGATTTGTCGTGGTCAAAAAATGGGAACGCTTTTTTCTCTAGTCATATTGATGATGTGGCAGATGAGATAAATTCTACAAAAATAAAAAGTGATAAATTCACTGTCCAGGCAAAAACTACAGATAATAGTATATATATAAATCATAAAAAAGTTTATATTTGGAACAGTAACTATTCAGATATAAGTGAATTTAAAACAATAATTAACAATAGTAAGTTATATTATCAATTAAATGCATCAATTGAAGAAGATATAAATTTACCTAAACTTTTAATAAATAAGGATACAAGTGTAATAAGTGTTGGTGCTATTATAAAGCCTAGTAATATAGAATTAGAATATTATAGATAAAGGATTGAAATTTCAATTCCTTTTTAGTATAATTATCGTCAAAATATATACTTGGTAATATAAATGGTGATAATTCAATTAATATATTAGGTTTAGTTAGATTTAAAAATTATTTTTTGGGTTTAGAACAACTTGAATATAGTTCAATTGAAAATCTTCCAGATCACTTGTAATTAGAATAAAATGTAAGAAAAGTGTAAATAAATACTTTTCTTTTTCTTAAAATATGTTATAATTATAATTAGGGTGATGATATGGACTCTTTAGAATTAATTAAGTCAAGTTTAGTTAATAATAATAATTTAAATGGAGAAATTAAGAGTAAAATATTTGATTTAGTTACTATATTACATAAAAAATTACCGGATGTTAATTTATCTAGATTAAGTGAAAAATTAAAAAGTGTGAAAATAGGTAAAATAGGTAAATTTGAAAAAAAAGGTACATATTATTACGATGTGTTTAAAAATGAATTATTATTTTCAAATGATATAGAGAGTAATTATGATATAGATAATTTACTTATGAAGGGAATACTTCAAATGGCTACTTGTACAAAAACTTTTACTGGATTTAATTCTGATGAAAGATTAAGAGCTCTTAATTTGGCATATACTGAAATACTTGCAACATTTTTAGTAGGGAATGATGGGGATTCTGACTTAGATGAGGAAATGTTAATAACAAATATTTTAAGTCATATTGTTGGCAAAGATACTATGTATAATTCTTATTTTACTAATGATGGTGAACCAATCATTAGAGCTATGGAAGATGCGGAGGTAGGATTAATATGATAGATATTTATGGTTATAAACAAACTTTAGAGGAATCAAAACCAACAGATGTAATATTAAATTCACTTAATAGATTAAATATAGGTAAACAAACAGGAGCTTTAAAAAATACAGAATTTTCAGAACTTTTAGTTCATACTGGTGATTTAGTTGCGAATGCTATTAAATTTGGAAAAATAGCAGAAGATGATGTTGATAGTATTGAAAGTTTTGTAACTCAATTTAAAGGAGAGAATGCAAATAATTATTTTGCCTACAACCATGAAGGATTAAAAGAAGCTGCTACAACATTTATAGAAGGAGATACAATTGCTTTACAAACTTATGAAGAGAGAATGGAAGGGTTTACTCATTCTAAAAGGTTAATTTAAATATTTAACCTTTTTTTCTTGACTAAATATATCATATATAATAAAATAAATTTATAGAAAAGAAGATATAAATCAATTTGGAGGTTTATATGCAAGAAAGAACTATTATAAGATTTAATTTAACAAAAGAAATGTCTTTAGAACTATTAAAATTTAATGAATTAAAAAAAGAAATAAATATTTTAAAACAAATAGAGGATAAGAATGAATGCGTATTGTCATTGATAGAAACAAAAGAAAATGAATTAAGAGATTGTAGAAATAGTTTTATTAGAGAATTTAGATTAAATAATCAAAAAGAAATAACCGAGTATTTACGCACAAAAGATTATGAAGATTGACAATAGATCAATCTTTTTATATAATTAGGATAGTTAGTATAAGAAAGTAGGGAAAAAATATGAAAAAAGGATTTACCTTAATAGAACTTTTAGCAGTAATCGTAATACTAGCAATAATCGCACTTATAGCTACTCCAATAGTATTAGATATAATAAAGGATAGTAAAAATTCAAGTAATGAACAAAGTATAAATAACTATGTAAGAGCAGCTGAATTAACAATATCAAAAAAAGAAATGAATGGTGATGTTGCAAATAATAGTTATTCACTAGATGAGTTAAAAGAAATAGGAATAGGTATAAAAGGAAAAACACCAACAGGATATGATGATTTTATAGTATTTGGAGATAATGGAGTGGAGTCATATAAACTTACATTAGATGGAGTAAAGTATATATATGCAAATAATAAAAAATATAAATTAAAAGAAAATGAGGATATAGAGTACAGTATAACAGGTACAGAAGAAACAATAGAAGAAAATGGAACAACAGTATACAAAGTAGGAGATTGGAAATATATAGTATTAGAAACAGGCAAAATACAGTTAATAGAGTATACAGGTAATGATACGGTGCTTATGGTACCAGGAAAAGTAAACGATTATGAGGTATATGCAGTAGGAGTACCAAATGTAGATACAAATAAGATAAGTGAAGAACATAAGGTTTATACTGTTTTAGGTACGTTTGATACACTTGAAGATGCAAGCGGGCTTATAAATTTCAATGAAACGATAAAAACGATAATAATTTCTAGTGGAATAGAGAAAATAGATAACTGTGCATTTGAAGGATTGTACGCATTAGAAAGAGTAATATTACCTCAAACACTTACTTATATGGGAAATTTATCAATAAGTTATGGAGGACTTAGAAGCATAACAATCCCAGAGAATGTTATATATTTAGGAAAAAACATGGTAGGATATAATTTAAAATTAAAGGAAGTATATTATAATGCTACAAATGCAGAACCTAGTTACCGTGACACTGAAGCCGGACTTATTTATTCAATAATTCATAATGCTCCAGTAGAGAAAGTTGTAATAGGGGAAAACGTAGAAAGTCTACCACATTATTTATTTTATAATTATTTTGGAACATTAAATTTTGAAGAAATAGTAATCCCAGAGAATATTAAATCAATGGGATGGAATGTTTTCTGGAAATGTGACAAATTAAAAAAAGTATATTATAATGCTAAAAATTGTGAACCTGGATGGAAGGTAACACAAGAAGGAACATCTTCAAGATCAGTATTTAAAGAGACTGGATTAAGTTCTGTAATAGTGGGTAAAGAAGTAGAACGTATACCATATAGCCTATTTATAGCAGTTTCAACACTAAAAGAGATAACGCTTTCTACAAATGTCAAAGCGATAGATGCTAAAGCATTTAAAAATACAGGGCTTACGACAGTGAACTATAAGGGAACTAAAGAAGATTTCGATAAAATAACCGTAGGTGATGAAAACACATTATTTACTAGTGCGACTATTAATTATATAAAATGATTAAATAATAAATTTTAATCATTTTTTTGTGTAAAAAAAGGAAATTGAAAATTTTTGTAGAATAATATATATGAGGGAAAAATAAATTCTAGTTTTGTCGAATCTGTATAAAATTAAAATAAAATGTGCTACATTAAATAGGAAGGTGAATATATGTTAAGTGTAGGAACTGAATTTAGGAAGGGAATATTATTTGTAAGATTAAAAGGTGAACTTACTAAAGATACAATAGATAAATTAAATAAAAAAGTTACTAATATTGTTAAAGAAAATGGAATAAGAAATGTAGTATTTAATGTTAGTAATTTAAAATCAATAGATGTTAAAGGTATAAATACTATTTTTTATAATTATGAATTGTGTAAAAAGAATGAAGGCAGAAGTTTAATTTGTGGTAATAACGATAGTATTAGAAAAAAACTAAAAAAGAGTAGATTAGTAAATTATATATATGAGACTACAGATGAATTAAGTGCTATAAAAATTTTGAATTTAAGGTGATAACATGGATGAGATAACAAAATTAATAATAGATAATGAAAAACTAATATATTCTATAGCTAATTATTTTAAGAATTATAAAAGTAGAGAAGATTTATATCAAGCAGGTTGTTTAGGACTTATATGTGCATATAAAAAGTATGATAGTTCTATGAATTGTAAATTTACAACATATGCATATCCATATATATTAGGTGAAATGAGAAAATTAGTAAGAGAAGATAAAGGTATAAAAATAAGTCGTGAAATATCTAGTTTAAATTTAAAAATAGAAAAAGCTTATATATTACTTAGTCAAAAACTTATGAAAGAACCAACTACCAAAGAAATAGCTAATTTTTTAGAAATACCTGAATATTATATATCAGAAGCTCTTAATTCTTTAAATAGAATAAAAAGTATTGATGAACCTATAAATGATGATGGCAAACAGTTAACTTTACAAGATGTAGTTGGTAAATCTAATAATATAGATGATTTAATATTATTAAGAGATTGCTTGAAAAATTTAACACAAGAAGAGAAAAAAATTATTAATAATAGATATATAAACGATTATACTCAAAGTGAGACTGCTAGAATTGTAGGAATGAGTCAAGTTCAAGTTTCAAGAAAAGAACATAAAGTATTAGAAAAATTAAATCAAAAAATGGTTGCCTAAGATTAAAAAGTGTGTTATAATCTATATGTGGCTGTTGGAGTAGTACTCAAGAGGCTGAAGAGGCGCCCCTGCTAAGGGTGTAGACCGGGCAACTGGTGCGAGGGTTCAAATCCCTCCTGCTCCGCCATTTAAGTTTATTAACCCTAAAATTAGGGTTTTTATTTTGTTATAATATGTGATATAATTAAATAGGTGATAATATGAAAAATAGAGTATACAAATCATTAATAACTTTATTTTATTTATTATCTTTTTTAATATTAGTTTTTTGTATTAAAGTAAGATTTAGTGATACATTAAATATGTATACATCAGTAAGACTTGTGCTTTTAATGATAGTATGTATATTTATTTATATAAATTCTTTTATAATGATAAAAAAGCTAAATATAAGTAAAAAAGTAGCACATATTAATTTAACTATTATCTTTATCGTTTATATAACCACTATACTTATGTTAACACTTTTTGATTCTAGATTTGGAAGACAAGGTTTAATATTTGCTAAATGGGATAGCAATTTGTTAAAGAGTTACATGGATACATCTTTTAATATGGTACCATTTAAAACAATAAATTTATTTATAAATGGATATTTAAAAGGAATAGTAAGTTTTAAAAATTTTTCTATTAATATATTTGGAAATTTTGTAGCTTTTATGCCTTGTGGAATATTAGTTCCAGCACTTTTTAAAAAGATAAATAAATATTATAAATTTTTGATAATAATGATTGTGTTTGTTTCTGTAATAGAACTTTTACAATTTTTAACTTTATCAGGTTCATGTGATATAGATGATTTAATATTAAATATAATTGGTTCTAGTATTATATATTTTATATATAAAATAAAGTTTATAAACAGAATTGTGAATAAAATACTTTTTATAGAGTAGGTGGGATATGAAAAAGTATATTAAATGGATAATATTTACCATATTATTAATATTATTTTTAATAATAGGTTTCTTAGTACTAAAAGGTAATGATATATATGCAGATGAATTTATATACAGTAAAATTGATTTAATAGTAAATGATAGAAATACTAGCATTTTTAAGTTTATAACATATTTAGGAAGTGCATATGTAGTAATATCTTTAACTATATTAGGATTTATTTTAATTAAAAATAAAAAATATTCATTATTTATGTCAATAAATTTAATATCAATTACACTTTTACAATTTATATTAAAAAATATTTATAGTAGAGAAAGACCGATCGACATTAGTTTAATTGAAGAAAGCGGATATAGTTTTCCATCTGGTCATTCATTAACGGCTATGGCATTTTATGGATTATTAATATATTATATATATAAATCTAATATTAATAAAAATAAAAAAATAGTTTTAGAAATATTATTTTCAATAATAATATTATTAATAGGTTTAAGCAGAATATATTTAGGTGTACATTATTTTACTGACGTTGTGGGTGCTTTTGCATTTTCAATTTGTTATTTAATTATTTATACTAGAATAATAGGTAGGTGGTTATATGATATGTCCTAGATGTAATTCTAAAATATATAAAGATTGTTGTTTAAAATGTGGTTATTTAGTAAATGGAAATCAAATAACAACAGATGAAAAAAATATAAATAAATTTGAAGATCAAAAACTTATTAATTCTAAATTTGATGATATGTATAGAAATAAAAAGATGTATATTAATTTTATTTTGGGACCTTTATATTTTCCTTTTAGAGGTCACTTAGTATTAGGAATATTATGTTGTATATTACATTATATAAATATAATGTATATACCAGTATTATTTTCTAACGTATTTTTTATACCAAGTACCCTAATAATTTATCTATATATATTTTTAAGTAGAATTATGTATTGTACATTTGCAAATACTATATGTATATCAATTGATAACTTGAAAATAAATCATTATAAAAGAAAGTATAAAAACAATTATAAAAATAAATTATCAAAATATAAGTATAGATCATTATACTTAATAATAAATATTTTATTAATAATATTATCTATTTTGTTTTTTATTATTTATAAGGGTTATAAGAATGGACTACTTTAAGTGGTCTTTTTAGTTTGACAAATGAATATATTTTTGTTAGGCTATAATAACTGGTGATAAAACATGGAAAATAATAAAAGTATTGAAGAAAAAATAAATTTATTAGAAAATCAAAAAATAATAAAATATAAAGAACATTTAGAATTAATAAATAAAAATAATGAAATGTGTTATGAGCTTTTAGAAGCTTACCAAGGAAGAAAGCAAAAAATGTATTATTTAGAAAAGTATAAACATGAAAAAATTAATATATTTATGAAAAAATTAAATAGATTTTTACACCCGGTATTAATATTTGTTTTAGAAAGCATTTTTGCAATTATGTTTCTTAAACAATATTTTTTAATTGTACTTATAATAGAAATACTTTCGAATACTATGTTTATGTCATATAAAATTTTAAGATATAATAAAAAATATAAAAAAATTGAATTAGAATTAAGTTTAATATCACTAAATGAACTTGAAAAAGAAATAGATGAGTTCAATAAATCAATAAATGAAATAGATAGGAAAAGGGAATATATAAATGATTTAAGTAAAAAAAATATAGATTATTTAAGAGAAATAGAAAATTTAATAAATACTTATAAACAAAAAATAAATGAAGAAAGTAATAGTTTAGAAACAACAAATAGTAAGATAGATGATAATTATCAAAAAGTAAAAAAATTTAAATATAAGAAGTGATTTAACTTCTTTTTTTGTTCTTTTATAATTTTCACTAAAATTTCTACAGAATAATATATAGTGGAGGTAGTTATGAAAGAAAAATTAAGGTCTAGAAAATTTTGGGTTGCAGTTTTAACTGATATAGTATCTATAACTGTTGTATTTACTAAATTAGGGGGTACTGCAGGAATAATTGCAGGCATTATAGGAACACTTGCTGCTTCTATCTCATATATGGTAGCTGAATGTAAAGTAGATGTAGCTAGAGCAGCAGCAACATATGAAGAGGTAAAAGAACTCGTTAAAGCTTTAAAAAAGAAAGAAGGTGAGTAAATGGAAAAGGCAACATTGATACTTGATTATTTAAATGTATCACAAGGTTCAAATGGAAATTTTTCACATCAAGGTGATAAAGCATTAGATTTAAGTGGTAAAGATTCAGGTATTTCAAGTTTAAAAGCGCCTTTTACAGGAGTAGTAAAAAAAATATACACACCATCTAATACAGTTTGGCTAGAAAGCATGGATAAAGTACTTTATGCAGATGGAACAATAGATTATATGACAGTTTTAACCGCGCATGATAATGATATTTCTAATTTATATGTAGGAAAAATAGTAAAACAAGGAGAAATTTATTATGAGGAAGGTACGAGAGGGTATGCCACAGGAAATCATATACATTTAGCAGTAGGAAAAGGTAAATTTGCAGGTAGTGGTTGGTATAAGAATAGTAATAATGTATGGTGTATAACTAATCAATATGATGTTTATAAAGGTTTATATGTTAAGGATACTACTAATATAATAAATGGTGGTGGATATAAATGGGTAAGAACAAGCAATCTAAAGGAAGAAGATACTAAAGTAGTTGATAATGAATTATATACTGTTGTAAAAGGAGATACATTATATAATATAGCAAGAAGATATAATACAAGTGTAAATGAAATAGCTAGATTAAATAATATAAAAAATGTTAATCTAATTATAATAGGTCAAAAACTAAAATTACCAAATTATCAAACAAGGTATTATACAAAATATACAGGTAATAGTGTATCAATAGTAGATGCATTAAAATCTATAGGAGTAGATTCTTCATTTAATAATAGAACTTCTATAGCAAGCAAAAATGGTATACAAAATTATGTTGGTACAGCAACTCAAAATAAAACTTTACTAAATTTACTTAAACAAGGTAAATTAATAGCTAGATAAAATAGAAGTTAACTTTTCTATTTTTTCTTTATATGTTATAATCATGATGGTGAATTTATGAAATATGTTTATATAATTGGTGTTGTTATATTTATAATTGGAATTTTATTAGTTATAATAAGTATTATTAAAGACAAATTAAAAAAATTTAATTTAGTTAGTCATAGTAATAGTAAATATGCAATAATTATACCTGCAAGGAATGAATCTAAAGTAATAGAAAAACTTCTTAAAAGTATAGAATTACAAAATAAAGATATGAGTAATGTATATGTTATAGTTGAAGACAATCAAGATTTAACTTGTGAGATAGTAAAAAGATATAATTCAAATATATATGTAAGACAAAAACCACTAAGACCTAGAAAAGGTTATGCATTAGATGAGTGTATTAAAGACATATTAAAAAAAGAACATTATGATTTATATTTTATATTTGATGCAGATAATATATTAGATAAAAATTATATAAAAAATATGCTCAAATTTTGGAATAAAGGATATGAAGTATGTATTGGATATAGAAGTATATTAAATCCGAAAAGTACAATTAGTTGTTGTTCGGGAATATTATTTTCTATATTAAATTCAATAATTAATAAAATAAGAATTAGAAATAATAGATCAATAATATTGTCTGGAACTGGATTTTATGTAAGCGGTAAAATAATAGAAGAATTAAATGGATTCCCATTTTATTCATTAACAGAAGATTATGAGTTATCACTTTATTTAGCAAGTAATAATATACCATGTAGTTATAATGATAAGGCAATATTTTATGATGAACAACCAACCACACTTAAGACTTCAATAAAACAAAGAATAAGATGGTTAGGTGGTTTTTTTGAAGCAAGACATAATAAACTTAATACAGTAAAGGATAATTTATCTATTAAACTTGGATTACTTCCATATTTGTTTATTATATTTAGTTTAATTGGACTTTTTTTATGTGGTATTATAAATCTTTTAATAACACGTAATCTGAATAATTTATTTATAATTTTAATAACTATTATTATTCTTTATTTTAGTTTATTTATTATAACACTATATATATTAATAACAGAAAAAAATAAAATAAATATACCTAAAGAAAAAGAAATAAAATGTTTATTTGCAAGTCCATTATTTTTATTTACTTATGTATATTGTTTATTTAAATGTATATTTAGTAAAGAAATAACATGGGATGTAATAGAACATAAGGGAAATAGTATTATAAAGGATTGAAATTTCAATTCTTTTTTAGTATAATAAATATAGTTAAAAATAAGAAGGTAGGGATGATATGAAAAAAGGATTTACATTAATAGAACTATTAGCAGTTATAGTAATACTAGCTATAATTGCATTAATTGCGACTCCAATAGTACTAGATATAATAGAAGACAGTAAAGAATCATCCAATATTCAAAGTATAAATAGTCTAGTAGATATGGCAGAAATATATGCGACATCAAATGAAGCAACAGGTAATTTATATGATAAAGTAATAGATAAAATAAAAGGAAC
>OLHG01002246.1_pt1 | contig 10581 bp, 10 predicted proteins | sample 1605971 | NCBI WGS metagenome assembly OLHG01 (sample SAMN03283289) | human gut metagenome | biome: human-associated habitat; material: feces | host: Homo sapiens | place: Peru | collected 2012 | reverse complement strand
ACTTTAACACATGATGATAATGAGATTACAGGGCGGACAACCGAATCTTGGCCGTAAGATGAACTTGCTAAAAGTTCAGAAAATTTTTCTACACCAAATGGTGTTGAATAAGAAAATTGGGTATAAATCATTGCAACTAAACTATTTTCAACCTCATTAGGAGTCATAGTATACCATTCCTCTTTTCCAACAATTGAAGCACCTTTGCTATTAGTATAAAACCATGCATATGGACTTAACATTCCCGAACCATACACATTTCCTGCAAAAGCAATTTCATCAGCTGTCATAAGGGCTATTGGATATTTTAGTTGTCCATTTCCTCCACCACTAGTACTTGCACTAAATTTATCTTCTATAGATTGAATACTCTCAAATAGTCCATTACTTGCATTCGCTCCGCATTTATATGATGGCGATTTATTAACACCTAGCCTTGCATGTGCTGCATTATAAAATGCTGGATCGTCCGGATTTGTTGTTGATTCTGTATTTGTCCAAGAACCTGATGAAATACTTCTATCATTACAATATATAGCAGATTTACTTATGTATTTATCATATGAATTTAGTAAATTATTCTTATACCAATTATCAATTGCCGCCTTTATTATACTATTATTTGTATTAGTTCTATTGTCAGTCAGACTGGTAGTGCCACCATACATATATCCAGTACCTTCCGAGCCTTTGCCTTCACCACCTATTTGGAGACCGTTGTATGCAGATCTTAATATATATCCCTCTGTTGTATCTGGACTCGTACCAGCATATAGCAACCTTATGCTTCCATCTTCATTAGTACGTATTATTCTCCAATACATATCATCTCCTGCATTACTATACGTAAAAGTTGAACAATTTTTATTATAGTAATTTCCATTTTGACATTCTGTCAATGAATCGTATTCTTTGTAAATATCTGTATCCGATGAATATGTCCCTCTATAACGAATCGTATCAACCTGATATGTGCCAAACTTTACCCAGTTATTTGTGGTATTTCCTGAATAATAGTACACATAACTATCATCTTCTGTTTTATTTGTTTTATATAACGTTCCTGTTGTATTGGCTACGTTTGTTACACTGAAGTCTGTTCTTTCTTCTATAGTTGGATTATCTCTTAACATTGCTTGGGCTAAGGTTGGCATTGGTGTTCCTTCTTCAGCATATATTTTACCTGCTACTTCTTTTTCCATGTCATCTGATTGGTCTACTGTATCACTACTTAAATATTTTATTTGTATTGTATAGTTATGTGTAGTATTTGCTGGAAGATTGATACTATATTTTATTACTTTTTTACCTGTAGAAGATAATTTAGGCATATCTGCAAAATCAGTCATGTTGTATCCACCATCTGTACTAGTAACTTTATATACTAAGAATCCTGTTGTTTTAAAAGTATTAATATAATCTTTAAATATTAAGTTATAACTATAATCTGTATTTGTTTCATTAGTTATACTAAATGTTTTTGTAATATCAAGAGAACCCGGTTCTATATCAGATGCTTCAATAGATCCATCATCTCCTTTATTAAAAGTTATTTTTAAGTTTGTTGCATTAACACTAATAGGTTTTCTATCACCTACTATATTAGCAACAAAGTATGCTAGGGTTGTACCTAATGCTGCGATTAATATTACTATTAATCCATATAAAACATATTTCTTTTCTTTTGACATATTTATCTACCTTCTATCTATAGTAATAGTATCATAAAATCAAAATCATTTCAATATAATTTCTAACTCTCTTAATTCCTTTTTTATTATAGTATTAAGTAATTCTTTATCATTAGTTTCATTTATAAGTGTATCATATTTTTTTAAATTATTTATATATTCTTCATTACTAATTTTAATTACTTTTTTAAATGTACTATCTTCATTATAAAAATTTTCTAATTTATTATATGTATTGTTATTTAAAGATACTCCTAAGAATATTTTATATAAATCATTTTCTTTATATATAATATAATTATCTAAATACTTTGTTTTATTAATTACATTATCATAACTTTTGTAGGCACCTACTTGTAATATATATATTTCTTTATATTCTACTTTTTTATTTTTATAGTTTTTATATATTAATAAGAAAAAACATAAAGATAATATTATTGGTATTATTATTTTTTTATAATTCATTTTTATCACCAATTTTATTATATATTTATGTTTTTAAAAAAATTGTCAAATTAAAAGAAGAAAAACTACTTTTCTTCTTTGTTAACTTTAATTACTTCTTTACCTTTGTAACTACCACATTTAGTACAAGCACGATGAGGTGCTAGTGTAGCGCCACAATTTTTGCAAGTTGTAACAGTAGGAGCCTCTTTCTTTAAGTGTGTTCTACGAGCTCTTTTAGCTGTTTTACTTACACGTCTTGCAGGTACTGCAAATAATTGTAATTCTAATTTCATTTATTTTCCCTCCATATCTAACATACTTTTTAATTCACTGAAAGGTGAATTAGTTTCTTTTAATTCATCTTCATCTGTTAAGCTCCATCCATTTCCTTCACTTATAAAACTTGCATCTTCTTTTACAACACGAAGGGGAACTTCCAGTACTATATTTTCCCACACAATTGCAAAAATATCAAGAGAATTTTGATAAATTACTTGAATTTCTTCATCATTTTCTACTTCTCCTATATTTTTATCAACAAATATATCTAAAGGATAATCAACATTTTCTAAACTTCTAGCACATAATAAGCCCATTTTACCAGTTATATGTATAGTTAAATGATATACACTATTTTCTATTCTAGTAATACTACCTTTTACTTTAATATTTTCTAATTTTTTTATTTCTGTTCCATTTAATTTATCTTCTGGAAAATCTATTGTTAAATCAATATCTAACTTTTCTTTTGTATCGTTATTTAATTCACTTATATCGAACATAATTTACCTCCTATTTTAAAGTGTAATAAGTATTTTTACCATTTCCTTTAACATTTAATACATTATTTTTTACCATTTCTGATAATATATTTTTTGCTTTAGTTGAAGAAACATTTGAAATTTCTTCTATTGTTTTTCTGTTAATTCTTTTATTACTTTTTAAGTAATCTACTATTGTTTCTTCTTCGTTCATATCATTTTTGTTTTCTTCTATATTATCCTTATAATTTACATTATAAAGTACTGTTTTAAAAGTATTTTCTGTTATTAGAAATTCAGGTTTTTTACTAAATCCTTCATAAGATTCAATTATCCTACCTATACCAGTTCCAAAACTTTCAACATACTTTAATCTATAAAATATGTTAGATAAGTTAGAGTTTCTTGTTTCTGAAATTCCAGAATATATATCATTTATTTCAAGTCCTTTTACTAATCCTCCAAGACTTGTTATTTCAATTCTATCATCAAATACTGAAATTAGTATACTACCAGTATAATTATAATCTCTATGTATAATAGCATTAAGTAATGATTCTCTAAGTGCAAAAATAGGATAATCTCTTGTATCAATTCTTTCTAATCCAACTATTTCTCCTTTAGTTTTATTAATTAATTCTAAAAATTCAAATGTATCATTTACTTGTTTTAGTATTGAACCTTCAAATTCTCTTCTATCTCTAAATTCAAGTTTATTTTTTCCATTAAATATAGCACATTTTATTGAAAATGGACATTCATCAGATAACAATAATCCTAGATTTGTATATTCATTTTTTAAATTAATTATATTTAATGTTTTCATTTTACTTTTGTTTAATTCAATATTGTGTTTTTCAAATACAGATTTTGCATAATCAAATGTTAAATTTTGAGTTTTAGAAATTATGGTTTCAAAAGAATTGTTTTGACTTTCATTAATCATCTTTTTAATTATTTCTTCACTAGCCGGAATGCTTGTGTTACCTAATCTCAAATATACACCAGATGGTTTAATTCCTTTTTCGGTAAGATAATAAGGTTTATTTGGAGCTTCCATTATATCAAGTCTTATAATATTTTTATTGTTTACTTTTTCTTGTGAAATTTTAGTAAATAAGGTCAAATCTGTTGTTATCCCTTCTTTAATCATGCTACTTAATGCTTCAATATCTTCTTTTATGTTTTTTAGTCCAACTGCATTTCCATTATCATCTACTCCGATATAAATTTTTCCGCCGTTAGTATTTGCAAACGCAATTATTTCTTTTTTTATATCTTTAGTTAATTCTTGTTTTAATTCTGTGTACTCATCTTCTACAAACATTTATATTCACCTCTTTCACTTATTTATATTTTATCAAATATTGTTAATATTTTCAATATTATTCGGTCACATTCGGACATATTCGGTCACATTCAGACTTTTTATAATTTAGATATTTCTATTTTGTTTTTAGTTATTTTATCTTCTACACATATTCTTTCGACTATGAATATACATAATATTAGGTTCATAGTGAAAGACCCACCATAACTCAAGAATGGAACTGGTACACCTGTTAAAGGTATTAATGCAAGTATTCCACAGAAATTAACTATTAAGTGTAATAATATATATATTGCTATTCCATAACATATAATTGAATTTCTTAAGTTAGTACTTTGTTTAGCTATTTTTACAATTCTATAAAGTATAATCAAATATCCTAATATAAATGCTATACTAAATAGTAAGCCTAATTCTTCTACCATTATTGGAAATATAAAGTCTGTATGTGCTTCTGGTAAATATAAATATTTTTGAGTAGAATTACCTAATCCTTTTCCAAAAAGTCCACCATTATTTATTGCTATAAAACCATTGCATACTTGATAACCAGTTTCTTCAGTATATCTTGTACATGGATTTTTAAAAGTTAATCTACTCTTTTGCATATCAGTTAGAAAGTTAGAACCTGTTACTATAAATACTAAACCTACTACTGCTAGTGTTCCTGATATTATTTTTATTGTTTTAATTAACTGATTACCTTCAAAAGGTATACTTAAGAATGTTAAAAAAACTATACCTGCGATTATTAAAGCAGTACCTAAATCTGGTTGTAATGCAATTAGAAAAAATACAATTACTGAGTAAGCAAGAGGTATGAATACTGAAAATTTACTATTTTTTTTATTCATTTCTCCATAAAATATTCCCATGTATATTATTAATATCGTTTTAGCAAATTCACTAGGTTGTAAACTAAAGAATCCTAAGTCTATCCAAGATTTTGCTTCATTTACCATATCTCCATATACTATTAAGTATATTAGTACTAAAAGTAATCCAATTAAAAATATTGGTAGAAATTTTTTATATTTTTTTATTGGTATATTAAGTACAAAGATAAATCCTATAAGATAACTTATAACTACAAAGATAAATTGTCTTGTAAAGAAATAATAAGTACTTAAATCATACTTTAAAACAGCACTTACGCTTGAAGCAGAAAGCACCATTATAAGACCAATTATACTATATAATATACTCATTATTAGTAAAGGTTTATCAATTTTACTAAATATCCTTATTTTTTTCATATTCTATCTATTAATATGATAACACAATATTTTGAATAATTAAATATTTTTTAGGTATTAATAATGTCAAAAAGTAAAGTTAGTCATAAATTATTATAGATATAAAGGAGGGTAATTTATGTATTATTATGGATATAGTGGTGGATATGGAAATAATTATGGAATGAATCAATGTTGTCCTAGTTATGGATATGGTAATTATGGATATGGAAACGGATATGGTTATGGTGCTGCAATTATATTAGTTTTATTTATCTTACTTGTAGTTGTATTTGGTGCAGGGTTCCTAAACTATAATAATAACTAGTAAAAGAGAAAGCTTGTCTTTCTCTTTTATATTTATGTAGAATTTAATGTATTCTATTGATTTTTTGTGTTTTTTTTAGTACAATATTCACGTTTAAGGGGTGAATTATATGCTTAAAACAACAGATATATTAGATGAAAAAAATAAAATTTTACATAAAGTTAGTAAGGAAGCTACATTTCCTTTAACTGATAATGATTTAAAACTTATAGATGAAGCTTATGAATATTTAAGATTAAGTCAAGATGAAGAAAAAGCTGAAGAGTTAGATTTAAGACCTGGTATGGGACTTGCTTTTCCACAGTTAGGAGAACTTAAGAGAATATTTATTATTTCATACAAAACTGAAGAAGGAGATTTTATAGAATATACTGTAATTAATCCTAAGATTCTATCTTATTCTAAAGAATTAGTTTATGTTGAAGAAGGAGAAGGATGCTTAAGTGTTAATCGTGAAGTAGAAGGTATTGTACCAAGACATGCTAGGGTTACTGTTGGATTTTATGATGTTTCAGGTAATTATAAAGAAGAAAGAGTTCGTGAAGAGTTTGCTGTTGCATTTCAACATGAAATAGATCATTTAGATGGAATATTATTTACAGATAAAATAGATAAAAAGGATCCTTTTAAAGATAAAGATAAAATGAGAGCAATTTAAAATACAGTTCAAATCGAACTGTATTTTTTATAGATAATCATCTTCTTTTACTTCATCATTTAATTTAATTGTAAGTATATTATGTAAAGCATTATTTATCATATTCATATCTAACTTACTTTCTAATTCTCTTGCGTAATCTAAATTAGGATTAATAACAGGATGAGGTGGTACAAATATTGTACAGCAATCTTCATATGGTAGTATACTTATATCATAACTACCTATTTTCTTTGCTATTTCTATTATTTCTAATTTATCAAATGATGCAAGTGGTCTAATTATAGGATAATTAGTAACATCATTAACTACTTTTATACTTGTTAATGTTTGACTTGCTACTTGTCCTATACTCTCTCCATTTATAATAGCATTTGAATTAGTATATTTAGCAACTCTTTCCGCTATACGATACATCATTCTTCTCATTATAGTAATCATATAAGTTGGATCTAATTCTTTATATATGCTCTCTTGAATTTCAGTAAATGGTATAACATATAGTTTACCTGTATTACCAAACTTTTTTAATATCTTAGCAAGATTAATAACCTTTTCTCTTGCTTCTAAACTAGTATGTGGTAAACTCTCAAAGTAAATAAAGTCTAACTTTACTCCCCTTTTCATTGTAAGATATCCTGCAACTATACTATCTATTCCACCACTTAGCATTAATAAGGCTTTACCAAGTGTTCCAGTAGGATATCCTCCCATACCTTTAAATCCTTCAGTATAAATATAAACTCCTTCTTTTCTTAATTCTATATTTATAAATACTTTTGGATTATGAACATCAACACTTAAATTATTTACATTTTTTAGTAAGTATGCTCCAACTTTTCTACTTAATTCCATACTTGGAATAGGATAACTTTTATCACTTCTATTTGTTACTACTTTAAATGTAGTGTCTTCTTTAATTAAGGATTTAGCTAACCAACATATATTTTCTAATGAAGTATCTGTATCTTTTATACAAGGCACTATTTCATAAATACCACATATATTCTTTAATCTTTTAATAGTCTCTTCATAATCATTACTTATTATAAACATTCTATAATAATCTTTTATTATTTCTATATTTAAGTCACTTAAAGATGACTTAATATTTTTTTCTAAAGTATTAATAAAGAAGTTTCTATTATCTTTTTTTGTAGTTAGTTCTGCATATTTAATCATTAATATTTTTTCCATATTTACTCCTTCAATAACAAACTATTATAAGTTTTATGAAATGATACTAAGAATTTATCAATTTCATCACTAGTTGTATATGGACTAATACTTATTCTTATATTAGTTGTATTAATACTTTTATCATCAGTTAATTCTCTAAGTAATGTACTTGGCTCTAAACTACTACATGCAGTTGTAGTACTTATAAATATATTATCTTTTTCTAATGCTCTTACAAATGTCTCACTTTTAATTTTAATTAAACTCAAATTAAATATTTGTGAAATACATTGATTATTAGAATTAATATGTAAGTTTAAGTCACTTAACCCTTCAACTAATTTTTTATTTAGTCTATCTACTACATTAATATTTTCTTCTAATCCTTCAGTAGCAATTCTTATTCCCTTAGCAAAGCTAACTATCAAAGGAAGTGCCGGTGTACCACCACGATATGGACAATTATCGGTTAATCCCCATATTAATGGTGTTATATCAATATTTTCTTTTTTATAAAGAATTCCTATTCCTTTTGGACTATATATTTTATGACTACTAAAACTTGCTAGGTCGACATCACTTAAGTCAATTTTAATTTTGCCTAGTGCTTGTGTCATATCAGAATGAAATATTGTTAATTTGTTTTTTTTATTTAGTATTTGTCTTATAGTTTTTAAAGATGTACGCATTCCAATTTCACTGTTAACTGAACAAAAACTAACTAATATAGTATCTTCTCTAATTAACTTTTCTAATTCATTCATATTTAGACTACCATCTTTATTTAATGGACAATAGCTAATTTCATAACCAATACTTTCTAAGTAACTCATTGTTTCTAATACACTTTTATGTTCAAGTTTACTAGTTATTATATGTTTACCACGATTACTATATTTTCTTGCTACTCCAAGAATAGCTGTACTGTTACTTTCAGAAGCCCCACTAGTATATATAATTTCTCTAAATGAACAATTTAAACATTCACTTATTTGTTTAGTAGCCTTCATCATTAATTCTTTAGATTTAACACCTAAAGTATGTATAGAATTAGCATTTCCTATAAAATCTCTTGTTACTTTTATATAACTATCTAGTACACTTTCTAGTACTGGAGTAGTTGCACTGTAGTCTAAATATATCATAAATCCTCCTATAATTCTTGTATAACTGTTAAAATCACTGGTCTACTTTCAGTTAATTTATATAAGTAATTTCCAACTTCTTCTCTAACATCACTTCTAATTTTTACATAGTCTGCAAATTTACCATGAATATTATCTTTTATAATTTCTTTAGTTTTATTTTTTATTTCTTCTATTACATCTTGATTTTCTTTTGCATACATGAATCCTCTTGTTAATACTTCTGGGCCATTTATTATTTCTTTAGTTTTTTTATTTACTGTAGTACTTACTAAAACTAGTCCATTATTTCCAAGCATTTCTCTATCTTTAAGAACTAATTCTCCAACATCATTACTACTTTTACCATCTATTAAAGCATCTCCTACTTTAATATGTTTAAATTCATCTTTTAATTCTCCATCTATTAAAGTTACTACATCTCCATTTTCTTTAAGTAATATGTTACTTGCTGGTACTCCAACATGAGTTGCTAAATCTGCATTTCTTACTTGATATCTATATTCACCTTTGATAGGCATATAGTATTTAGGATTAAATAGTTTTACCATTAACATTAAGTCTTGACTAGATGCATGAAGTCTTACACTTTTTCCTTTAGGTACATCCCATATTCTTGCACCTTTCATAGCTATTTCATTTTTAAGTTTTACTGCAGTTAATTCTATCGCATCATAACTAGGATCAGCAAAACATACTGAATCAGTACTTTCTAATGTTACATATTTATCATACCCATTAACAATTCTAGATAAATTATAGTAAGGTGTTTCTCTTTCATTACTTACAAACACTACTGAATTGTTTTCTTTTAAATTAGATAAATCTCCTATAATATTATCTTCAACTTTTAAGTATCCTTCACTAATAGCCATTTTAACTATAGTTTGTAAATGTTTACCCATTATTACAACTTTTCTTCTACTGCCCTTTAATGCATCAAATATATTTTGCATAGTTAATATATGTAGTGGTAATAAGTTAAATATTATTCTTCCTTCACTTTTAGTAACCACATCGTGAAAATATTTATCAAGTTTGTGACTAGGACTAGTAAATCCTTCTTTTTCTGAAAACATACTTTCACACATAAGTAATGTTACTCCTTGTTTACCAATATAAGCAAGTTTTCCTAAATCCATATCATATTTACCATTCATTGTACTATCTATTACAAAGTCAGCCATATAAACAATCGAACCATCTTTTGTATTTACTGAATATCCCACAGTTTCAGGAACTGAATGTGTTACGCTAAATGGAAATATACTGAAATCTCCAAAATCAATTTTCTTATGTGGTTTAATAACATGTAAATTCTTTATAGTTACACCATCTGTTTCAGCTTCTATTTCTAATACTTTACTTGCATAATATGTTGCATAAACATTTACATCAGGTATTTTAGAAATTAAGTCATCTAAACTACCTATATTTTCATAATGAGCATGACTAATAAATATACCCACTATTCTATCTTTATTTTCTATTAAATATTGAAAATCAGGTATAACATAGTCTACTCCATACATTTTTTCAGAAGCATATTTAAGACCACAGTCAAAAACAATAATTTTATCATTTACTTCTACTATATATAAATTTTTACCATTTTCATTTAGTCCCCCAAGACCAAAAACATTTATTTTACTCATAAATTTTCCTCCTTTATAATAGTTTTAATATAAATTAAAACCAACAAAAAACAATTATTTTAAAATATAATTATAAATATTAGTTAATAATAGTTCTTTCTCTGGTATTTAATATACCACATTTTTAGTATTTTATCAATCTTTTTATT
>OLHG01002245.1_pt1 | contig 10581 bp, 10 predicted proteins | sample 1605971 | NCBI WGS metagenome assembly OLHG01 (sample SAMN03283289) | human gut metagenome | biome: human-associated habitat; material: feces | host: Homo sapiens | place: Peru | collected 2012 | reverse complement strand
AGCCTGTTTCATCATCGCAATTCAAAATCGCGGCATTCACAGGAGTTGCGCCCCGGTATTTTGGGAGCAAAGACGGATGCAAATTTATCCCGCCGAATTTAAACAAAGAAAAAAACTTGGGACCAAGAATATGCCCATAGGCAAAGCAGACAAAAATATCCGGCTCAAGGCTTGCAATTTGCTCGCGTTCAGGCTGCTTTATATGTTCTGGAGTAAAAACCGCGAGATTATCATTTCTTGCCCGGTTCCAAATAATCGCGTACTGCTCAACTTCTGTCGGAATAAGCTCCTTGTGCCTGCCCTGCGCAGACGGAGGATTTGTAAGAACACCGACAATTTTATATTCTTCTTCCGGCACTGAATTTGACATTGCGCTGTCTTTTAAAATAAGTTCCAGTGCTTTTGCCGCACAAGCCGGACTTCCGCCAAACAAAACTTTCAGCATTTATTTTCCTTTTTTGGCATTTTTAGCAGCAAGTTTTGCTTCAAGACTGCGTTTTTTTGCTTCTTTTTCTGCAAGTTTTTTCTGTGCACGTTCTGCCTTTTTCTTAAAAAGCTCTACGGTTTTATTTTTAAATTCCTCATCACCCCTGTCAATGTAAAGAATTCCATTCAAATGGTCATTTTCATGCTGAATGATTCTCGCAAGAAGTCCATCGACATCATCAAGAACAAAACGCTTTCCGTTTTCGTCAATTGCGCTGACAGAAATCTTTACAGGGCGGACAATCTTTTCAGACACCCCCGGAAGGGAAAGGCAACCTTCTTCATATTCTGAATTTTCCGCAGAAGTTTTTATAATTTCAGGGTTGATAAAGACTCGGCGTACATTGTCATCTGAAATAACTACAAAAAATCTTTTTGAAATTCCAACTTGAGGAGCAGCAAGACCAACGCCGTCCGCGCTAATCATTGTTTCAAACATTTCATTTAAAGTGGCGCGAAGTTCATCGTTTACCTCATTAGATTCAACGGGAACACATTTCTGCCTTAAAACATCTTCACCAAGTTTACATATTCGCATTTTTTCCAGCCTTAAAATTTTATTCAAGTCTTAATCTTGCCGCCTTTGCATGAGCCGCAAGTCCTTCAGCATCTCCCAAATATCCGGCAGATTCAGCAGATTTTTTTGCGCCGGATTTTGTATTGTCTGTGCGCAAAGTTGTAACAGTTTTTATAAATGAACGGACGCTTAAGCCGCCTGTAAATCTTGCGCTTCCAGAAGTCGGCAATGTGTGGTTCAAGCCAGCGGCGTAATCCCCGAAAACTTCCGCAGCACCGTGTCCAATGAAAAGCGAGCCGTAATTATGAACCAGAGACTGGATTTTTTCTCGCTCAAGGCTAGAATCAAGCGCAAGCTCCAAATGCTCCGGAGCTTTTTTATTTGCAAGTTCCGCCGCCTGCTCAAGATTTTCAGTAACAATTATTCGCCCAAAAGTATTTATGCTTTGTTCCGCAGTCGCTTTTGTAGGCAAAGATTCAAGCTGCTTTTCAATTTCCTTGGAAACTTTTTCTGCAAGCTCCATGCTGTCTGTTGCCATTACAGGCTGAGCCACAACATCATGTTCCGCCTGCGCCAAAAGATCCGCCGCAACCCAAACAGGATTCGCAGTCTTGTCAGCAATTATAAAAACTTCTGTAGGACCTGCAATCATGTCAATTCCAACAGTTCCGTAAACAAGTCTTTTTGCTTCCGCAACATATTTATTTCCCGGACCGACAATAACATCTACAGCAGGAATTGACTCTGTGCCAAATGCCATTGCCGCAATTGCCTGCGAGCCGCCGCAAGCAAACACTTCTTTTATTCCGCAGATATAAGATGCCGCCATTATGTTTTCGTCAGCATAAGGCTTGCCGCTTCCATCCGGATTTTTCCGCGGAGGAGTGCAAAGAATAATTTCATTTACACCGGCAGCAATTGCAGGAGAACTTGTCATTACAACAGTTGAAACAAGCGGAAATCTTCCTGCAGGAACATAAAGCCCGGCTTTTTCAACAGGAATATTTTTCTGGCCTGTAAAAATTCCCGGCTCAAGCTCAATTTCAAAGTCATCAAAAGATTCTCTTTGTCTCTTTGCAAAACGCACAGCCAAGTCTCTGGAATAGCAAAGAGAATCATAAAGCTTAGGATTTTCCGAGTGCATTTTTTCTGCAGCATTTTTTAAAGTTTCCTCTGGAATTTTTAAATTATAGGGAGAAGCCAAATCGAATTTTTTGCTGTACTCGCGCAAGGCTTCATCTTTTCTTAGCTTTACATTTCTTAAAATATCGCGGACTGACTCTATGGATTCTCCAAAATTGCGGGTACAAAAAAACTCTTCTTCAACTTCATCAGCTTTCTGAATTCTTATCATTAAAATAGCCTCCTCCCCATTTTTAGCTGCTTTCATACTGATTCAAAATCAAGTCTAAAAATAGAATTCAATTATATCAAAAAGACGTGAACTTTACAATTAAGGCAAAATCCGCGGTCAATTTGACAGCTAGCGAAATTCGATATAGTATTTGAGTATCCTTAAAAATATGTTTTCTGGAGCGCATGACATGGATAACAACGACTTGGTGCCAGGCTTTAATGACGAAAAAGACGGAAGCCTTGAGATTTTCCTTAGCAAAATTGAAGGAGCCTCAAATTCTATCCTTGTAACGCTTAGCGGATACATCGATACATACAATTCAGATTATTTTCAAAAGCAGACCGTAAAAATTATTTCAGCCGGATTCAAGAACATTGTTTTTAACTGCCAAAATCTGACTTACGTTTCTTCGACTGGAATAGGTTCGCTCACTTCAATTGAAAAAAAAGCAAAGGCAAACAGCGGCGAAATTGTTTTTACAGGAATTCAGCCAAAAGTCTTTGAAGTTTTCCAGCTCTTGGGATTCAGCCAGGTTTTCAATATGAAAGAATCCGTAGAAGATGCGGAAGAATATTTGAAGAAAGAAAAAGATGATAATATTTCAACATTTCCAAAAATCTTTGATTGCCCAGTTTGCTCCAAAAAACTAAAAGCCGTAAAAAGCGGACGATTCAGATGTTCCGACTGCAAAGCAATTATCGTAATAGACCAGAATGGAAATGTTTTTTTAGGCTAACCAGCAAATTTTATGAATTTAGACAATATCGTTATAGTTTTATCGCGCCCGGAAGAACCTAGAAACATCGGAGCCGCTTGCAGGGCAATGGCAAACAACGGAATCCATAAACTGCGGATTGTAGGAAAAAAAGAAGAAATCGACCTGGATAAAGTCCACGTTCTTGCAATCCATGCGTCATACATTTTTGACAATGCCGAATATTTCTCTTCAATAACCGAAGCCTGTTTTGATTGTGTCTGCTCATGCGGAACAACGCGCAGGAGAGGAAAAAAGCGCAAAGGCAAGCTTCTTCTACCTGAAGAATTTGCAAAAACCGCCAATAGAATTTCAGGAACAGAAAAAAAAGGCGGAAAAGTCGCAGTTGTGTTTGGCAACGAAAGAACCGGACTTGACGACAACGAAATCCTTGAATGCGAAATGGGCGTTACAATTCCTTCAAGTGAAGAATTCGGCTCGCTGAACTTAAGCCATGCCGTGCAGATTATGTGCTACACTTTGTTCCGCTACAATGAAAAAAACAAAATCGGTTACACACCAATAGATTCAAAAAGGCTGAAAAAAACTGTAACAACAATCGCAGACAATCTTCAGAAAATCGGATTTTTCTCTGTTACAGGACGCAAGGACATGGAAATTTTCTGGCGCGATATTTTGTCCCGCTCGGCATTAAGCGAAGGAGAAGCGCAATATATAGAAAAAATATTCGACAAAGCGGCAGGACTTTCTAAAAAAAGATAATGTCATCAGCAAAGAGAATTTCTTTTTTTGCGCTGACACAAGAACGCTCAATGCAGTTTTTCAGCTGCCTGATATTTCCCGGCCAAGAAAAATCCAGAAGTTTTTTAATTGCGCAGGAAGAAAGTTTTTTGCCAAACACAGAAGCGCAGTCCTCCGCAATTTTTACAAGCTCGTCTTTGCGTTCTCTTAGAGGCGGAACATTTATAACCAGAACGCTGATTCTATAAAAAAGCTGCTTCTTAAAAAGATTTTTTTCCACAAGCTCTGAAATTTTTGAGTCTGTTGCAAAAATAAGACGCGCATCAAGACCAAGCTTTTTGCTGCTTCCTACTTTGCTGAATTCCCTTGAATCCAAAACTCCAAGAAATTTTCCTTGACTTTCAAGGCTCAGTTCGCAAATTTCGTCAATGAAAAGTGTTCCGTTGGAAGCTTCTTCAAAAATTCCAGAGTTTTCTTCCGCTCCAGTAAAAGAACCTTTTATAGAGCCAAAAAGTGAACTTTCAATTAAATTCGGATTTATTTCAGCAAGGTTAAAAGAAGTAAATTTGCTGTTTTTTCTTATTGAATTTTCGTGGATAAAACGGGCAGTGTGATTTTTTCCAGAACCGCTTTCACCAAGCAGCAAAACTGTGGAATCGCTCTTGCAGGCAATTTCAATCTGCGCTTTAAATCCAAGGCACAAATTGTTTTCCGCGCAAATACATTCATCCAGTTTTTCAGCACAAAACAAATCTTTGCCGAAAGAAGAAACCTCGCCTTTCAATTTTACCAGCGCAGAAACATATTTAAGGCAGTCGGATTCTTTAAAGCAAACAAAAATAGGACGTTCAAGTGTATTCTTAAAAAATTTAGAAATGTAGGAAGATTCACCACAGGAAAAACAAGAGCCATCTATTAAAACTGCCAGAACCAAAAAAAATTCCGGGCGGATAAAAGAAATTTCTTCCGTTTGCACACAAAAAAAATCAAAGTCCCGCTCAAAAACAACTTTGCAAAAAGAAATAAATTCCTTTCGGCTTGAAACTATTAAAATTCTCTCCCTTGACAAAAGCCCCTAATCCTTTTTAAAAAGTTTTGTCCAGACAAGAAGAATTATATACCACAAAAATGGAAAAATCAAAAAAATTCTAAGCGGATTTCTGATAATTTCGCCCCAAACTTCATGACCTTTTTCAAAAACTTTTGGATTGACACGCTTAATTCTTTTGCTCAAGATTCCAACTGCGTCCCGGTAATACAAAAAAATTCCAGAAGAAAATTTTTCTTTATTTGAATAACTCCAGAAATCTTTCTTTTTAATTCCTTCGCTCACAAGAACCAAAGACGGAGACGCTTTTGAAATCGCCTGAATAATATTTTCTTCGTCCTGCTTCTGATAATAGCCAACGCATCTTCCCACAATCTGAAGTCCGCGGAAAGTAGAACGCATATTTTTTTCCGCAGCAGCAAGAGCTTTTTTTCTTCCACCGAAAATATAAAACGACTTGTAGCGGCTTTCAAGAATAGAAAGAATGCTTATGAACGCGTCAAATGGATTATACCTAAAAGGAACTGTCTTGTTAAGAAACTTTGCCCCGGACAAAATGCTTTTTGAAATAGGCAAAATCAAGTCGGCATTTCTTATGCTTTCCGCATATTCGTTTTTGCACCGGATTTTCATAAAGTCCCAGATTGTTATAAATGAAATTTGAGAAGGACCTTTTTTTTCCAAGAGCTGCAAAATTTTTTCTTCCAAATCCTGCTTAGAACAAACATCCACAGGAACTCCGAGTAGTTTTATACGTTGAACCGCCATTTTATTCTCCATTCAAAACAGTCTGCAAAGCCGCAATTCCATACAAAGAAGCAGTTTCGCATCTCAATATATTTGTATCAAAATGCACGGGAATAAATCCGCTTTCTTTCATAATGCTGATTTCCTGCACAGAAATTCCGCCTTCCGCACCAACTGCAACTGCAATTTTTGCATTTTCCTTTTTTATAACATCGGCATTTTTTAGCGCATTATAAATGCTCTTTGTTCCATCGCTGCGCTCATAAAGAACAAGCGCCGCTTTGTGTTCCGCCTGCAAACTGCTCCAAAAACCGCAGGCCTCCTCCACCGAAACCGAATAAAAAACTTTTGTTTCAACAGGAGAACCACTCTGCTGCCTTGCCTCCGTTACAATTCTTTGCCAGCGTTCATCTCCAGATTCAGATTTTTTCCGAGCGGATTCAATGTTTCCCTTTTGGCAGAATTCACCTTCCACTGGAATTATTCCGCAGACTCCGCATTCAGTTGCCTGCCTTATAATCAAATCCATTTTCGGAGGCTTTGCTTCAAACTGAAAAAGATAAATTTCCGCCTTGGGCTTTTCCAAAACAGGAGCGGCTTGCGAGATGGAATCATTGCAATTTAGCTTTCCTGCCGCCTGAAGAATTATTTTTTTTTCACAAGAATCAATTTTTGCAACAGTCATCTGCTGGAGAGAACCGTCCAAAAGTCTTGCGTAAATCATATCGCCGCATTTTACTCTTAAAACAGAATTCAAGTAATGATATTTTTTTCCTTGGATGCCAATGCAACCATCAGAGTCAAGCGGAGTTTCTACAATAAACTGCCTCATTGTTCCTGCTGTTCTTTTAAGGTTTTTGTTGAAGCCATAAGTTCCGCAAAGTTTCCGCCCTTTATAACTTCGATTGCCGCCTTAAGCTGACTGTCATAGTCAAGATCGTAAAGGCGAGGAGAACGTGTCCTGTCAAGCTCGTTGCGTATCATTTTTCTAAGAAGCCGCTCTTCAAGTTTGTATTTTGTCTGCAAAGTTTTTGCATAGAAAGCAATTTCCGCTTCTGTCATGTTCTGATGAGAATCCACATAATCTGCAATTGCACCCGATTCTTCAAGAGCGTGCCAGTCATTTTGTTCTTCTTCTGTGAAGTCCGGATAAAGAACTTCCAAATCCGGCTTGATTCCAATCTTATCAATGTTTGTGTCGCTCGGAGAATAATATTTTGCCACGGTGATTTTAAATCCGTCGTTGTTTACGAGTCCGCGCGGAACTTGAACGCTTCCTTTTCCAAATGATTTTTCACCTACAAGGTACGCAGTCTTTGTGTCTTTTAAAGCTCCACTCAATATTTCGCTTGCGCTGGCAGTCGCCCTGTTTATAAGAACAACAATCGGAATGCCGCGCACAACAGTTTTTCTTTTTACAGCATGATAAACCGCATTTTCATAAGCAAGCCGGCTTTTTGTAGAAACAATTATGCCTTCATCAATAAATTTATCCGCAATGTCCACCGCGCTGTCCAAAAGTCCGCCGCCATTGTTCCGCAAGTCTATAATAAGTCCGTTAAACGAAGCTTCCTTGAATGAATCCAAAGCTTCCTGAACTTTTGCCGCAGTGTTCACAGAAAATTCTGTAAGACGCAAATAGCCGATTTTTTCACCTTCAATCATTCCATATTTTACAGACGGATTTTGAATAACAGCGCGCACAAGAGTCCGCTCAAATTCAAGAGTATTTCTTCTGCGTATTTTTACAGTAACACTTTCACCGACAGTTCCGCGCAGCATACTCAAAACTTCATCCATTGTAATCGTAGATGTGTCCACACCGTCAACCGCAACAATCAAATCCCCAGACTGAATTCCAGCTTTTGCGCCCGGAGTGTTTTCTATAGGCTCGGCAACTTCAACATAGGCAGGCTTTTCTTCTGTGGAAACAAGAGGCTTTGTTATTGAAAGTCCAACGCCGCCAAAGTTTCCAACAGTTGTGTCGGTAAGGCTTCTCCATTCAGACTGCGCCATGTAAACTGAATAAGGATCGTCAAGCGCGCCCAGCATTCCCTTTAACGCGCCTTCATACAAAATCTGCGGATCAACTTCTTCCACATAATTCTGCTGAATAAAATAATACAGCTGATCTATAACCTTAAGAAACTGACGCTGCTTTGCTGAATCTATGTCTGAGCTTGAAGAATTAGACTGCGAAAAACACTGCGAGGCAAAAATAGAAAACAATATAAACGCTGAAAAAATCCGCGTAGCCTTTAATAACTTCTTTGCGATTTTCATTGCTCCATTTTAAGCCCTTTTTAGGCAGTATTCAAGGGCATATTCATATTGAATAAAAAAACGCTTTTTTAAAGTAATAATAGACTTTAACTAAAAGCTGATATATAATAAAAACAATACTTTTATTGCTTTAAAGATGTTTTCACTGTCGTTGCGGGTGGGCTTCGGCAGTTTTTTTATTTTAAATTCCCTTAATTTCGAGTTTTGTAAATTTAATGTCATTGCCGTGCTTGACACTGCGATGTTTGCATAGCAAACTCGGTTAGCAATCTTGCCAACAGATTATCGGGTCAAGCCGGATAATGACAACTCTTGCTAAATAATCTCGCTTACAGAACTAGCCAACGTTATTTTGCAGTGCGAACAACGCGGAAGCCATAATCGTCCTCACGTTCGTACGGTCCGTAATTGATTCGATTGGCAACTCGCGCGCTGCCTAATTGGTATTTCCAAGAACCGCCACGTATTATGCGACGAGAACCCAAAACTGAGCCTGAGATTGGCGTATCGTTTGATATTTTTCCGTAGTACCAGTCCCAGCACCATTCCCATACGTTTCCACTCATATCGTAAAGTCCGTAACCGTTTGCTTTTTTGGTCTTTACTGCGTTTGTTCCTCTATACGCATTGTTTTGCCACCAGGCTACTTCATTTATGTTGTCACTTCCGGCATAGGTGTAGCTTTCACCGCCACGTGCTGCCCATTCCCATTCAGCCTCTGTCGGCAAGCGGTAGCCATTTGCCGTAAAGTCGCATTTTGCCTCATCCCATGCGCTGTTGTTTTTCGTTGTCGGAACACTTTTCCAGTCGCTTGGATCTGTTGAGCCGTTAATTTTATAGCAAGGAGTTAAGTTTTCCTTTATAGAACGAGTGTTGCAATATACAAGCGCGTCATACCAGCTGACATAGTTTACAGGGTTGTTTTCATTCTTGTCACGAGCAGAAGCAGTACTTGGGTCGCTACCTATAACAGCCTTGTATTCTCCGCGTGTTACTTCATGGTCGCTCATGTAGAACGAGGCAATTTCCATTTTTCGTCCGCTTACAAATACTAATGATGCTTCTGGCATCCAGTTTTCTGTTCCGGCAATCAAAGCGGCAGGGATTTTCACAAACCCCTCTGGAACCTGCTCACTGCTTCCAGAACTTGACCCGCCGGTATTACCGCTTTCTGAACCACTTCCAGAAGAACTGCCTGTATCACTTCCGCCGCTTGAACTGCCTCCAGAACTATCATCCGATGTATTTCCGCCATTGCCCCCCCCGCTTGAATTAGAACCACCGCTAATTGTTACGTCATCATCTGAACTGTCGCTATCATCACTTTTGCATCCCGCAAATGAAAATGCCAAAGCAAAAATCGCAAACATAGCCAAAATTTTAGCAATCTTTTTCATTTTCTTTTCCTCCAAAAAATACAGACAGAATTGTTTTTTATTGCCGTGCCTAAATATGGCAATCTTCTCTTATTTCCCGCGGCGCAAGACGATTTCGTTTACGCGCTTAATTTCGCCTTCCGCTTTTGTCGCAAAGTCTGCGTACACTGCGCTGTTCGCCATTTGCATTGCTGTAATATACGGAATAAACTTGTCGTTGATTGCAGAAAGAAGAGGCTTTTTTAGCGATGAGGCGCTTTCTGTTTTTACCGTGGAAGCCGCATTGTACTCGTCGCTTGCCTTTACAAATGAATCCTGCGCAGAGCGGATTTGCTCCAAGATTTCCTTTATTCCGTCAAGTAAAGAAACTGTTTCTTCTTCCTTGGAAAAATCTTCCAGCAGGCTTTCGATAAGCGAAGATTCGCTTACATAGTTTGCCGTTGTGATTGATTTTCCGTACTTGTCAAAAACAGCTTTGAGTTTTTGCGCCGCCTCTTTTTTTGCCGCGACAGGAAATACAGAGTATCCGTCCAAAAGTGTCGAAAGATTTTTTACAGCCTCATCGCGCACGCCGTCTGCTTCCTCAAGATTGCTCAAAACCTTGTCCTGCTTGATTGCGGTTGTAATCGAAACAGAAAGCTTTTCAATCTCGTCCATCACGCTTTTCAAAAACACATCTGAAGAAACACCTTCATCCGCCTTGTAAAGCCGCACAAGCGCATCGCTAAGCCCGTCAACTTCCGTTACACGAACCTTAGAAATTACCTTATTCATTCAACCTCCATCTCCGACTCTCCAGCCGGCACTTTTATTTATTCCTGTCATTTTCTGGCTTGCCCCGGAAATCTGTATCAAAAGATTGCTAACCGAGTTTGCTATGCAAACATCGCGATATCAAGCACGACAATGACAGTTCACATTTACTGCAGAATTTTTCCGAAGGTACTAAACAAAGTCTCCTTGCGGAATTATTCCGAATACTCCCTAAGAAGAAAGCCTGCCCGCGGAATTTTTCCAAACGCTTCCTAAGCAAAAAGTTTGTCTTTGGAATTTTTCCGAAAGCTCCCTAATAAAAAAGTCAGCGTTCGGAATTTTTCTAAAAGCTCCCCAGGCAAAAAAACTGCATTCGGAAAAATTCCATTTAAACGCAAAAAGACCGTTATGCCTAAAATGTGCGCATAATATGTGCATCATTCCGACACAACGGTCTTTTGCTTGTATGTATTTTATGTAATTAGCTAAAAATAGTTCACCTAAACTGAGAACTGAGAACTGAGAACTGAGAACTGAGAACTGAGAACTGAGAACTGA
>OLHG01002243.1_pt1 | contig 10588 bp, 8 predicted proteins | sample 1605971 | NCBI WGS metagenome assembly OLHG01 (sample SAMN03283289) | human gut metagenome | biome: human-associated habitat; material: feces | host: Homo sapiens | place: Peru | collected 2012 | reverse complement strand
AAAGAACTTTTTATAAAAAAGTGTAACATATGATTGATTTCTCTAGAATAATACATGTAAATTTAACAAATTTATATTGACAAAAGCATCATATAGGTGTATTATTTAATTGTACTATTTGATATAGTACAATTAATATGAGGTGTAATATGTTTGAAATAATTATTTATATATTGTTAATACTTTCTATTATTTATGGATTTTATTTTTTGATTATGGCTTCTGGAGTTTTTATTAAAAAGAAATGTGAAATTGATAATAATAAAAAAAATCATTTTGCTATTTTAATTGCGGCTCGTAATGAGGAAACTGTTATTAAAAATTTAATTAATAGTTTGAAAAAACAAAATTATCCTAGTAATAAGTATGATGTATATGTTATTGTTAATAATTGTACTGATAATACTTTAGAAGTGGCAAAAAATGCAGGAGCAAAAATTATAGAATGTAAACAAAATGTCAAATCAAAGGGAGAAGTGCTTAAATATACTTTTAATAAATTAAAAAGTAATAATGAAATAGATGCTTATGTTATTTTTGATGCCGATAATGTGGTTCATAGGGAATTCTTGAATAAAATGAATGATTCTATTAATTGTGGTTATGAAGTTGTTCAAGGTTTTAGAGATACGAAAAATATATGCGATAATTGGCTTAGTACAAGTTATGCTATTTTATATTATTTACAAAGTTTATTTATAAATAAATCAAGATTTAATTTTGGGATGAGTTCTTTTTTAAATGGTACCGGTTTTATGGTAAAAAAAGAAATTATTGATCGGTACGGATATGATCCTAAAACTATTACCGAGGATATTGAATATACTGCTATATGCGCTATTAATGGTATTAAAATTGCCTTTAATGAAAATGCTATTACTTATGATGAACAAGTTACTGACTTTAAAAGTTCTCTTAAACAAAGAAAGAGATGGTCTTTTGGTGCTATTCAATGCTTAAAAAATTATACTGGTTCTCTTATAAAAGAAGGAATTAAAAATAAAAGATTTGAATGCTTTGATGTAATTATATTTTACTTTGGCATTATATTTCATGTTTTATTTACAATAGTTTCTTTAATTGGAATTTTTTATAATGTATTTTATCTAAATGACTTTAATAGTATGGATGCTGTTATTTATTTTATTATGTTTCTGATTAATTATTTTATAGGGGTTGTTTTTAGAATGATTGTAATAAAAAAATGTAATAAAAGTATTAAAGAAAATATATGGGGAATTTTACTTTTTGATTTATTTATTTTGAGTTGGTTTCCTATTAATTTTATATGTTTATTTATCAAAGATTGTAATTGGGATCATATTAAACATGATAGAAATGTTGACACATTAAATATTTAAAAGATAATAAAATAATTTTATTGTCTTTTTTTTAATTATTATGTTATAATTTATTTAATAGGAGAGTGATATATATATGAAAAATATTTTGAGATTATCTTTGTGTTTTATATGTTTAATTGTTATGGTTGGATGTGGAAAGAAAGATGACAACAAACTTGTTATGGTAACTGAGGCAGGATTCGCACCTTATGAGTATTATGAAAATGGTGAAATTGTTGGCGTTGATGTAGATATAGCCAAAGAAATAGCAAAAGAATTGGGAAAAGAACTTGTTATTAAGGATATAGCTTTTGATTCTATTATTAATGAAGTAAGAACAGGAAAAGCTGATATTGGTGCTGCTGGTATAAGTTATAGTGATGAAAGGGCTAAGAAAGTAGATTTCTCAGTTAATTATTCTGTTAGTAAACAAGTTGTTATTGTTAAAAATGATAGTTCTATCAATAGTATAACTAATATAGATAATAAAAAGATAGCAGTACAACTTGGTAGTGTTGCAGATACTTATGTTACGGAAAATTACAAAAATGCTGAAGTTGTTAGACAAAAGAAATATTTGGCCGCTATTGAAGATTTAAAAGTTGGTAAAGTTGATTTAGTAGTTATGGATGAATTACCTGCTAAAGAAATTATTGAAAAAAATAGTGGTATTAAAATATTAGATGGTGAACTTACTAACGATAGTTATGGTATGATTGTTAAAAAAGGAAATACTGAATTGTTAGAAACTGTTAATAAAGTACTTAATAGGCTTTCTAGTGATGGTTCTATTGATGAATTTATTATTAAACATACCGAGGAGTAGATTTGATATGAATGGATATATGCAATTTTTTGATAACTTTTTTGGTTTTTTTAAAAATATTGGTACTAGTTTTTATGATAGTGTTATTTATGATAATAGATATAAATTTATTTTAGAGGGTTTATTTAATACTTTAATTATTGCTTTATTTGCGGTTTTTATTGGCTTTATTATCGGCATATTTATTGCTATTATTCGTCATAATCATGATACAAATGGTAAGCTAAAGATTCTTAATAAAATTGTTGTTTGGTATGTAAACATCATAAGGGGGACACCAGTTTTACTTCAACTTATGATAATTTATTACGTTATCTTTAAATCTAGTAATATTAGTGTTGTTATTGTGGGAATTCTTGCCTTTGGTCTTAATTCTGGGGCTTATGTATCTGAAATTATAAGGTCTGGTTTAAATGCTATAGATAAAGGGCAAATGGAAGCAGGACTTGCTCTTGGTTTTAATTATGCAAAAACTATGAGATATGTTATTATGCCTCAAGCGATAAGAAATGTTTTGCCAGCTCTTGGTAATGAGTTTATTACTTTAATTAAAGAAACTTCAACTGGTGCTTATATTGGTATTATGGAACTTACTAAAGCTAGTGATATTATTGCATCAAGAACTTATGATTATTTCTTTCCTTTAATTATGATTGCTTGTATTTATTTGGTTATTACTTTGGGACTTACTAATCTGGTAAATAAAATGGAGGTGAAGCTTTCTAATGCTAAGTGTTAAACATTTAAAGAAAAAATTTGGTAAAATAAATGTATTAAAAGATATAAGTTTTGATGTAGAAAAGGGAGATATTTTAGCAATAGTTGGTCCTTCTGGGAGTGGAAAAAGTACTCTGCTCAGATGTTTAAATATGTTAGAGGTGCCTACAAGTGGCAAAATTATATTTGAAGGTGTTAATCTTACAAGTAAAGATGCTAATTTATCTTTAGTAAGAGAAAAAATGGGAATGGTGTTTCAACAATTTAATTTATTTGATCATTTAACTGTTATGGAAAATCTTACTTTAGCTCCGATTAAACTTAAAGTTATGGGAGAAGGAAATGCTAAGAGAAAAGCAATAGAACTTTTAAAAATGATTGATTTATATGATAAAATAGATAGCTATCCAAGTTCTTTATCCGGGGGACAAAAACAAAGAATTGCCATTATTAGAACACTTATGATGGAACCTGATATTATACTTTTTGATGAACCCACGAGTGCACTAGACCCTTTGATGGTTGGTGAAGTACTGGATTTAATAAAAAGACTTGCAAATAGTAATAAAACTATGATTATTGTATCTCATGAATTAAATTTTGTTAGGAATATTGCAAGTAAAGTATTATTTTTAGATGAAGGAATAGTTAAATTTTACGGAAGCAATAAAGAATTTTTTACAAGTAAAAATAAAGATATAAAAGAATTTTTAGATAAAGTTAATAATTGATTGAAAATATAAAATTTGTTTGTTATAATTAATTTAGAATAAGGAGAGGATTAAATGAATGCAATTAATGTAAGAAGTGAAATTGGACCACTTAAAAAAGTACTTTTGCATAGACCTGGTAATGAACTTTTAAATTTAACACCAGATTCTTTGAGTAGATTACTTTTTGATGATATACCTTTTTTACCTGATGCTCAAGCTGAACATGATGAATTTGCTAGAGCTTTAAAAGAAAATGGAATTGAAGTAGTGTATCTTGAAGATTTAATGGCTAGTGTACTTGAATTAAGTGATGATATTGAAGATAAATTTATTAGACAATTTATCTATGAAGCGGGGATTACTACTCCGAAATATAAAAATTTAGTATATAGTTATTTAAAGAGCTTTAATAATAAAAAAGAACTTGTTTTAAAAACTATGGAAGGGATAAAACTTGAGGAAATAAGTAGAGCTAAGAGAGATGTTGAAAAGTCTTTAGTTGACTTAGTTAGTGAAGAATCTGATTTTTTAGCAGATCCGATGCCAAACCTTTATTTTACAAGAGATCCATTTGCTAGTGCTGGTAATGGAGTAATTTTAAATAAAATGTATTCTGTTACAAGAAATAGGGAAACTATTTATGCAGAATATATCTTTAATTATCATCCTGATTTTAAAGGGAAGTTAGATAAATATTATGATAGATATTTACCATATCATATTGAAGGTGGGGATGTACTTAACTTAAATAGTCATATTTTGGCTGTGGGTATTTCTCAAAGAACTGAAGCTGCTGCAATAGATGAACTAGCTAAGAATTGTTTTAAGGATCCTAATTGTAAGATTGATACAATTTTAGCATTTAATATACCTGAGTCAAGAGCTTTCATGCATTTAGATACTGTGTTTACTCAAATTGATTATGATAAGTTTACATATCATCCAGGTATTATGGATACACTTCAAGTTTTTGAAATTACTGAAGGTGATATTCCTGATTCTGATGAAGATTTAAATGTTAAGGAAGTAAATGGCAGTTTGGAAGAAATTCTTGAAAAATATTTAGGTAGAGAAATTGAAGTTATTCCATGTGCTGGTGGGGAAAAGATTTCATCAGAAAGAGAACAATGGAATGATGGAACAAATACTTTATGTATTGCTCCTGGTGTTGTAGTTGTTTATGATAGAAACAATATTACTAATAATATTTTAAGAGAACATGGTCTTAAAGTAATTGAAGTTAGTAGTGCAGAGCTTTCTCGTGGTAGAGGTGGTCCTAGATGTATGAGTATGCCACTTGTAAGGAGTGATAACTAATGAATTTAAAAGGAAGAGACTTTCTTAAACTACTTGATTATAGTGAAGAAGAAATTAGATATTTACTTGATCTAGCCAAGAAGTTTAAAGTTATGAAACATAAAGGTAAAAAACATAAATTCTTTGAAGGTAAGAATATTGCTATATTATTTGAAAAAGATAGTACTAGAACAAGATGTGCTTTTGAAGTAGCCGGACATGACTTAGGCATGGGAGTTACTTATCTAGGCCCTACCGGAAGTCAAATGGGTAAGAAAGAAAGCATTGCTGATACTGCTAGAGTACTTTGTAGAATGTATGATGGTATCGAGTATCGTGGCTTTGACCAATCAATAGTAGAGGACCTTGCTAAATATAGTAGTGTTCCTGTATGGAATGGTCTTACTACAGAGTTTCATCCTACTCAAATGCTTGCGGATATTATGACTGCTGAAGAATGTTTAGGAAGCATGAAAGGTAAAACATTAGTATTTTGCGGAGACGCTAGAAACAACGTTGCTAATTCCCTAATGGTCGTATGCACTAAACTAGGAATTAACTTTACTTGCTGTGCTCCTCAAACATTATGGCCAAGTGAAGAACTCCGTAATACTTGTTTAGAAATTGCTAAGAAAAGTGGTTCTGTAATAAAAATGACTGAAGATATTATGGAAGGCACTAAAGGAGCTCATGTAATTTATACTGATGTTTGGGTATCTATGGGTGAAGATCCTGCTAAATGGGAAGAAAGAATTAAACTTCTTAAACCATACCAAGTTACAATGGATGTTATGAATAACGCCGATCCAAAAGCTATATTCTTACATTGCCTACCATCTTTCCATGATACTAACACGACTATTGGTAAAGATATTGCCGAAAAGTATGGAATTAATGAAATGGAAGTTACTAATGAAGTGTTTGAAAGTGAAAAATCAAAGGTATTTGACGAAGCAGAAAATAGAATGCATACGATAAAGGCTGTTATATATGCAACACTTGGTGGAAAGTAGGGATATACTTTGAGAATAGTTATTGCTTTAGGTGGTAATGCCTTAGGTAAAACACCCGAGGAGCAATTACAATTAGTTAAAAAAACAGCCCATCAAATAGTTAAGATAGTTAAAGATGGTCATGAAGTTGTTATCGTTCACGGTAACGGCCCACAAGTCGGCATGATAAATTTAGCTTTCGATAATGCCTACCAAAATAAAATTGGAACACCACTTATGCCTTTCGCTGAATGTGGTGCCATGAGTCAGGGGTACATTGGATATCATCTTCAACAAGCAATAAGTGAAGAACTTAAACAAGAAGGAATATCCAAAGAATGTGCGACAATCATTACCCAGGTTGAAGTAGATAGTCAAGACAAAGCTTTTGAAAATCCAACTAAACCTGTCGGAATGTTTTATAGTCAAAAACAAGCTGAAGAAATCAAGAAGGAAAAAGGCTATATATTTGTCGAAGATGCTGGACGTGGTTATCGGAGAGTTGTACCTTCTCCTAAACCCGTTAGGATCTTAGAACAAGAAGTAGTAGAAGAATTAATACATGATGGTAATGTCGTAATTACATGTGGTGGTGGAGGAATCCCTGTTATCAAAGAAAATGACAGCTATAAAGGAGTAGATGCTGTTATTGATAAAGATTTTGCAGCGGCTTCTCTTGCTACTAGTATTAAAGCTGATGTACTACTCATCTTGACATCTGTATCAAAGATATCTATTAAATATAATACTCCATCGGAGAAAAAATTAAATTTAATAGACCTTGATATGGCCAATAAATATATTAAAGCAGGAGAGTTTGCTGAAGGAAGCATGCTACCAAAAGTTCAAGCATGTACAAAATTTGTTGAGAACAACCCACAAGGAGTTGCCATAGTTGCCTCTTTAAGTGAAGGCCTTGCTGCTTTAAATGGTAAGACAGGTACAAGAATTATATATAATAAGGAGGAAAAACAAGAAATGTCAAAAGAGACAAAAAAGAAAAACAAGAAAACAATGTTATCGGCATTCTCTATAATATTTATTATGATCTTTATTCTTGCTATTGCTTCTCATTTATTACCTCAAGCTCAATTTGTTGATGGTGAGATAGTAAATGGTAGTGGAGTAGTAGGAGCTAAGTTATCAGATGTATTAATGAGTCCAATTCTTGGTTTTCAGGACGCAATGGATGTTTGCGTATTTATCATGATCTTAGGAGCTTATTTAGCAGTAGTTACTAAAACAGGAGCTCTAGAGACCGGTATTAAAGTATTAATTAATAAATTAAAAGGAAAAGAATTAATACTAATTCCAATACTTATGTTTATCTTTAGTATTGGTGGCACTACTTACGGTATGCTAGAAGAAACTGTTGGGTTCTATGCATTATTATCTGCTACAATGGTGGCAGCTGGTATGGATACAATAGTAGCCTCTGCAACAATACTTCTTGGAGCCGGGGTTGGTGTACTTGGTTCAACAATCAACCCATTCGCTGTCGGAGCAGCTATCGACGCCCTACCTGAAGGAATAGCTATCAATCAAGGAGTAGTTATTGCCCTTGGTATGGCCCTATGGATTGCTTCATACATCATTGCGGTACTTTATGTAATGAAGTATGCTAAGAAAGTAAAAAAAGATAAAGGTTCTACATTCTTATCACTTCAAGAACAAAAGAACATGGAAAAACGTTATGGTGAGGAAGAGATTGAAGAAGATATCAAATTAACTTCTAAACAAAAAATCACTTTATGGATATTTGGATTATCTTTCGTAATAATGATTTTAGGATTTATTCCTTGGGGTGATTTTGGTGTTACTTTCTTTGATAATATATCAGGCTTTTTAGTAGGAACTCCTCTTGGTACGTGGTATTTCAATGAGGCTAGTTTATGGTTCTTAATTATAACAATAATATTATGTATCATCAATGGATTTAGTGAAAAAGAAACAGTTGATACTTTCATCGATGGCGCTGATGATATGGTTGGTGTTATGTTAATTATTGCTGTTGCTCGTGGTGTTAGTGTATTAATGGGAATAACACATTTCGATAATTATATCATTTATAATGCTGCTGAATTCTTAAAAGGAATGCCTGCTATTTTATACGCACCATGTAATTATTTATTACATATAGTATTATCAGTATTAGTTCCTTCATCTTCTGGTATTGCAAGCCTATCTACTCCAATTATGGGACCACTTACTGCCCAATTAGGATTCTCCGTAGAAACTAATATCATGATTTTAGTAGCAGCTAATGGACTAGTTAACTTAATTACTCCTACATGTGGAGCAATTATGGGTGGCTTAGCCGTAGCGCGTGTCGAATATTCTACATGGTTTAAATGGGCATTTAGATTAATTCTATATTTAGCACTTGTTTCAATATTTATCTTAACATTAGGAATGGTTTTATTCTAATAATAGATAATATTAAAAAGTTATATATGAAAATAGCAAATAAAGTTTTGCTATTTTTTTTAGAGGTATTTTAAAATAATAAAAAGAGCCTTAGAGAACAAGACTTGATTAATCTTAAAATTTATTGAACTTTATGTTATATTATTGCATTTATAAGTATTTTATTGTATAATTAGGTTATATTTTAGGAGAGTCGATGTTGTGAGAAAGGTATATACAAGTATTGATATAGGCTCTGATACCATTAAATTTGTCGTAGGAGAAAATCTTAATAATCAAGTAAAAGTATTATCTTCTTATGAAATTAAATCTAAAGGTATTAGAAAAGGCCTAGTAATTGATAGTAATTTAGCTAGTAATGCTATTAAAGATGGTATTAAAGAAATTAATAAAGATTTAGGCTTTGATATCAAAAAAGTAATTGTTAATGTTAGTGAAGAAGATGCTAGATTTAAATTAGTATCTGCTAGTATGAAAGTAGATGGAGTAATTACTTCAGATATTATTAGTAAGTTAATTAAGACATCAGTCTACAATAAACTAGATAACGATTATGAACTTGTAACAGCTATACCCATTGACTTTGTAATAGATGGTACTAGCAGTGGTATCCATGTTATAAATAAAAAGGCTACTGAAGTAGAACTAAAAGCCATAATGATATCGGTTCCTAAAAAGAATATATATTCAGTAATTGAAGTAATAGAAAAATCTAATTTAGAAGTAGTAGATATTACATTGCCTTCTTTAGGAGATTATTACGAAATAAGAAGTAAGTTTACAGATAACAAAGTAGGTGCTATTATCAACTTAGGCCATGAAACAACTAATGTTAGTGTATTTAATCACGGTAAGTTAATGAACGTTGGAGTAATTAACTTAGGAGGATTAAATGTTGATAAAGATTTAGCCTATGTCTTTGGTATTAATATCTTTGATGGAAGAATGCTTAAAGAAAGATTTGCTTCATCACATAAAAGATTTAATGTATTAAACGATACTTTTGAAATAAAAAATACGATTGGTGAGACTATTAAATTAAACCAATTAGAAGTAACTGAAGTAGTTATGAGTAGATTAGTAGAAATACTAAATTTTGCAAAAAAACAGATTTTACTCTTAACAAAACAAGAAATTGATTATATAATTATTACAGGAGGGCTTACGGAAATTAAATCTTTCAAGAATTTAATTACGGAAGTATTCGGTAAAGGTGCTTTGGTATATAAGGTAGATACTATAGGAGTTAGAGATAATAAATATACAACAGCCCTTGGTATGATAAAATATTTTATTGATAAAATGGATGTTCGAGGTAAAGAATATTCAATGATTAGTGAAACTGACGAAGAATTGCTTGTCAAACCTGATAGTAAATTAAAAAAAGAAAATATAGATGTAATAGGAAAAATGTTTAAGAACTTTATTAAAAATAAGGAGGAAGAATAATGAATAATATGTTTGGCTTAGAAATGGATCAATTAGCAAAAATAAAAGTAATAGGAGTAGGTGGCGGTGGCTGTAATGCCGTAAATAGAATGATTGATTCTGGTTTAAAAGGTGTAGACTTTATTGTTGCTAATACAGATTTACAAGTTTTAAATAATTCACTTGCTCCAATAAAGTTGCAAATTGGTAATGAATTAACTGATGGTTTAGGAGCAGGAGCTAATCCTGAAATAGGTAGAGAAGCTGCTCTAGAAAGTAAGAGTGAAATCGAAGAAGTACTAAAAGGTGCGGACATGGTTTTCGTAACTTGTGGTATGGGTGGTGGAACAGGGACTGGAGCATCTCCAGTAATTGCTGAAATAGCTCAAGAACTTGGTGCTTTAACTGTTGGTATTGTTACTAAACCATTTAGTTTTGAAGGTAAAAAGAGAATGGATCAAGCTGTTGCCGGCCTAGATGAATTAAAAAAACATGTTGATACTTTAATCGTTATTCCTAATGATCGCTTAAGAGAATTAATCGATAAATCAACGCCTATGTTAGAGGCTTTCCGTGAAGTTGATAACGTTCTACATCGTGGTGTTCAATCTATCTCAGATTTAATTGCTGTAGCCGGATTAGTAAACCTAGACTTTGCTGATGTTAAAGCTGTTATGAAGGATAGAGGTAATGCCTTAATTGGTATTGGTGTTGGATCAGGAGAAAATAGAGCAGTTGAGGCTGCTAAACAAGCTGTATCTTCACCATTACTAGAAACTTCTATAAATGGTGCTACAGATGCTATTATCAACGTTACCGGTGGTACATCACTTACATTATTTGAAG
>OLHG01002242.1_pt1 | contig 10595 bp, 10 predicted proteins | sample 1605971 | NCBI WGS metagenome assembly OLHG01 (sample SAMN03283289) | human gut metagenome | biome: human-associated habitat; material: feces | host: Homo sapiens | place: Peru | collected 2012 | reverse complement strand
GATGGGTGCTCACATGAGGGTAGAGGAGAACAGTGCGATAGGCAGGGCTGATGCCGTGGTTTATATGCCGGATGCCGTGTTTGTTTTCGAGTTGAAGTATGATGGTTCTGCAGAGGAAGCAATCAGGCAGATTGATGAAAAGGGATATCTGATTCCTTATTCTGCCGACGGCAAGCGTCTCTTTAAGATTGGCGTTAATTACGACAGCACCCAGCGCACCATCAGCGATTGGATCATCAAGGAAGAATAATTCATATGAATTATTCTTCGGATGACGCACAGATTTACTCTTTAGTCCCACAGATTTCACAGATTCCCACAGATTTTTTCTTTTTACTTTTTTACCTTTAAAAGTCCCCGAAAAGCTTGCAGGTTTGAAAATAAAGTCGTAACTTTGCGCTATAGATTTAAAAACAGATGGTTATGAAGTACTTAGATCCTAAGGCAGACCTCACGTTCAAGAAGATATTCGGCAATCATCCCGCAAGACTGATCAGCCTTCTGAACGCCCTCCTGCCACTCAGCGACGAGGAGCAGATACACGAGATAGAGTATCTGCCTATAGAACTTGTGCCCGAAAATAACAGTTACAGATATGCCATTGCAAACATACTCTGTACAGATGCTAAAAGCAATAAATTCTGTGTTGTGATACGAATGGAATGGTCTAATTTCTTTGAACACCGAGTACAATTTATTGCATCAGAACTCTACGTGAATCCGGCTATAAAGCAAGTGAAATACTTTGCCCAATATCCTACATATTCACTCAATCTGATAAATGACACCTACAAATATAACACTCCTGATTTCATCCACAATTATCACGTCGTATACGACAAGGATACCCACAAAGTGATTGAAGACCTACACTTCACCTTTATTGAACTCCCTAAGTTCACTCCTCATTCCATCGCCGACAAGCGCATGATGGTATTGTGGCTCCGTTTCCTCACAGAAATCAATTCCAATACGAAGGATATTCCTGCCGACCTGCTTAATGACCCAGAGATTGGAAAAGCCGTAGAAGATCTTGAAGTTTCCGGCTTTACAGATGCCGAACTCCGTGCCTATGATAAATTCTGGGATTCGGTAAGTGTTGAAAGAACCCTTCTGGATGACAGATATCAGAAAGGCATGGAAAAAGGCATGGAGAAAGGTAAGGAAGAAGGAATTGCTGAAGGTATGGAGAAAGGTAGAGCAGAAGGCAAACATGAGGCCAACACAGAAACAGCACAACGATTGCTGGCAATGGGACTTTCTGCCGAACAGGTTTCCAAAGCTACCCAGCTACCTTTGGAAATCATTAAGAATCTGAGCAATACATAAAAAATATAATAGCGGAGATATTGATGACAAATATCACCATAATAAATCCCAGAACCGCTTGGAAGAGCGATTCCGGGATTTTTTGTACCATTTGTTTAATATTTATATTATATAGATTAATTCGTTACTCTTCGGCGCCGTCCCAGAGGCTGGAGTTACGAGAATGGAATATAGCATCATCTGAAGTATTATCATTCAAATTGTCATTCACTTTATCGCCAGAGGCAGCCAACAGACTCACATTCTCCAACTTAACAATATCCATAGATGGTTTGATGTATTTCTTCATTATTTCTTTTTTTAAAAGTTCGTATTCCTATTGATCATATTAAGAAAGCTTTGCTATTACTTCAAAACAATCTTTTTGCCATTTTTGATTACAATACCCTTGTAACCCTTATCCACAAGCTGACCTGCAAGATTATACATTGGTGCATTGTTGCCAGCAGCCTCATTCTTTACAGAAGTGATACCGGTAGTAGAACCAGAATGATCTCCTAAGCTGAAGCATTTTACCGAACTAGCAGAGTTTGCAACTTCGAGATAAGCACATTTAGCAGGGATTGTTTTACCATTGAATGCCTTATAAAAACCATCCTGACCATTTACTGTTGCCAAGCCATAGACTGCAACTGCATCTGAAGAAGTAGCTGTACCATCAGAAACCTTTAAGTCGGTATCAAATTCAGCTACAGCACCTTCACCTGTTGTCAGTCTATACGACTTGCTAGGAGTACCCTTCAGCAATACAGCCTTACCAGCAGGAACTACACCATCAATTTTTTCCAAGGTTATGGTCTTCTTATCTGTATTCAATTTAACGGCATAAGCTTCAAGACCTAAGCTTCCGTAATTAACAGGATAAGATGCACTGAATGTAGCGAATCCAGAAGATGGCATATTCAAAATGCTGGTACGAGTCAGCGACTTGATCTTCATTGTGAATGGAGCGTCTATCTGCTCATTGTTCTGGAATATGATTTTACTCACTACTGGTGCTATGTCTTTTTCACCCTTCCAATTGATTACATCTTCTCTATTTAATGTGAAAGTATAATCTGTAGCACCAACAGGAACAAAGAGGGAATAAGAGAATGTTCCTTCTTTTTCTTCTTCCTTGCCATTAATTGTTTCTTTATACACATAATTTGGAAGAATAGCAACAGGATTAGACAGCGCCTCTTTCAATTCCAGATGATACTCCTGGCTTTCATTTGACAAAGCAGAATAAGTAGCTAAATTACCTGCCTCAGAATCACAAACAAACTGTCCACAATATTGTACAGGGAAAGTCAACCAAGGTGCAGCCTGCGCCGGCTTGGACCAATTCCAGCCCCCCCACAAGAGAGAGAAATTCTGTTCCTCTAAGGTATTATCATTCTTAATCAACCATACCTTTTTCAAAAGTATCTGAATACCTTTCTCTGGAGCCCACAAACGAAGTTCAGAAATAGTCTTATTCTTAACAACATCTTCAAAATCGACAGTAACAGTCTGGTCGCCCTCGGCAACCTGAGTATGCTGCTGATTCTCCCATTTTGTTTCGCCTTCAGGAATAACATTGACGAGCATCAGTGCATTCTTCTCACCTGCCTTATGATTCACATACTCCAACTTTACACCCTTATAATCACTTGTTGAGATTTTCTTAGCCTCATCAGTCAACAAGACCCATGCTGCATACTGTCCTGTAGCAATATAAGGAACTTCCTTACCTTCTGCAGTTGTCATCTGAATTTGATTCCAGTTTGGTGCTCCACCAAAATAAAGCGACTGCTGAGCATTCACCAATGCAGGAAATGCAATCATTGCCGCTACCATAAATGATAATTTCTTCATTTCGTTCAGTTTAAAAAATTTATAATTGTTTGTTATTTAATCACGATTTTCTTACCACCATGGATATAAATACCCTTGGTAGGACGAATAACCTTCACACCTTGAAGAGTGTAGTATGCCTTATCCGCTGATTTCATCATGGTTGCCACAGCTGGCTTCTCGATGCCTGTTGATGCATAGGCTTCGTTGGCAAGAAAATAGCTTGGACCTTTCCAGTTGGTGCTCCAGCCCTGAATATTGCAGGCTGAGAAATCAGCGTTGGCTATCAGATTCTCTGATGTTCCTTCCTTCACCAACACCATGTCGTCAATATCGAGTGTACCACCGTATTTGCCAAATACAAACTGGAAGGTATCCAAGGTGAAGTTGGCTGTGAAATCCCAGGTCAGCGTTTTCCAGTCGCCAGCCTCTATATGATAGGCTGCCAGATACTGCACATCATCACTTCCACCCCACTGGTTCTTGTTGGCACTTGCATTCCAGATAGGCCAGAATCCCAGCTCAGCGCAATCTGCTGAAGTTCTCACCTTCATGGTCAGCGTATACTTGGCATCCTTCTCCAAAGCCTTTGGCAAGGTGTAGACAGCCTGACGGTCCCAGAGGTTCTCGCCCACAGTACTCTCGTAACGGATGAAATAGTTGCGGTTTTCCACAGGTACCGGATGCTGGTTCAACTGATGATGCTTGAAGAAGTTCCACAGTTCCTGGGTAGAATTTACCCCGTTAGGATCATTAGAATGCCAATGTCCCACACCATCAATAGAAATAAGGTTCACTTCTACATCATCGTTCACATTATTATATATAGTACGGGTATCATTTGCAGTTTTCCTGCCGGAAGGATAAGGACGGATTACCTGCGGATTGCTTGTATCACATCCTTCGTAGGCAGCCCACTTCTTTACATATTCCTCAATGCTAGGATAACCGCCAGCCACGTGATAAGGATCGCCCTTATATTTGAACACATCATCACCGGTTCCGTGAATATGCATGATAGGCACCATGCGGTTAGCTCTAGGCTGCTTACCGATGTCCACACCGCTTACTGGTCCGAAGGCGGCAATTTTATCGCCAAGAGTTTCCAGACAATGATAACCCAGCCAGCTACCCATGGAGAAGCCCGAGAGATAGATGCGGTTCTTATCCACATTGTGCTTCAGCTCCATATCCTTCATGACAGCCTCCACAAACTTGACATCACCAGTACCGCTGGTATCCCACATTTTGTTATTACCCAGCGGATAGGTAACAATAAAACCCTCGGTATCAGCCAGCGCATTCCATTGCGTCTGCTTCTGCTGATACTCCGGGTCTTGATTCATACCATGAAGAGAAATCACCAAGGCTGGTGATTTCTCTACATTCTTTGGTACATAAGTGAGGGTCTTGCGAATAGAAGTCCCCACTTTCACCTCTTCCCAGGTCTGTGCCGCCATCTGGAGGCACAGAACCATGAGGAGAGATGCGAGCATTGCAAAACGTCTCATCTATTACTTGATAACCATCTTTTTACCATTCTTGATGACAACGCCCTTATAGTTCTTACCTACCTGCTGACCAGCGAGGTTGAAGCACTTGCCATCCTTAGCTACCTCAAGATTCTCTACCTTAGAAATACCTGTGGTAGTATTAGTGATGATACGCTTTGCACTCTTAATCTTTACGGTCTGAGTAGCGCCAGCAGCACAATTGCTCTGAAGAGCAATAGACTTAATAGAAGTCCACTCTACAGGAGCTTGATCCTTTGTAAACTCAATTTCACTATTGAGTTCAAGTTCAGCTTTCTCACTTCCAACAGGAATGCCGATATAAGCAGGGACCTCATCGCCACCAGCAGTAACAGCCATCGGCAACCACTGCAATGCATCCTTAGTAGGCTCAGCGAACTCGATAACATATTTCTGAGACTCCTCAGCAGACTTTGTATAGGTCAACAATGTGCAAGTCTTGTCACAAAGATACTGCATATTCCACTGAGTGAACTCAAACCAAGGAGTAGCAGTTACCTGCTTTACCTCTCCACTTGCAGAGGTACTCTGAATTTCCTCATCACCATTCTGCTTCACAAATACCACCTTATTAATAGTGATAGAAGCACCTACTTTCTTAAGAGCCAATGTCAACTTGTCAATAGACTTGCCATCATATTTATCGCCAAGTTCCAATTCTACGCTCTCCTTTGCAGGATCAACATCTACAAAATCAGCAGGATCCAAAGTCCAGTTGTCCTTACCATAGCCTGGAGCCTTAACACCAATGACAAGTTGCATCTTGTTGTCACCAACCTGTGTAAGATCTGAATAGTAAACCTTAATCGCTTTATAATCTGAAGTAGAGATAGAAGCCTTGTCTGTCAAAGTAACTTCATTCCAATCTGCTGTTGCTGTTACACTCAAAGGTAAAGGACCATTAATGTCTGCAAACTTCTTGAATGCCCAGCTTGGTGCACCACCAAAATAAACAGTTTCTTCAGTTTCAGCGGCATTACCCAATGTTGCAAAAGCAAACATTGCTGCCAATACAAAAGTAAATTTTTTCATACGCTTTTAATTTTAAGTTTATTGATATTAATTGTTCATTCGTGGAACGAGAAATGCTTCTCATTTCCACACGCAAAAGTAACAGAAAAGGCAGAAAAAGACTTTGCGGGGTGTAACAAATACTTTGTGAGAAGTACCAAATAGGTTTGATAGCCAACATTATAACGAAAATGATACACCATCAAACCATTTGGTTTGACAAGGCTGACAAAACCAAGAATCAGAGAGGAGCCCAAATAGATCTCATCATAGAGCGTGCCGACCGAGTCATCAACCTCTGCGAGATGAAATTTAGTCAAGCCCAATACAAAATTTCAGCAGATTATGAGATAAAGCTGCGCAATAGGATGGAATTATTCAGAGACCGAACCCATTGCACAAAATCATTGGTAAATACCTTTGTCACAACATTTGGTGTTGCCAATGGCATCCATTCAAGTATAGTAAACAGCGAAGTCATACTAGACAATCTCTTTCAAGAATGACACATAGGAGAAAGAGAATATTATCATCATTAAAAAAAACGCAAAAAAGGTCGGTCGTGTCTTCACGACACAACCGACCTATCACGACTAACATCATTTCGGTTAATCCTTTATATGATAAAACCTAAACTAATGTTCATTTCTAACATTATTCTGCATTCTCCTTCCAGTACTCAGGAGCACCGAGACCTACAGCGAAGCCTGCGTATGTGTGCTTGCGGAGATAGTTGCTATCCCAAAGACCTGTAGGGCAACCTGCACGCCAACCTGAATCCTTAGGAGAATCAGTAGCACACCACTGAGTGATACCATACTGCTGAGCCTGTGGAATCAGCTCGAAGTACTTCTGGATGATGAATGTATAGAAGCTACGCATCTGCTTGTGCTGCTCCTCAGTCATCTTGTCGAAGGTAACAGAAGTACCAGCCTCATCCTCATAAGCCATATCAAGCTCAGAAATCTTGATGAGCTTACCTGTCTTAGCCAGCGACTTAAACATCTCTTCGATGTCGCTCTTAAGCTTAGCCTGCTTAGTTTCATCACCATAGCATGTTACGTGCATCTGTGTACCAATACCATCGATAACAACAGGCTCCTCTGCATTAGGATCTTCCCACAGACCAATCCAGTGGATCAAGCTATTCAGCTTAGCGTGCTGATCCCAGTAACCTTCCAAGTTGTAGTCATTGATAAAGAGCTTCAACTTAGATGGATCACCATTGTGCTCAGCAAAGCTCTTACGTGCATCTCTTACGGCTGTACGAACATAGTCGATATCACCGAGATAATCCTGCCAGTAGAAGCTATTGGCTACATCAGAAGCAGGAGCATTAGTTGCATGCTGCAACTCATTGAATCCATCAGCACCTTTCTTACCAGAGATCGCCTCGTTCACAACATCCCAAGATGTAACATAACCATCAGTAGCCTCCATCATACCATCAATCCACTTATCCAAAGCTGTAGTCAGAACTTCCTTCTTTTCCTTGTCTGTCAAAGGAATGCCACTACCAATCTTCTCACACTTGAAGTTAGGTCCCTGCCAGTTGCTTCCCCAACCTGCAGTAGCATTCTGCGCGAAGTCACCATCTTCAACAAGATTTTCCTCAGTTCCTTCCTTGACAAGAGTAATATCATCCATGCTTACACTCTCACCATTCTTCAACGTACCGAAGCAGAACTGCAACATATCATGAGAAAATTGAGCCTCAAACTCCCATGTTACAGTAGTCCATTTAGAAGAAATCTCCTTACTCTCACAATACTGGACATCATTACTGCCACCCCACTGGTTCTTGTTAGGGCTAGCACTCCAGATAGGCCAGAAAGCAAACTGTGTCTTGGAAGTAGATTTCACCTTCATAGACAACACATATTTAGCTCCTTGCACCAAAGACTTTGGCAATTTGTAAGTAGCCTGATGATCCCAGAGGTTGGCACCATCTTTTGTGGTTGTATAGGTGATACAGAAATTACCTCCAGCACTTGTTCCAGAGCCTTGCTTGATAGCAAAAGAAGGACCTTTCCAATTGCTGCCCCAAGCTGAAATATTATCTGTGGTGAAATCACCATTGGCTACCAAGTTGTCATCAGAACCATCCTTAACAAGTTTGACATCATCAAAGTCGATAGTGCCACCTAGCTTACCAAAGCAGAACTGCAACATATCATGAGTAAAGGCTGCATTAAATTTCCAAGTAAGCGTAGTCCACTCTGTTGTAGCCTTGTAAGGATCCAAGTACTGCACATCATTACTGCCACCCCACTGGTTCTTGTTAGGGCTAGCGTTCCAAATAGGCCAGAAAGCGATATCGCAGTCTTCAGATGCCTTCACTTTCATGGTAAGCGTATAGCTTGCTCCCTTTTCCAATGGTTCAGAAAGGTTACAGTTAGCCTGATTGTCCCACGGATTGGCACCAGCAGCTGCCGTTGTATAGCGAATATACATGTTATCGCCACCTGGTTCCTCTGGAGCAGGTCTATCAGCAATCAAACCATTCAGATACTTGTTGTTCTGCTGAGAGTGCCAAGCGAGCGTATGACCATAGATGGTCAAACCTGCATCCTTGGCATTGACAACAAAGGAACTGACATTATCAAAGTTCATCACACCCTTGTTGTCCACACAAGAAGCATACTTCATAGCATTGCCGGCGGTCATCTCGTCGAAGTTGCTACCAGCCAAGCAATACACAAAACCTTGCTCATTGAACTCGGATGCGGCGAGCGCAACGCCCAACTTAAAGTCGGGGTTGCACTTGCCTGCGTCTTTCAGATCCTGTACATATTTCTTCAAAGGCTCATAGTTGTTGAGATACAGATAGTCCTTCTTGTTCTGGGTCATATCTGTACGGAACTCAAAGAACTTGTCGTCAGCGCATGAAGACAAAGCCAAGAGAGCTACCAAGCCTAGTCCAAAATTAATTCTTTTCATATTCATGATATAATTTTATTTCGATGATACTAACCCAGCATCTTACTGCTGAACATATTTAGTATTGAAGGTGACGATACCATTGATGTTGCCACGAGTCTGAGCTACGAACTGGTCACTGGTCTCCATCGTGATGCCACAACCGAAATCGACCTTGTAGTTGAGGGTGAGCAAGTCACGATCCTTGTTACCCCAAGCCAACTTGGCTGCCTTCTTCTCAAACTTGCCAGAACCTGTGGCTGTCATGCCCTCGGTATCAGAAGATACAGTGACATTGCCATCATTGTCAAAAGTAAGTTTCAAGTTGCAGGTGTATTTCACAATCTTATCGCTGCCATCTTCATTCTTACCTTCCACCTTGCTCACTGAGACAGGGAAGATAGCCTCAGTCAAGCTCTTGGTGGTAATCTGACAAACCTCATCCTTCTCGATGGAAGCACCTTGACGAGTTACCTCCTTGGTCTGACCATTCTCGGTAATCTTATCAGTACCACGACGAAGATAGAAGCCCTCCCAAGGGTTCATGTACTTTACCTTGTAGAGTACATAATCCTGAGGAGTTTTTGACCATGCCTCCAAGTTTGTTCTAGAAGGAGTCTCACCATCTACCATAGGCTTACCACTCAGGATAGAGTCAGCTCCCACCTGCTCCAAGATACGAACAGGAATCACATAAGAACCCTTGACGCACTCTGGGTCTGCGAAGAACGCATCCTCCAACTTCACCTTCAGTCTGCCGAGCATCTCACCATTATAGTTGATGGTATTGCCATCCAAGGTGTAATAGTTGGTAGGCATTGGCTTCACTGGGGTCACGCCGTCCTCGAAGAAGAGGTTGTCACAGAGAGACTCATCGACAGCCACCTTCAAGGTGATGTTCTTGCCATTACGAGCACCACCCATCGTGGAGACGATACGGATGATATGGTTGTTATCGTCTGTGGTGTTGAGGGTCTCAGCATCACCCAAGACCACGGTGCGGTCTAGGAACTGATGGGCGAAATATACATTGACACCACCCTCGTAATCAGGGAAGTCTGCATCACCGTTCTCGCAAGAGGAGAAACCGAGTGCCAAGATTCCCATGACAGCCATAGCTAAGATTTTCTTCACTTTCATAATTAATCTTATTTAATATTAGTCGTTGTTCTTTACATTCCAGCCCTTGTTCTGCTTCAAGTTACTCCACTTGAGCATCTCACTTTGTGGGATAGGACCATAATACATATAATCGCTATAATTTCTTGTCTCTACATCGATTTCTTCGAATGTAGGAATACCATCTACCTCGGTTACGTTGACACCCTTGGCTGTCTCGGCAATGTTAGCCTTCCAACGGCGGAGATCCCAGAAGCGGTGATTCTCGAAGCAGAGCTCGATACGACGCTCATTGCGAATCAACTCACGCATCTTTGCCTGATCTTCTGCACATTCATCAAGGTAGCCAGTATCGGTGATGCCAGCACGTTGGCGGATAGCCTTGATGACATCGTAAGCAGAATAGTTGTGAGTACCTTTACCCTTTGGTCCCCAAGCCTCGTTGGCTGCCTCAGCGTAATCCAAGAAAATCTCGGTGTAACGGATGTAGGCATTGTAGTGAGGCTGTGCATTGAGGTTGTTAGGGTCTGCGCTACAGTCGTCACGAAGCAACTTCTTCAGATAGTAACCTGTACGAGTAGAGATACTAATCTTATTGAGACAGTCATTGGTTTCTCCAGTTGCTGTCGTGTTGATTGTCTTGCCCTTGTACTCTGAACCATTGTGGATGATATAGAGGTCGAGACGTGGGTCACGATTGCTATAAGGATCAATGTCATCAAATTCACTATTCTCCTCATCTGTGATAGGATAACCATTCGCCATAGGGAAGGCATCCACCAAGTTCTGAGTTGGATTGATGCGACCCTTTCCGTAGAGTGTAGGAGGGAAATTGTTCTTCTCTTGGATAACACCGAGGTCATAATC
>OLHG01002241.1_pt1 | contig 10600 bp, 9 predicted proteins | sample 1605971 | NCBI WGS metagenome assembly OLHG01 (sample SAMN03283289) | human gut metagenome | biome: human-associated habitat; material: feces | host: Homo sapiens | place: Peru | collected 2012 | reverse complement strand
CCTCCAACAATAGAGCAATTAGAAGATAATAATAGAACCTACTCCATCATGGCAGCCATACTATTTATTGATATTCGTAAGTCAACATACTTAACGGAAAATAGCCAAGCAAAAAGTATGGTTAAAATATATCGCTCATTTATGAGAATGGCAGTTGACTGTGTTAGAAAAAATGAAGGAGTTACAAGACAATTTCTGGGTGACAGAATTATGGGTGTATTTATTGACTCTGCTGATGAAAACGGGAATATCGTGGACAGTGCAGCAGATAAAGCAATTAATGCGGCAAGAAGTTTACAGACTGTGATTGATTATAGCTTGAATAAATATTTGAAAACTAATGTTAATGGGAAAGTTATTGAATGTGGTATTGGAATTGATTATGGAAAGGTTCTTGTAACTCAGGTTGGTATGTATGGTCTGGAAAGTGATGAAAATAGAGAGAACGAAGTAGATTGTGTATGGGTTGGTAATACAACAAATTATGCAAGCAAATATTCAGACATAGCATCTGGGGGAGAAATATTTATTTCAGATAATGTTTTCAAGCAAATGTCAGATGAGTATAGGGGAGTTTTTGTAAAATCAGCAAAATATAAAGGAACAAAGTTATTCCAAGGCTATGTGACAAAGGATTACTATTTGGAGTTCTCAGAGGATTTAGGGAAAACAATCAAAATAGATGAAGATACAGCAGTAGAGTCGGATACATTTGCAGGATTGGCGGATGGCATTAGAGAAATCGAGAGATTAATAAATAGTCTGGTTCAACGAGAACGGGAATTAGCTATTTTAGAAGAAAGATTGAAGAAAGAAAATGATGAATTAAAGAGAAGATTTTCGAATGAAAAAAACGAAAAAAATAAGGCGATAAATGAAAGGGAAAAAGCGAAAGAACAGCTACAAGCGGAAATTGAGACTACATATTCTTTTGTCAAAAAAATAATAAGTGGGTCTTTTTGTAGACAACTTGAATATATCGATAATATTGGTATTAATAGATGGTTAGATATAGATGAATTTTACCATGAATTAGGAAAGAAGCAAGGATATGATGAAGATATAATAAATGATAGTGTTTTTGAATTTATTGAGATATATGCTTACTTTGGGCGATATCGTGCGTCATATAGATATATGGTTAGTATGGCAAAGGAAAATGATACATGGGTATATATAAATGAATCGACTTTTAAATGGGCATGTGAACAGAATCTAGGTTGGCAAGTTATTGATGCAATGGAGAATAGCCTTAAAAATAATAAAATACGATATGAACATATAAAAGATTATGAAGAAAAAATTAGTAAATTGAAGAAAATAAGGGGATTTTAAATTATGGCACAGAATGACAATCAACAGCAAGAAAATAGAGCGTTTAAAAAAGAAGATGCTTATGAAACACTGGGTATCATAAATACATGGATAGGAAATATGGATACCAAGGTTTCATTTGCATTAGCATTAGCAGGAGTTTTAATAGGTGTTATATTTGAAAAGGGCATGCCCAGTGCATTTGAAAGAATAACAGAGGTATCAAAACTGGCAGAATTATCTGGAGGAGAAATTATTGCAGCCATTCTGGTTGCACTGCTATATTTATCAAGCTTTATTTCTATTTTATGTTTTATGTTATCTATTATTGCAAGAGTGAAAAATCTTAATAATGCACCATCTATTTTTTTCTTTGGCTCTATTGGAAATATGACATTGGAGAATTATAAGAGTGCCGTAAAAGATATGGACGAAAAAGAAATGATAGATGATTTAGAAGAACAGATACATACAAATTCGAAAATATCTAGTCTAAAAGCAAAATGGTATAACAAGGGAATAAAATTTTTATTAGTAACAGTTATTCTGTGGTTTGTGTGTATGATATTTCAGTTAATATAGAAGGAGGAAAATTATGGAATCAAATCATACAATGTCTTATGACGTAGATAAAAGTTCGGAAAGAATGGATGAAATTTTAAATGCAAGTGACAATGATTACTGTGATAAAGACAGCATTCCTGCGAGAAGTGATTTGACATTTAAAAATGGATATTATGTAAATGTTACTGCAATTTTTATTGATATTGTAGGGTCATCTGATATGACAGACGAGCATAAAAGACCAACATTGGCAAAAATGTATAGAGCATATTTATCAGAGTGTGTTGCTATTATGAATGCAGAAACTGATTGTAAAGAAATAAATATTAATGGAGATTGTGTATGGGGAGTTTTTGATACCCCTTATAAATCTGATGTTGACAATGTTATTGTGGTGGCAGCTAGACTAAATAGTATGATTAAAATACTCAATTATAAATTAAGTAAGAAGAAATATTCGCAAATTTCAGTTGGGATAGGTATCGATTATGGCAGAGCATTGATGGTTAAAGCTGGATATTCAGGTAGCGGAATTAACGATGTTATTTGGATGGGGGATGTTGTAAATTCAGCGTGCCATTTATGCAATAAGGCAGGTAGAGATTATAGAAAAGTAATTGTGATTTCAGACGTTGTTTATAATAATTTAAATGAGCATCATCAAAGTTTATTTTCAAGCTATTTCGATGGATGGGTGACTAGGTATGAAGGAGATATTATAAATACCAATATGAATGATTGGTATAATGAGAATTGTAAATAGATGTTGATTTGATACAGTTAAAAAATGGGAGCGTAAGCTGATTTTGTAGCAGTTCTTAAAGCCAGTCCAGGCTGCTATCGCAAATAGGTAGGAGTTCTCTTTCCTTTGAATTGCCGCTTAGTTTCGAGCAGGCAGCAGCCTATCGAAAGGTTAACGGACAGTATGTAAGAAAAAATCAGTGGAGAGATATCAATGTAAGAGTATTCATAGACCTTGATTAGCAGTTAATACGATAAGCGTATCATTAGAAATAGTGGTACGCTTATTTTTTGCCCCTTTTTGCAGATTTGTCCTTTCACCCGCTTTCAAATATAATGAAGCTAAAGAAATGGAGGTGTGCTTATGAGAGAGAAATTTAATCATCTGTATTTGGATAGCCACGAAAGAAAACTTTTAATACATAGCCTTGTAGAGTTAAAAAATCAGCTCATTAAGTAAGTCAGATATACGGATTATGTTGACGAGCTTATTTTTAAGATCATAAATGCACCGTCCAAGAGAATGAAAATTAAATATGTCTAAGGCATTTTACAAAGCCGCTTATTCTTATTGATTTTAAGAGTAGGCGGCTTTTTTGCGTTCTCTGGTACTGTTTACATAGCCACCTTGACAAAGTGGCTAAATCTATGTGAAAGGAGGACGCATCTATGTCAAATTGCAAAGTGATTGCTCTGACTAACCAGAAAGGCGGTGTCGGAAAAACAACCACAGCGGTCAATCTGGGTGTAAGTCTGGTGCAGCAGGGTAAAAAAGTCCTGCTGATTGATGCCGATGCACAGGCAAATCTCACGATGGCTCTGGGTTATAACAGACCAGACGATATTCCCATAACGCTCTCTACTGTGATGCAGAACATCATAGACGATAAAACGCTTGATGCTTCACAGGGTATTATCCATCACAGAGAGGGCGTTGACCTGCTTCCGTCAAACATTGAGCTGTCGGGCTTTGAGGTAAGGCTAATCAATGCAATGAGCCGTGAACGTGTGCTGAAAACCTATGTCAATGAGGTTAAAAAGAATTACGATTATGTGCTTATTGATTGTATGCCGAGCTTAGGCATGATAACCATCAATGCTCTGGCGGCGGCTGACAGCGTGATTATCCCGACACAGCTCCATTATCTCTCAGCTAAAGGTCTGGAGCTTTTGCTTCGCTCCGTATCAATGGTCAAAAGGCAAATCAACCCAAAGCTGCGGATAGACGGTATCTTAATGACTATGGTAATGCCCCGTACCAACATTTCTAAGGAAATTACGGCAACGGTCAAAAGTGCATACGGTAAGAAAATCAAGGTATTTGATACCGAGATACCTCATTCTATCCGTGCGGTGGAAGCTACCGCAGAAGGCAAAAGTATTTTTGCTTACGACAAAAGCGGCAAGGTTGCCGCAGCCTATGAGCAGTTAGGAAAGGAGGTGGCAGAGATTGGCGAGAAGCAGAGAAACCAAAATCGAGCTGACCGCATACGATGACCTTTTTCAGACGGACGAAAGCCGTGAGGAAGCAAAGCTCTCTAAGATAAGGGATATTCCCATATTGGAGATTGACGAGTTTCCAGACCACCCATTCAAGGTTTTAATGGACGAGGATATGGAACAGCTTGTCGAGAGTATCAAGCGAAACGGTGTAATGACACCTGCAACAGTTCTCTTAAAAGAGGACGGACGGTATGAGCTTATCAGCGGTCACAGGCGGAAAAAAGCTTGTGAACTTGCGGGGCTTGAAACGCTGAAATGTGAGGTTAAAGAGCTTACCCGTGACGAAGCCATTATTGTTATGGTGGAAAGTAATCTCCAACGCTCTGTTATTTTGCCGAGTGAGAAAGCGTTTGCGTATAAAATGCGGTTGGAAGCTATGAAACGACAGGCAGACCCTCGAAAGAAAATTATTCCCCAGTGGGTAATAATTCTGAGTTTGCTGCTTCAAGTGATGAACTTGCCGAAAAAGTCGGCGAAAGCAAAAAGCAAATCTTCCGCTATATTCGTCTAACGGAGCTTGTACCCGAAATTCTGCAAATGGTAGATGAACGGCAGGATTGCTTTCCGCCCTGCGGTTGAGATTTCCTATCTGACCGAGAGACAGCTATACACCCTGCTTGAAACAATGGAGTACAACGATGTTACCCCGTCATTGGCACAGGCTATCAAAATGAAGAAGTATAACCAAGACGGCAAGCTCACTTCCGAGAGAATGACCGTATGCACCCTGCTTCTGTGTCGATGACCGCAGAAAACCGTATCAAAGGGCTTATCCAAATCCGTGACTGTGTGCGTAAACTCATTGAGTATCAGACCGAGGATTACCCAGAGGAAATGATACGCACCGAGCAGGAAAACATCAACCGTCTGTATGATGTTTATACCGCAAAATACGGTCTAATCAACAGCCGAGGCAACTATCTTGCGTTTGCTTCAGATGAGAGCTACTTCCTTTTATGTTCTCTTGAGGTGCTTGATGATGAGGGCAACTTCAAACGGAAGGCAGATATGTTCACGAAGCGGACTATCAAACCTCACTGAGAAGTAACTTCGGTTGAAACCGCAAGCGAAGCCCTCGCCCTCTCTATCGGAGAGAAAGCCCGTGTTGATTTGCCTTATATGGAGCAGCTCACAGGCAAAACGCAGGCTGAGCTTGTGCAGGATTTACAAGGTGTTATCTTCAAAGTGCCGAACTGTGAGCCTGTTTCCTATGCAGCCGCAGACGAGTATCTGTCGGGAAATGTCCGAAACAAGCTGACGATTGCGGAGCTTGCTGCGGAGAATGACACAGAGCTTGCAGTCAATGTGGATGCCTTGAAAAAGGTCATTCCCAAAGACCTCTCGGCGGCGGAAATCTCTGTCCGTCTGGGTACGACTTGGATACCGCAGGAAGATATACAGCGGTTTGTGATGGAGCTTTTAACTCCGTCAAGCTATGCCGCAGGCAGATTAAAGGTACGATACACCCCGATAAACGGAGACTGGTTCATAGAGAATAAAAGCTCAGATATGGGGAATGTAAAGGCAGACAGCACCTATGGTACGAAAAGGGCTTCCGCCTATCGTATTATTGAGGACACCTTAAATCTGCGTGACACCCGTATCTTTGATTATGTGTATGACGAACACGGCAATAAAAAAGCGGTGTTCAATGCAAAAGAAACTACGGCGGCACAAGCAAAGCAGGAAGTTATCAAGCAGGCGTTCCAGGACTGGATTTGGAAAGACCCAGAACGCAGAAACCGCCTTGTCCGCTATTACAACGACACCTTTAACAGCAAAAGACCCCGTGAGTATGACGGGCGGCATATCACCTTTGGCGGCATCAGCCCAGAGATTACACTAAGACCCCACCAAGTCAACGCCATCGCCCATATCCTTTACGGTGGCAACACGCTTCTTGCCCATAAGGTGGGAGCAGGAAAAACCTTTGAAATGGTAGCCGCCGCACAGGAAAGCAAACGGCTCGGCTTATGCCAGAAATCTATGTTTGTTTTGCCGAATCATCTTGTCGGTCAGTGGGCTTCTGAGTATCTGCGGCTCTATCCGAGTGCAAATATCCTTGTTACAACAAAGCAGGATTTTGAAACAGGAAACCGTAAAAAGTTCTGCGGCAGGATTGCCACAGGCGACTATGACGCAGTCATTATTGGGCATTCGCAGTTTGAAAAAATCCCGATGAGCATAGAATGCCAGAGGGAGCAGTTGGAAAAGCAGCTTAATGATATTGAGCGTGGCATTGACGATGTGTAGGCTTCCAAAGGCGAGCAGTTCACGGTCAAACAGCTAATGAAAACCCGAAAGGCAATCAAGACGAAGCTCGAAAAGCTTAACGACACCAAGCGTAAGGATACGGTCATCGACTTTGAACAGCTCGGCATTGACAGGCTTTTCATTGATGAGAGCCATTTTTATAAGAATTTGTACCTCTACATCAAGATGCGGAATGTGGGCGGTATCGCCCAGACCGAAGCCCAGAAAAGCTCCGACCTGTTTATGAAATGCCGCTATCTGGATGAGATAACAGGCAACCGTGGCACGGTTTTCGCCACGGGAACGCCCATGAGCAACTCAATGGTAGAGCTGTACTCCGTCCAGAGGTACTTGCAGTATGACACGCTGGCAAGGAACGGCTTGCAGCATTTTGACGCATGGGCTTCTACCTTTGGAGAAACAGTCACGGCTCTGGAGCTTGCACCCGAAGGCTCAAGCTATCGGGCAAAGACGAGGTTTGCCAAGTTCCACAACCTGCCAGATGTTAAATATAATTATTGTTCGAAACCGAATAGGATGTAATTAAACGAGATGACCTTTATTGTTTATCTCGTTTTTATTTAGTGAAAAATATGTTTATATTTCAAAAACTATTTTAATTAACTAGTTTGCAAAAAAGTATTATTGATTTTCTTGACAACTTTGAATTTATACGCTAAAATTATATATAGAACATATGTTCTATGCGATCGATCAAAAATATTAATTATTTATTAGGAGGAAAAAATTATTGAGTAAGCAAGCAATTTCTCTTTCATATTTATACGGTGGAAAGTGGATAGGTTTTAGTGATCAGACAAAATCTACTATGGACTGCTTAAAGATTAAAACAAGTTCAAATGAATCTTTTTATTTCAATATAGAACTTGGAATAAGGGAATGAATGGATATTATCCATATGTAAAAAGTACTGAAAACGATTATGCAGGTTCTTCAGGTAAGCCAATTCAACAACTTCAGATTCAAGCATACAGGAATGATGGTACGAAGTTAGTATCAGGTATTGTTGTTATGTATAGAGCCTTTGTAGAAAATAAATGGCTACCATGGGTAAGTAATGCTGACCCTGAATGGATGGATAGTGTACAGAGTAAATATAATCTGGGTGGCACTTTAGATACCAGCAGCTCGTATGCCGGTATCTCCGGAAAGAATATTAGCGGAATAGAAATTCGTGTTTATAAAGAATCATCGTTAGGAAACTACTCTGGTGGTGAATCAAATCCTTCGCTAAGCTATATGGTTGGAAATGAATCTAATTGGAAGTCTTTTTCAAAAAGCACTTTGTCATCCAGAATAGATGGAATAAAAATACAGACAGGCAGTAACAAGGATTATTATTTAACTTATCGAACATGGAATGAAGGACAGTCATCTTATTATCCTGCCGTAAATAGTACAGAAAATGATTATGCAGGCTCCCCTGGAAAAGCTATTCAGAGGTTAAGTATCAATGTATATAGAAATAATGGCACAAAACTTACTTCCGGAATTATTGTTATGTATAGAGTATATACTGATTCAAGGTGGTTGCCATGGGTAAGTAACGCTGATCCTGAATGGATGAGAAATGTAAAAACTAAATATAGTTTGAATGGTACTTTAGATACAGGTTCATCTTATGCCGGCATAGACGGTAAAAATATTGGTGGCGTTGAAATTCGTATTTTTGAAGAAGATTCGTTAAATGCGGGTTCAGGTAGTTTCGTTGGTTCTGAAGAATTAATAACAACCCAGTATATGGCAAATAGTACATCTAATTGGAAAAGTTTCAATCATAAAGTAATGGCTTCTCCTATTGACGGTATTAAAATTCAGACCAATTCAAATTCGGATTTTTATTTGCGTTACAAAACATGGAACGAAGGACAATCATACTATTATCCTGAAGTAACAAGTTTAGAAAATGATTACGCAGGTTATCCAAATAAACCAATTCAGGGACTGAGTATAAGCGCATATAGTAAGGATGGAACAAAGCTAACTGCCGGTGTTGTTGTAATGTATCGTGCTTATGTTGATGGAAGATGGTTGCCATGGGTTAGTAATGCTGATCCGAAGTGGATGCAGGATGTTCAAGAAAACTATAATTTAGGTGGAACATTGGATGTCAGTTCATCATATGCCGGAATTATCGGTAAAAATATAAGCGGAGTTGAAATCTATGTGTTTAATGGCAAATCCATCTCATCATCAATCGGTAATTTATCTGGAGGCAAAGTAGCTTCAACACTTAGCTATATTGACGAAGATTCAAATTGGCATAGCTTTACTTCAACTGCAAGCTCCGTTCATATTAATGGTATAAAAATTAAAACCGACAAGTCTAAGCCATATTACCTTTTATACAGGACTTGGAATGAAGGAAAATCATACTATTATCCTTTTGTTAAAAGCAATGAAAATGACTATGCAGGATATCCGGGTGGCACTGTGCAGTTATTGAATATTCAAGTATATAGTAAGGATGATGTAAAACTAACATCAGGTGTAGTTGTTATGTACAGAGTGCATGTAGGAGGAAGTTGGCTGCCTTGGGTAAGTAATGCTGATCCAAAATGGATGCGTAGTGTACAGTCAAAGTATAATTTAGATGGTACTTTGGACACAGGTTCTTCCTATGCGGGTATAGATGGCAAAAATATAAACGGCGTAGAAATCCATATCTATGAGGAAGATGAAATTTATACTAAGCCGCAAACACCTGTAGGTAATAGTAAAATAATTCAAGCTCCGTTTATTTCCCAGTTAGGCAAATATCCGACAGGTTGCGAAAGTGTTACTACAGTTATGGCATTGAATCATATTGGTATAGATGTATCTGTAGACAAATTTATTGATTCATACTTAACTAAAACCGGAGTTCCTTTTGATCCCAGTATTTCATTTGGAGGAAACCCCAGATCTACGAGCGGGTATGGATGTTATGCACCGGTAATAAAGAAGGCATTAGATAAAGTTTTATCCGGACAAAAATATACTGCAAAACAATTGTATGGTGTTTCTCTGAAAAATTTATGTTCTAACTACATAGACAAAGGTATACCGGTAATTCTGTGGGCAACTATGTATATGAATACTCCATACATAAGTTCTACGTGGACCTACAACGGAAAAACCATTAACTGGATAGCACCCGAACATTGTTTGCTGTTAGTGGGATACGATAGTAGCTATTATATTTTTAATGACCCTCTGACTTCTCAGCCACAGACATACTATAGCAAATCTTCTGTTGAAACGGCATATAAAGGGTTAAATTATCAGGCTATTGTTCTTGAAAAAAAGGATACTAGTACGCCTACACCAACGCCTGCCCCTGTATATAAATACGGTGCTGTTAAAAATCCTGAAAATGGAATAATATATCCGATTGAATACCTTGAAAATGGTAAGCAGTATATTGATGTTCCTTATAAACTTGAAAAAACAACAAAATTAACAAAAAATTCTTTTAATGCTGCAAAATTTATTTCGGGACTTGCTTTTGATGATAGCCTGGTAGATAAAATGGACAAGGCTCCATTGATTGGCAGCATTTATGGTATTGTTGTCGGAGGCATTACATCTTTTGCTGAAAGCTGGGAGTCATTATATATTGATGTTAAATACTACAAGGCAAAAAGTTCAGGTAGAAGATGGGCTAATATTGAATGCGGTGAATCAAAGTATTGCAATTTCTTTAATAATTTATTATCACTTAAAAATCAATCTATGAGAGCTCTTTATGGACGCTGGTCAGGAGCTAATATGTATTCTGCTCAAGTATGGGAAAGTACTGTTAATGATTTTGCAAAAGGACAGTATGCAAAATTTAAGGGAATAATACCAAATAACTCATATAACTATGATATTATATTTACATTTGATGAAAGACGAAAAGAGGATAAATATGTATCTCAAATTTTCTGTGGCAAAGATGGAAAAATGTATGAATATGCGCATATATATAATAGTGAAAAAATTGAAATTGTTGTTAAAGATTTTTTGGGTACAGAAATTGATCGTATAAATATTTTGCCTCAAATGAATCCTTTAAGTGAATTACCTCAAGATAAAGCAGCACTTTTTGAATTTATGAAAGCATAAATATATTAACAACATCAACAACAGCCGAAGTAGAAAAATACTTCGGCTGTTATTACAATAAATAGATTTTAAAAAATATAAAATTTAATAATCTACGCCCTCTTGTTTTAGCATA
>OLHG01002238.1_pt1 | contig 10607 bp, 8 predicted proteins | sample 1605971 | NCBI WGS metagenome assembly OLHG01 (sample SAMN03283289) | human gut metagenome | biome: human-associated habitat; material: feces | host: Homo sapiens | place: Peru | collected 2012 | reverse complement strand
CGTTCAAGAACTACATCATGGGCTTTGATGAACTGAACGTCATCCAGAAGGACAACGGCTCTTCCGGTGGTTCCGGCTCTGGCGCTGGTGCTGCTGGCAACATTTTGGGCGATGTAGACTTGTCCGGCTACGATATGTTCAAGAACTATGTCGGCTCTTCCGTTGATGAAATCAAAGAGAAGATTAAAAACCTTCTTCCCATCATCGCTGGTGTATCTGCTGGATTTGCTGCATGGAAAATTGCAGAAGCTCTTTTTAAGCAGTTAAACGATGCTCACGGATTAGCTTATAAACTGGGACAGCTTGTTGGAGAAATAAGAAAAAAATTGTTGCTTGTCAATCCTGAACTTGTCGTGATTGCTGGAACAGTCGCTTTGATTGCATGGCGCTTTGCAGATTTGTACCAAAACAGCGAAAAGTTCAGAATCGGCTTGCAAAGAATTAAAAGTCTCATCGAGCTTGCGGCGCTCGGCTTTTCTCAGGGGTGGAATATTTCTCTCACCGAAGGAAAGCTCGGACAGTCTATCGAGCATCTAAAAGAGTCTATTAAGACACTTGCGCAACAGATTCTTGGCCTTTTGCCTGATGAATGGAAAGAAAACGTTTCTAACGCTTTTGAAACAATTCGAAAAGTCGTAAAAAAACTAGACTTAGACTTGGGCGACTTGGCTATGACTTTAGCCGGGATTGGATTGATTGTCAGCGGGCATCCAGTGGCCGGTCTGGCTGTTATCGGCTTTGAGGCTGTTTCTGTTGCAATTCGCGGATTGGGAAGTGAAAGCGAGAAAGAGTCTTTTAATTTGAAATCCGATTGGCACAGTTCCTTCCAACAGCTTGGAATTGATGCTGGAAACATGGCTTCCTTCTTTGTTGACGGTTTTGCTCAAATCGTAGACAGTATTTCCAATTTTATTCGTTGGGTCAAAGACGGAATTAGCGAATCTGAGCGTTTAGATGTCACCATGAACAAAACGCTGTTTCCGAACGCTCTTCTCGGATTGGCTGACCTTATTTCAGACATTAAAACGTTTGTTCGCTGGGTTGGTGAAGGCCCGACCGAAGCAGAACGCCTTGATGTTTCGATGAATAAAGGCTTTATTGCTAATGCTCTTCTTGGCTTGGCTGATCTGATATCGGATATCGGGAGCGTGATTGATTGGTTTGTTCATTTGGATGACCACATTAAATCGGCTGGTGAATCCTTCACAAAGTTCTTGGATGGAGTAGAAAACTGGGCAGCGGAAGCAGGAAAAGCCGCTGCAAACATGGTAAACGCAGTTGCAGACGCAATTGCTTCTCTGCCATCAAAAATGTATGAAGCTGGAAAAAACGTTTGGCAAGGTCTTGTAAAAGGCATTCAGAGCGGAATCAGCAACGCAACTGGAGCGGCTGCAAATCTTGCCAAAGCCATCATCGACAAGTTCACCACTGAGACGGACATCCACTCCCCTTCCAAAGTCTTTAAGGGCTTTGGTTGGTATATTGTAGAAGGTCTTGCCAACGGCATTTCCGCTGCCAAAGACCTTGCTGAAAATGCGATGCAGAAGCTCTCTGATTCTGTGATTGCACTTGGCCAGCAGTTGACGCAAGAAAACTATGGCATGGGCGATGCAAACATTGCCATGACCGCAGACGGCGACGAGAGCAATCTCGAAAAGACCGCCATGAGCCTGCGTAACGTTCTGTCGAATGTTGGCGGCAGTCTGACTGACTGGCTCAAGAAAATCAAGTCTGCGTTCACGGATTTCTCCGATGGCATCAACGCCGTGTCGGATGTTGGCAAGAAGATTTCGCAGGGGTTCACCGATTCTATTAGCGCCTTGTCCAACACTTCAAAGTCTATCGTTGAAACCAAAAAGGCCTTTAAGTCCGTTTTCTCTGACATGAAAACGTATGTCAAGAGTAGCATTGCTGAAGTCGAAAATGAATACCATTACAACGGCGCTCTTAGCGCTGCTGGTCTTGCCATTCAAAAGGCATTCGAAGGAGCTTATCTCGCTCTCGACAAAGTATCGACTGCCGTTAAAAGCCTTTCCAGCACTATTGATAGCATCAAAAATGTTATCAAAACATTCAATGATTTGAAAACCAAAGTTGGCGAGGTTATTGACCAGGTTCCGGTTCTGAAAGATGCTTACAACGGCTTGAAGACGTTTTTCTCCAATTTGTTTGGCACGGATTCTGGCGTCGTGAAAATCGTTTCAGACGGATGGGATTTGATTAAGACCAAAGCCGGTGAATCCCTTACGTTCATCTCCGGAAAAATCAAAGCGCTTGGCGTTGGAGGTGCTTCCGGTTCTTCCGGTGGACTGGCTAGTACGCTCGGTGCAATCGGAAGCACAGCTCTTCCGGCTGGCGCTGGCGTTCTTGGTGTTGGAACCGCTCTTGGTCTTGGCATTACCGGCCATGTTCAGTGGATAAAGGACTTGAAGAATACCTGGTCTGATTCCAGCAAGAGTTTCGGAGAAAAGGTTTTCAACACGGTCAATGATACTCTGACAGACATTTTCAACCCATTTGGCGCAGTAATCAAAATTGCCAAAAACAAGTTCGGCTTTGCTGACGGCGGTTTCCCTGATGATGGGCAGCTGTTTTTGGCCAGAGAGTCTGGTCCGGAATTTGTTGGCAGCATGGGCGGACACACCGCAGTTGCCAATAACGACCAGATTGTTGAGGGCATCCGCGAAGGTGTTGAGTCGGCTATGGCCAAACAGAATGAGCTTCTTCGTCAGCAGAACGAGCTGTTGAAGGCTCTGCTTGAAAAGGAATCTACTTCCGAAATTTCCGTTTCCAGCATATCTCAGGCAATCAGCCGGGTAAACCAGAGAAACGGCAAAACGATCATTCCCATTGGCACTTAAAGGAGGGGCATTTATGGACTACGACCAGTACAATCCGATTCGGAGCGTGGATGGGCAGTATCTTAAATGCCCCTCTTCTTATCAGTGGAAGTTGCAGGATATTTCCGCATCTGATGCTGGCCGAACTGAAGCAAACATCATGGATAAGAAACGGCTTGGCCAGTGTGTCAAGCTTGAACTGGAATGGAAGTACACTACCATTCAAGAAGCCGCTGTTATCCTGAAAGCGTTCAATCCGGAGTATATCAATGTTACCTACCTTGACGCAATGGCTGGCGAGTGGAAAACCAGCGAGTTTTACGTTGGCGACCGCTCCGTGCCGATGTACAATTCGCGGATGCGCCGTTGGGAAGGGATATCCTTTAATATCATCGAAAGGGCTGCACACTGATGGTAAACGTATCGCAAGACGTTATAAATTATTTTAACGAGGGAAACCTTCAGACCGCAGCCATTGAATTTTCCAACGGAAAGGAATCCTTTACCATCACCGAAGCGGACATTGTCCAGGGCGGATTAAAGATTGACCGATACAGCGTTACCAACAGCAAAATTGAGGTCGGGTCTGCGGTAGCGTCTGAGTTATCCTTGAAGTTACGAAACTACGACGGAAAGTTCGACAACGTTTCGTTTGAAGGGGCCGTGCTCTATGTAAAGGTCGGCGTTTGGAGCGATGACCCGACAGCGCTTGGCCATTTTGTTCTTGGGCAGTCCGTTCTTGGCGCTCTCAATGGCATTGGCAATTTCATTCTTGGAAAGAATTTGATTGGCGATGCAGGAACAAAGGCACAGATCATTTGGATTCCATGCGGTCGATTCATTATCGACACGTCTCCTCGAAAGCTGCAAATCATTACGATTTCTGCTCTCGATTACATGGTCAAGTTCGACAAGGCCGTTGATTATTCGAAAATATCGTTTCCAACTCATGTCGATGCGCTAATTCAGAAAATCTGTGAGTTGTGCAGCGTGTCTCTTTTGACCGATGTGACAGCTCTTCCGAACCATCAGTATAGTATTGGCGGGTTTCCATCTTCCTCACAGCAGTTGACTTATCGCCAATGCTTACAATGGTGTGCGCAGTTGACAGGCACTTGTGCGTTCATGAATGAGGACGGTCAGCTTGTTCTTAAATGGTACGAACAAACAGCTGTCACCGTCACGATGAACGAACGGTACACCAGTGATTTGTTGGAGAATGACATTATAATCACCGGCTTTACCTGTGACGTGAGCGACGAAGCCACCTATCTTGCCGGAACAAACGAGTACGCGCTTGATTTGAGCGACTGCGGGTTCCTAACCAATTCGTATGATGGCGTGTTGAAGGAACTTCTTGCCGCACGAGGCGGCTTTTCTTACCGCCCATACAGCGCTACCATCAAGTCTGCTCCGTATTTGTTCCCGATGGATATGATTCGCTACAAGGACAAAGACGGTGCATTCCATAACACGATTGTAACCAACGTCACATTTTCGCTGAACTGCAATACATCCATTTCCGGTGCTGGCGAAACCGTCACAAGCTCTTCTTACACGCAGTCTAATAGCGGCATTACCAACCAGCAGGCGAGCACAAATCGTCAGACGAACGAAAGTCTTGAGACAAAGGCAACAAAAAAAGAACTTCATAGCATGATAAACTTTACCGAAAGCGAAGGGTTGGTTATCACGCATGAAGGATGGGATGGTAAGGTTCAAATTACCGGCGAAGACATCCGTGTTGTTCGTGGCAATAACAAAGTTGTCGTTACAGACAGTGGTATTTCCATTACAGACGGAAGCGGAAGCTGCACCATCGACTCTGGAAAGATTACATTCTCCGGCATTCGCCAGGACAAAATCTGGGAGAATGGTGACCCAAGCAGTGGTATAGGAGATGGAGCTGTAATTTGCAACGATGGCCGACTGAGTCCATATTCCGCCATTGTGATTGGGTTCGGAGAATACTACACCGGTTTGGATGGCAGCGGAGTGAACGGAAGCGACTTGCAGTATACCGTTTTCCCCATCAATGGAATTTGGTCGATTGCAAGCCGTGTGTGGGATTATCCAAGAGTCCGAAGAGTCCACGTTTCATACAGCGGAATCACGTTTGGGCAAGGCGGATACTATACCCAAAAAGCTTCCGGCGTTGGTGTGAAATTCAATAAGCACGACACCTGCTGCGTTCCATGTGCTGTTTACGGGTTGATGTAAGGAGACTTCAAGATGTACATGATTACCTACAAAGAGGACGGAACCATTATGAGCGTTGGAAGCGTTGACCCGGCATACAACGCACATCCAACTCCGGACGGCGTCCTGTACATGGAGAGCATTCCGGATGGACGTCCTTTCCTACGAACCTATAAAGTCCAAAACGGACAGCTGGTTTATTCACCCACTACTGAAGAACAGGAGGAATCTTGACTATGGGTTATCAAAAGCAAAACTTTGCAAATGGCAATGTTTTGACCGCCGAAAATCTGAATCACATAGAAAACGGCATCGCTGACGTTGAATCCACTGCCAACGAAACGAAAGACGTTGTCAATAAAATCATCGACCCCACCCTCTCCGTCTCCGGCAAGGCTGCGGATGCAAAAGCGACCGGCGATAAAATCAGTCTAAACACTGCATATATCACAGACAGCAATTTGAAACTAACAGGTGAACCCGGATATAGGAACCCGTCTGATAACGGCAACGTTACAAGCAATGCAGACTGGTATACGGTTATGGCAAATATTGATGATGTTACCCAGCCATACGGCACTATAGTTAATACCAATGTTGTAAATCACTACGGTAACGAAGTACCTGCATATTTCTTTTTGGACGCTACAAAAACAACTATTCCAAATTCCGCTGTATACAAAACTTACAACGATTTGTATTTGCCTGTAGAACAAATTCCTGCAAACGCTAAATATATCTGCCTTAACCATAGTGAAAAATCTAAATTTGAACTACTCACTTACAACGTTAAAAAAGAAAGTGATGACGCTAATAAACTTAACCCTTACGTTCTTGCATATGACATCAAAACTAAAGACTATTCAAGAGCCGGAAAACATTTTTTCCCTTTGAAATTGAAAAAAGGTGACACTATTAAAGTAATAATTGGAAAATATGTGAACAATGACGACCAATATATTTTATCCGCTGTTAATAGTGCAAAAACAAGTACAACTGACTATCAAAGCATCAAGCCATTATCAAGCTTCAAAAATCTTACAGCTGAGCCGCTAATGAAGCTAACTACAATGGAAAAAGATTTCACTGGTTTTAATATCTACATACCTGATGTCAATAATGACCCAGAAACCATTAAAATCTACGTTCGTAAAAATCGGGTATGTGAACAAAATAAATTTTACATCGCAAGTAATAACGCAACTAAAGAAGAAAAAGAAAAAGCAAACATAATCTGCGACGGTGTGAATGACGAATTGGACATTCAAAATGCTTTTGACTTTTTACCTGCGAATGGAACTATTATTTTAAGCAGTGGCGATTTTACATTTAACAATTCGTACAAATTTGATAATGACCTCAATTATCACTGCGTATGCGCTTACCCAAAATATAGTAAGTATCAATTACATATCAAAGGCCAAGGAAACCGAGGTGTAGAAGGCGGAACCACAATTCACGTCAAAGATACAGTCATCAACACCGGTGAAACGTCTGTCTTCGGCGGTTTCATTCGCAACTTCTATGCTGATACGGGCGTATTCCAGTTTAATGGCCTCAGTATTAGTGACATGAACATTGAATGCGAAAGCGGCAATAAAAACTTCGTCGTCATTGACCTGTCATATACTGGGCACGGTGTCTTACATGACCTGGGTCTATCGTGCATTAACAAAGACTTAAATTTTGCGACATTCACAGAAGGTGGCGTAGGAATTAGAGGATACAATGGTTACTCTACCAGCAGCCAAAATATGATGGAAAGAATTTCTGCCGAGGGCTTTTATACCGCTTTCCAGCTTGGTGGAGAACATGTTATCTGTAACAACCTCACAGCCAGAACAAACTATATAGGCTTTTCCTTTGGTGATTACTACTTCACATACGGCACATTCGATCACCCCATTACCTTAATTAACTGCGCTGACGAGCATTCTTGTAAATTACCGCAATTCATTCACAGCGGACTGCCACAATCCAGCAAACCGTCAAAACAAGAAATTGATATGATTTCTTTCAATATTGAAATAGACCCGCAGATTTTTGTGGACTATGCTACCGAAACCACCCCTAATAGTTTTTGTGGCAGAATTGAATACACTATTGGCGGTATCGGTGAAAATGTCACTGACTACTGGAAGTTCTGGAAAAAAGGTAGCGGACATCTGTTCGAAACACGAAATATGGCAATGAAACGTGTCGGGGATACAGCAACTCGTTTGTCTTATACCCCGGAGTACAATCAGAGTTACTATGACACTCAATTGGGGAAAATGTTATGGTACATAGATGATAATTGGATTGACGCATTTGGGAATCGAGCAGACTAATTGACCTTAAAGGAGCAAAACATGCTTGAACAAAGAGTATCCCTCGCATCCAATGGCGTTGTCAAAGTGCCGGGCTATGAGCAGCTGGTGCGCTTTGGCTACACCAAGAACCGGGGCGTGTACCGTCTTGCCGTCACTGCTTCCGGCGAGTGGGAAGGGCTGACCATCCGGGCGTTTTGGCACGTCCCGGACGGTTTTGATCCTGCATCTTCGCTGGTGGTGGACGGCTATGTAGACGTGCCCGCCAGCGTGACCGCACAGTCCGGAAACGGTTGTATCACCTTTGAGGGCAGCGACGGCGCAAAGACCGTGACGAGCGCAGACCTGCGGTATCGTGTTAGCGCCAACAGCGGCACGGAGGACGGCACTATGCCGGAACCGGGCACCCCTGCATGGCAGCAGTTGGTTGAGGTTGTACACATTGATGCCACCGCCGCAGAGCAGGCCCGGAAGGGTGCTGAAACCGCAGCGGCCCGCTCTGAAAGCGCAGCAGACCGTGCGGAAAGCGCCCAACAAGAGACTGAGAACGCAAAAACGGATGCTCTTGCTGCTATCGGCACAAGCAAGCAGGAGGCGTTGGATGCTGTGCAGGAAGCGCAAAGCGGTGCGATCGAAGCCGTTCAGACGGCTCAGCATGCCGCTACTTGTGCAGTAAGTGATGCACAAACCACTGCCGTCAATGCCGTTGATGCTAAGGAGAAGGAAGCTCTCGCAAATATTTCCACCGGAATCGACCCCACCCTCTCCGTCTCCGGCAAGGCTGCAGATGCGGCAAAGGTGGGAGAGGCGGTCAATGCGGAGAGCGAAAGAGCAAAGGGGGTGGAAAGTCAGCTAAAGGAAGATATAGGCGATTTATCAAATGCGTTAGAAACAGATATCACACAAATAAAGAAGAAATTGGCACAATCGAGGTTTGGTGATTGCGTAACTATACTGCATTTTAGTGATATTCACGCAGACCGAAGCGCCTTAAAGCAAATCTCGGAAGCTATTGATAACTATAATGGTAATATTGACGGTTCTATTTGTACCGGAGATATAGTCGCTAATAGTTGTGGTTCCATATCAAGTTGGTGGAATAGCAAAATAATGACCTGTATTGGAAATCACGATAGTGCTTCGTATTCAAGTGGTATTTATGATTGGACATATTTGCCTATGAGCGAGAGGTCTAAATTGTACATCGAACCTTTTGAAGCTTTTTGGAATGTAAACCACAAGCAAGGCACATCGTACTATTACAAGGATTTCGCGGACAAGAAGGTACGCCTAATTGTGATTGACACAATGCTTTATATGAGTGATTCAACTTACAGTGAAGCGTCAGCTCAAACGGTCTGGTTACAAACACTTTTGAATACCGCTAAAGAAAATGGCTACCACGTAATTATTGCTACACACGCTCCAAATGGTTTGGCTAAATCTATGGAATGTAGTTTTAGCAAATATCACACAAGCGAAAGAGTTATGCCGATAGAAAAAGATTGCACTCTGCCAAACTCGATAGTTGATACAGTTAAGACTGCAATTGACGGTGGATTGCACTTCGTTGGCTATATATGCGGTCATACTCATCAAGACGATATTTGGGTCTGTGCTGGTGACAACAGGCAACTTATGTACTGTATTGCAACGTCCAATGTGGAGAACATTAACCAATGGAAAGATACAGACCTTTGGCACGGCGAAAACTGCAATGCGTATAATTTGGTAACTATCAACACCTCCACAAAAACACTGTGTCTTATTCGTGGTGGTGGAGCAAATGCTGATAAATTCGTGCGCGAAAGAAAGATGATTTGTTTCGATTATGCAAATGCAAAACTAATTAGATAAAGGAAGCTTTATTTTACTATTCGCCAACATAAAAAGAAAGGACTGATATCATGATCCCTATTATGGACGTATCCCGCTGGCAGGGCAGCATCGACTGGGACAAAGTCAAGGCAAGCGGCCTTGTCTCCGGTGCGATGCTGCGGGCGCTGGGCAACAGCGACAAAGACAAGCCCAGCAAGCCGTACATCGACCCCACTTTTGAGCGCAACTACCGCGAGTGCAAACGGCTGGGCATCCCCTGCGGCGTGTACTACTACTGCAAGGCGGTCAACACGGCAGAAGCAGACGCAGAGCTTGCCCTACTGCGCAAGGTGCTGACCGGCAAGACGGTGCAGCTGCCTGTGGCGGTTGACATCGAGGACAGCTATGTGCAAGCCCCGCTGGACAAGCAGACCCTGACGGACATTGCAGCCCACGCGCTTGGCACCGTAGAACGCTGGGGATTCTACGCCATGCTGTACACCGGTCTGTACTTTGGCCGCGATAACTTGTACATGGGCGGCGCTGCGCTGCGCAAGTACGACGTATGGCTGGCAAGATACCCCAAAAACAAGAGTAAGACCAAGCCGGAGGACAAGCCCAAAACGGACTTTGCCTTTGGCTTGTGGCAGTACACCAGCAAGGGCAAGATACCCGGCGTGAGCAAGGGCGTTGACCTGAGCCATGCGTATAAGGACTACGCCGCGATCATCGCGAAAAAGGGGCTGGACCGGCTCCGGGAGGTATAAGCCGAATGGAGAGTATCGTCGTTGCCCTCATTACCGGTGCAATCACGCTGGTCGGCGTTCTGATTGCCAACAGCAAGAGCCAAGCCGTGACCGAAACCAAGCTGGAAGAGCTGACCCGCGAAGTCCGGGCGCACAACAATTTCGCCCAGCGCATCCCTGTGCTGGAAGAACAAATGAAGGTCGCCAATCATCGCATTGCCGACCTCGAAGAAAAGGAAAGGAACTAATACCATGACCAACAACAAGATTTCCGCTGGAACCATCGCCCGCACCGCCGTCCTCGCGCTGGCACTGACCAATCAGATTCTGAGTGCGACCGGCCATTCCCCGCTCCCCATCGAGTCGGCGCAGCTGGAGCAGATCATCACCACCGGCATCACCGTCGTTGCATCCCTCGTGGCGTGGTGGGAGAACAACTCCTTCACCCAGGAGGCCATCCACGCCGATCACGTCCTCAATCAGATGCAGGGCAAGGAGTAAGGAGATCACCATGAGCAGCACTACATATGAGCATCCCGGTGGCGTCACCGAGATGTACGCCGCACAAGAGCAATTTCGTCACATCACGAAAATGGTCTGCGCGCGTTTTCGCGGCCTCACGAAAACATACCATCTCGGCAACGTCACCGTAATGGTGCGCAACGCCGGACAGCTGCCGCAGCCTTTCTGGCTCG
>OLHG01002235.1_pt1 | contig 10613 bp, 10 predicted proteins | sample 1605971 | NCBI WGS metagenome assembly OLHG01 (sample SAMN03283289) | human gut metagenome | biome: human-associated habitat; material: feces | host: Homo sapiens | place: Peru | collected 2012 | reverse complement strand
GCCGTGAAACGGCAGAATAAAATGATGAAATCATTTTATTAAGAAATAGTATTACTTTCCAAAGCGTTCCAGAAACTCCGGCGACCGCCACCAATAACGGCTGCCCCAATTCTCATAATTCCACGCTTCCATATAGTCGTTGCACTCGTAGTCTACATAGAAAAGCATCCCGTCCCGGACGACAAAGTTTGTGGGAAAATAGTCGATATTGGTATTCGCCGGATACAGCAGACGGCACATGGCCTCGATCTGCCGATAAAAGCTTTCCTCCATCCGATTGGCCAGCACATAACGGTCTATGGTGTCCCCGGGAATGTACGCCTTCAGAATTCTTTCCCCGGTCTCGTCCACCGCCAGCAGCTCCGGCATGGGAATGCCGATGGCCTTCAGCCGGGCATAGTCCCGGCGCTCGGAGGCCAGCTTGTCTCCAAACTGGTAATAATCGCAGGGTTCGTGGTGAATCTGCTTGATGACGTACTCCCCCGCCCCATCGGAAACCAGGTAGGAATAGCCTCCCTTGCCCTTGCCCAGAAGTTTCTCCACAAAATAAGCCTTTTCGTTAATCGTCAGTTCCATAATACCGCTTCTCCACCCTTACCGCCAGAGTCCGCATAAAAAGGGTCAGTACGGATGCCGCCAGCAGACAGGCACTCATGACGCTGTAGGCAAATAGCGCCTCGTTGCCCCGGCGCTGGACGTAATACTCCATGTACCCGGCCCCGGTCAGAGCCAGGGCGATGAGCAGCCACAGGAAGATGTTCCAGGCCCGGAAGCCTCTGGCCTTCACCATTCGCCGGGCGAACACCACCACAGCCAGGGCAAGACCCAGAGCTCCCAGCACCTGCACCACACTGACAAAGCCGTTGCTCCGGAAGAACAGGGAGTCATAGCGGGTGCTGTCCAGCACCACCTGGGTGCAGCCGTAGAGCATCAGAAAAATCAGGCAGGTATCCCCGTCCCGAAGCTTTCCCCCCTTCTGCCCCCGCAGATAAAAGACCGCCAGAATCACAAACAGCACAAAAGCAGCGATAGACTGGAGGGCGAAGGTGGCCAGCCGGTACTCCACCGCCCCGGAAACCGCATTGCTCACGGGACTGGCAATGGGCAGACTCCGGAAATTTGCCAGCACTTGCCCCCGGTCGGTGGCATTGAACAGAGCGGAAAGCCGCCCCACCACAATTCCCGCACAGCCGCCCAGGGACAGAGCGTCCAGCATTTCCGGCAGATTCCGCTGAAGGCACAGAATCCTCGTCAGACAGGCAGCCAGAGTACAGCCCAGAAAAGCTCCCATGAGCGCAAAGCCGCCGCCGGAAAAGTCCGTCATCGCCGCCCGGAAGCTTTCGTAGCTGTCCGCCTGACAGTACCAGTGGAAAAACCGAGCCAGCACCAAGCTCAGCAGGATTCCCACCGGCACCGCGGCAAAGCCCGCCGCGGCGTTGCCGCTTTTGCCGAGATAGAAGGCCAGGAAGAAGCAGATGGCAACGATCGTCCCCAGGGTCAGAGCCAAGCTGCACCAGTAGATGGGGGTGCCGCCTGCGTACAGGGCAACCTTATCCATTATCCGTCCCTCCCTCCGGCACCGCCGTGGCAAAATAAATGATATCGCTGATTTTCCGCTGCTGACCGTAGACAGGCCGGTTCACCAGCTCGTTATTCATAACGATGGTAGCGGTCTGCCCGCCGTCCAGGCAGTAAGCCATCCGGCAGCCGGTGGCGGCAATGTTCTTGGCGAACATGGCAACCGTGGGGATGGTCTGGTGGACGCCGGTGGTATTGGCGGTGACCACCAGGTAGTGGAGGCTGTCCATCTGGCACAGAGCGGAGCGGGCATAGCCCTCGTTGATTTCGCCTACGCCGTACCAGCTGTGCTCCTGCAATTGGTAATTGTCCACCAGAATGGGGCCAAAGGCCAGGCTGAAATTGATGTTGTTTTCGTCCACATACTGCTGAACGGCTTCTGTGGTCAGCACTTCTCCCGCCCGGGTGAAGTGCATATCGCCGCTAAAGTCAATATAGCAGGTTTCGGCATAGGTGCCCTCCACCCGCCTGGCCTGACCCTGGTAAACCACCGCGCCAAAGTCCCGGAACCGGTAGAAATCCCCGGCAGAGGCCACCACCGCATTGACGGTTTCCGCCATTTCCGTGGTCAGGTACTGCATATTGGAGCCGTACTCGCCTCCGGCCAGATGCCGCCGGAACTGGGAGGCATCCTCCACCTTGATTTCCGAGAAGGTGTACACGGAATCGTCGTGCACCTCCTGCCAGGTGACGGCGAGAATGGTCTCGTCCAGATAGTAGCGGATAATGCTGTCGTCATAAATCTGCTGATCCAGCTGGAAATAGGTCTTCTGACCGTCCAGCACCCATTTTGCCTGCTCCAGCACCGGTTCCATGTCCGCAGGGCTGCGAACGGAGCCGTAGAGGGACTGGTTGGGTTTTGGGGCTGCCGCCGCGTCGGCGGGAATGGTGTAGTGCTCGTGGGGCGGCTCGGTTTCCGGCTGGGTGGGCAGGGTAAAATCTGTGGTGTTCAGCCCCGCCAGCACCGACTGGGCATCCCCCATTTTTTCCTGGGCGTAGGCATCCAGGCTGTCCACCACCGCCATGTCCTTGGTTTTCCCGATGGCAGCTGTCTTCGGCGTGCCCACAGTATAGATCATCTGACTCAGAATCCGGACGGCGGCAAAGGTGCACAGGGGCACCAGCACCGCCGTCAGCACCATCCAGGCGATATTCCCCACCCGGGAGCGGGGCTTTTTCGCAGGCCGCTGCTTCTTCGTTTCCGGCTTGGGGCTGCGGATGACCTCCGGCTCCTGCTTCCGGTTTTTGGCGGCATATTTCGGTTTGTATCCCATATTCCGCCTCCTTTAATTCAGGCCTGCGGACAGCACTGCCAGCAGCGCCCCGTCAGGCACTGCCCACCACTGTCCGTCCTGCTTGACCAGCCGCACATTCATCTCCCGGGTGACGGTTGTCCCATCGGCGAGCACCTGGGTCAGAGCCTGGGAAAGAGCCTGCTGCCGCAGGGTATCCGGAATGGTGCCGTCCTCATTGAGAAGGGCTGCGGGATCTTCGGCGGTTTCCAGGGTGTTTTTCAGGATTTCCGCCGCGGTGCTGCTGAGCTTTCCCATAGCGGCGGACAAATCCAGGGCAGTCACCTTGGCCGACTGGTAGATGTTCGTCCCCTCGCTGTAGCAATCGTCGCTGTAGTCTACGGTAATGCTGTCCCGATAGGCCTGCCAGAGCTGCTTTCCCGCGTCCGTGGCAGGCTCCCTGGTAAGACCCAGGTCAGGGGCTCCGTATAGACATTTTTCCACCCCTGCCAAGTCCCCCTTGTCCAGGGTATCCAGAAATTCCAGGGCAAAATCCCGGACCCCGTCGGTCTGGGGAGCGGATGCCGCCGGTTGGTTCACCGCCCTCAGGCAAGCAAACACCGAGCCTGCCAGCAGAAGACTCCCGGCAACTGCCAGCAGCCCTGCCGCAATTTTCCGTAATTTCATTACTCCACCTCGTGCGTCCATTTTGCTTCATTATACCAGTCCGGGGGAAAAATAACAACCGTTTTCTTCCCATTACCAACTTTATCTTTTCTTTCTTTGACGATTGTAGCCGGGACGATTGCATTTTTCTGGGAACCATGATACCATGACAGTAATAATAAGAAGATGGAGGAGAATCCTATGTTCTACAAAAATGCCAGAATTTTCACCCCGGATTTCCGGTTTGTCACCGGCGGCTTTGAGGTTAAGGACGGCCGGTTCGGCGCTGTCCTGCCGGAGGAAATTCCCACCGACGCCGTTGACCTTCATGGTGCTACCGTCATTCCCGGCCTTATCGATATCCACAGCCACGGCAATTCCGGGGCGGACTTCTCCGACGGGGACTACGAAGGCCTCAAAAAAATGGCGGCCTACTATGCCTCCTGCGGCGTGACCTCCTTCGCCCCCGCCTCCATGACTCTGCCCTACGACGTGCTGGAAAAGGCCTTCGCCACCGCCAAGCAGCTCAAAGAGGAAGCCCCGGCAGGTCTTTCCCGGCTCATGGGCATTCAGATGGAGGGGCCCTATTTCTCCTACAAAAAGCGTGGAGCTCAGAACCCGGACTACCTGAAGGATCCGGATTTCGAGGGCTTCCGGAAGCTTTTTGATGACTGCGGCGGCTTGGTGCGGATCGTGGATATCGCCCCGGAGCTTCCCGGCGCGGTGGAATTCATCGAAAAGGCCAGCAAGCTTTGCACCGTGTCCATTGCCCACACGGATTCCGACTATGACCACGCCCGGGCGGCGGTGGAGGCCGGTGTGACCCACCTGACCCACCTGTACAACGCCATGCCCGGCATTCACCACCGGAATCCCGGCGTCATTCCCGCCGGGGTGGAGAACGAGAAGGTGCAGGCAGAAATTATCTGCGACGGCTACCACATCCACCCGGCCTCCGTCCGGCTGGCCTTCACCATGTTCAAAAACCGGATGATTCTGGTTTCCGACTCCGGCCGCTGCGCCGGACAGCCCGAAGGCACCCAGTTTACCCTGGGCGGTCAGGATGCCTGGCTCCGGGACGGCGTAGCAAGGCTTGCCGACGGCACCATCGCCTGCTCCGCCACCAACCTGTGGACGTGTCTGCGGAATGTGCTCAGCTGGAATATTCCGGAAGAAGAGGCCGTCCGTGCCGCCACCTGGAACCCTGCCAAGGCTCTGGGGGTTCAGAATCAGGTCGGCTCCATCGAAACCGGAAAGCTGGCAGACTTTATCGTCTGCTCCCCGGATTACGCCGAAAAGCGGGTATTCCTCGGCGGCGAAGAAATTTAAACTACACGGGCGGGCCAATCGGCCCGCCCGTGCTGATAAAATTGAGGTGACTATGCAGAATCGTTACATTGGGAATCGGCAGTTCTACCGCCATGTGCTGGGAATTGCCGTGCCCATCATCATTCAGAACGGCATTACCAACTTCGTCTCCCTGCTGGACAATATTATGGTCGGGCAGGTGGGCACCATTCCCATGAGCGGCGTGTCCATCGTCAACGGTCTGATTTTTGTATTCAATCTGTGTATTTTCGGCGCCAGCTCTGGAGCGGGAATCTTCACCGCTCAGTTTCACGGCTCCCAGGACACCGAAGGCGAACGCTATACCTTCCGGTTCAAGCTGATAATCTGTCTGATGCTGGCTCTTCTGGGCGGCGGGCTTTTCTACCTGGGCGGCCCTACCCTAATTGGCCTTTACCTGACGGGAGACGGAGATGCGGCCATGGCCGCAGGGGCTTTGGAGTACGGCATGAAATACCTGACCGTCATGCTCTGGGGCTTTCTCCCCTTCGCCCTGACCAACGTCTATGCCAGCACCATGAAGGAATGCGGCAACACCTTCGTGCCCATGGTGGGCGGCATCGCCGCGGTGCTGGTGAATCTGGGACTGAACTATGTGCTGATTTTCGGCCACTTCGGTGCCCCGGCCATGGGCGTGGAAGGCGCCGCTCTGGCCACGGTAATCTCCCGGTACGCCGAGCTTCTGATTGTCGCCGGGTGGGTGCATCGCAACACTGAGAAGAATCCCTACATTGTCAGTGCCTACCGGAGTCTGTACCTGCCGGGAAGGCTTCTGAAATCCATCATCGTCAAGGGGATGCCCTTGCTTGTCAATGAGGCGCTCTGGTCCTGCGGCATGGCCTTCCTGAACCAGTGCTATTCCACCTGCGGCCTGGACGTGGTGCCCGCCATGAACATTTCCAATACCCTTTTCAATCTGGCCTCGGTGGTGTTCCTGTCTCTGGGCAATGCCGTGGGGATTCTCATGGGTCAGCTTCTGGGCTCCAACACAACGGTGGAAGAGGTGCACAGCACCAACCGGAAGCTGCTAGCCCTATCCGTAGGCTCCGGAGTGTTCTTCGGGGCGCTGATGGCGGCGTTTTCCACCCTCTTCCCCAAAATCTACAACACCTCGGACGCCGTCCGGCATTTAGCTACTTGGCTCATCTGCATTGAGGCGGCCTACATGCCCTTCGATTCCTACGCCAACGCCACCTATTTCACCCTGCGCTCCGGCGGGCAGACCTTCGTCACCTTCCTGTTTGACAGCTGCTTTCTGTGGATATGCTGCGTGCCTCTGGCTTACTGCCTGAGCCGATTCACGGACATCTCCATTGTCCCTCTGTTTCTCATCTGCACCAGTGTGAATCTGCTCAAATGCTTCATCGGCGCACGGATGCTGAAAGCCGGAAAATGGATTCAGAATTTGACCGTATAGCAAAGACCGGGACACCCGCTGGGTGCCCCGGTTCTTCTTCCGTTATAGAGTGGCTGCCATGACGGCCTTGATGGTGTGCATCCGGTTCTCCGCCTCGTCGAAGACGATGGAGCGGTCGCTTTCGAACACTTCGTCGGTGACCTCCATGCAGTCGATGCCGAACTTGTCGTAGATCTGCTGGCCGATGACGGTCTTCAAATCGTGGAACGCCGGCAGACAGTGCATGAACCGGCACTGCTTCCCCGCGGCGTTCATCAGCTCCATGGTCACCCGGTAGGGAGAAAGCGCCTCGATCCGCTCCTGCCAGACGCTGTCCGGCTCGCCCATGGACACCCACACGTCGGTGTAAATCACGTCCGCGCCCTTCACTGCCTCCATGGGGTCGGTAATGAGATCAATAACCGCCCCAGTTTCCATGGCAATGTCCCGGCAGGTTTTCACCAGGGCCGGATTGGGGAAATACTTTTCCGGGGCGCAGGCCACGAAGTGCATCCCCATTTTGGCGCAGCCAACCATGAGAGAATTGCCCATGTTGTACCGGGCATCCCCCATATATACCAGCTTTTTTCCCTTCAGAGAACCGAAATGCTCCTGAATGGTCAGAAAATCCGCCAGAATCTGGGTAGGATGGAACTCATTGGTCAGTCCGTTCCACACGGGTACCCCCGCGTATTTTGCCAGCTCTTCTACAATATTCTGGGCGAAGCCCCGGTACTCAATGCCGTCGTACATCCGACCCAGCACCCGGGCAGTGTCGGCAATGGACTCCTTCTTTCCCATCTGGGAGCCGGAGGAGCCAATGTAGGTCACCCCCATGCCCAGGTCGTGACCTGCCACCTCGAAAGAGCAGCGGGTGCGGGTGGAGTCCTTGGCAAACAGCAGGACAATGTTCTTGCCCTCGCAGAGCTTATGGGGAATCCCCGCCTTTTTTTCCGCCTTCAGCTTGGCGGCCAAAGCCAGCAGACCATCAATTTCCGCCGGGGTCAGATCCAGCAGCTTCAGAAAGCTTTTACCCTTCAAATCCATATGTTTTCCTCCTGTCAGGCCAGCTCCGCCGCCACGGTGCGGATGGTCTCCACGGCAAACTTCAAGTCCTCCATGGGGATATTCAGGGCGGGCAGCAGCCGCACTTTATTCTTTGCGGTCAGGCACAGAACGCCCCGCTCCATGCACGCCTTCACGACCTCCGCTGCCGGAGCCACGGGCTTCACGCCGATCATCAGTCCCAGGCCGGTGACGGACTCAATGCCGGGAGCACCGGTGAGGGTATCAAAGACATAGGCGCTCTTCTTTTGCACCTCCGCCAGGAAATCGTCAGTCAGTCTGCCGATGATGCTCACGCCGCCGGCGCAGCAAACCGGGTTGCCGCCGTAGGTGGAGCCGTGGTCGCCGAAGCCCAGCACATTCTGAACCTTCTCCCCCAGCAGACAGGCACCGATGGGCAGGCCGCCGCCCAGGCCCTTGGCCGTGGAAACAATATCCGGCTGGACATCGAAATTCATGTAGCCGTAGAGCTTGCCGGAGCGGCCGTTGCCGATCTGCACCTCATCCATCATAAGGGGGATATCCTGCTCGTGAGCCAGCTTGTTGGCCGCCGCCAGATATTCCGCCGTCAGGGGCAGCACGCCGCCCTCGCCCTGAACCACCTCCATAAGAATGCCGGCCACCTTAACCTTTGCCACGCAGTCCTTTAGCGCCTGAATGTCATTGGCCGGCACATGGACGAAGCCGGGAGTCAAGGGCTGGTACAGCTGGTGGAAGTGATCCTGACCGGTTGCCGCCAGGGTGGTCAGTGTCCGGCCATGGAAGCTGTTCTGAAGGGTCACAATGGTGTAGCAATCCGCACCCTTCTTCTCGGCGGAGTACTTTCTCGCCGCCTTGATGGCGCACTCGTTGGCCTCGGCACCGGAATTGGAAAAGAACACCTTCTTCATGCCGGTTTTCTCGCACAGGAGCTTGGCAAGCTGTGCGCAAGGCGCATTGTAATAGAGATTTGAGGTGTGCTGCACCTTGTCCAGCTGTGCGCAAACCGCCGCTTTCCAGGCTTCGTCGCCGTAGCCGAAAGCCGTCACACCGATGCCGGAGCCCATGTCCACATAGGTCTTGCCCTGGGAATCCACCGCGTGGCTGCCCTTGCCGGAGACGATCTCCACGGGAAACCGCTTGTAAGTCCCGGCCACATAGGCCTTGTCCATATCCATAATGTTCATTGTCAATCCCCCATAACCATGGTGCCCGCGCCTTCGTCGGTAAGCAGCTCCATCAAAATGGAGTGGGGCACCCGTCCGTCCATAATTACCACATGCTTCACGCCCTTCTCGATGGCCTCAATGCAGCAGTCCACCTTGGGAATCATCCCCCCGGAGATCACGCCCTCATCGAAAAGCTTCCTGGCCTCCGACACCGTCAGGGCAGGAATCAGGGTGCTGGAATCGTCCTTGTCCCGGAGGATTCCCGCAATGTCTGTCATCATAATCAGCCGCTCGGCGTTCAGCGCGCCGGCGATGAAGGCGGCGGCGGTGTCGCCGTTGATATTGTAGGTGTTGCCCTGGCGATCGCTGGCCACCGTGGACACCACCGGAATGTAGTTTTTTTCCAGAAGATCCGTAATGGGCTGGGGGCGAATCCGGGTAATCTTCCCCACATAGCCCAGAGCCTCGTCCTTCATGGTGGCCTCGATAATGCCGCCGTCAATACCGCTGACACCTACAGCGTGACCGCCCTTCATTTGCAGTAGGTTGACAAGGGTCTTATTGACCTTGCCTGCCAGCACCATCTGGACGATGTCCACGGTTTCCTTGTCCGTCACCCGCAGGCCGTTGACAAACTGAGCCTGCTTGCCCAGCTTTTTCATGGTTTCGCTGATCTCCGGGCCGCCGCCGTGCACCAGCACCACCTTGACCCCGATGAGCCACAGTAGGGTGATGTCCTCCATCACCTGCTGCTTGAGCTGCTCGTTGATCATGGCATTGCCGCCGTACTTGATGACGACGATCTTGCCGCTGTACTTCTTGATATAAGGAAGCGCCTGGGTCAGAACCTCCGCCCGCTCCCGATTGGATAGCAGATTCTCCATGGCCGTTTCCTCAGGTCCGGTAGTCGCCGTTGATTCTGACATAGTCGTAGGTCAGATCGCAGCCCCAGGCGGTGGAGGCAGCGTCGCCGCTGTTCAGCTCCACCAGAATTTCGATTTCCTTTTCCAGAAGCACCTGCTTGGCTTTTTCCTCGGAAAAGGCCAGACCCGCACCGTCCTTGCAGACAGCCACTGTGCCCGCCGGGCTGGAGAAGGCCACGTCCACCTTGTTCACATCCACATCCGCGCCGCTGTAGCCGATGGCACACAGCACCCGACCCCAGTTGGCGTCCGCGCCGAACATGGCGGCTTTCAGCAGACTGGAGCAGATGACGCTCTTGGCAACGGTCTTGGCAGTGGCCAGATCGGCAGCGCCGGTGACCTTGCACTCTAAGAGCTTTGTCGCGCCCTCGCCGTCTCCGGCGATCTTCCGGCACAGGGCAATGGTCACGGAGTTGAGCGCCTGCATGAAAGCGGTAAAGTCCTCCCCTTCCTCCGTCACTTCCTGGTTCCCCGCCAGGCCGTTGGCCAGGATGGTCACCATGTCGTTGGTGGAGGTGTCGCCGTCAATGGAGAGCATGTTGAAGGTATTCGCAATGTCCCCGGACAGAGCCTTCTGAAGCATAGCGGGAGAAATGGCCGCATCGGTGGTCAGGAACACCAGCATGGTGGCCATGTTGGGATGAATCATGCCGCTGCCCTTGGCAATGCCGCCCAGGCGGCAGGTTTTTCCGCCCAGGGTAAACTCCACGGCAACCTCTTTCCGGACGGTGTCGGTGGTCATAATGCCCTCGGCGGCGGTTCCGCTGCCATTTTCGGACAGCCCCGCCACCAGCTCCGGCAGGCCTGCGGCGATAGGGTCGATGGAAAGAGGCTGGCCGATGACGCCGGTGGAAGCCACCACCACATCCTCGGCGGCAATGCCCAGAGCGGACGCCGCCAGGGCGCTCATTTCCTCGGCAATTTCGATGCCGTTTGCGTTGCAGGTGTTGGCGTTGCCGCTGTTGCAGATCACCGCCTGGGCAGTGCCGTTTGCAATATGCTTTTTCGTCACGGTCAGCGGCGCACCCTTGACAAGGTTCGTGGTATACACCGCCGCGGCGCTGGCCGGGACGGTGCTGAAAATCAGGGACAGGTCTTTCTTGCTGTGATTCTTCCGGATGCCGCAGTGGACACCGTTTGCCCGAAAGCCCTTCGCGGCGCAAACGCCGCCTTCGATTACCTTCATACGTTTCTCCTTCTCTTATACTATTTCCTGATTAAAATCTTAATTTTAATCAGGAAGGCATCGCCTGAAGGC
>OLHG01002234.1_pt1 | contig 10615 bp, 20 predicted proteins | sample 1605971 | NCBI WGS metagenome assembly OLHG01 (sample SAMN03283289) | human gut metagenome | biome: human-associated habitat; material: feces | host: Homo sapiens | place: Peru | collected 2012 | reverse complement strand
CGCGCTTGAATGGGGTTCAAGAGGCCGTGAGTTCGATTCTCGCCACTCGGACCATTTGCTTCTCAGTCGAACAGTCTTCGGGCTGGCTCGACTGGGGAGCTTTTTTCATTTTTCCACAATCTTCCTCGGAAATGTTGAAATAGATGGTCAGTTCCGTGCGGCTCACCTCGATCTTGCTCACGAAGGTGTCGATGAGACGGCGGCGGTATGCCTTGGTCTCCTCGGCGGGGGCGATGAGGAACTGTTCCAGCAGGTACAGAACTTCTTCTTTGGAGAAGACCGGGAACTTCGGCTCAGATTCCAACGACGAAAGCTGGTAAGAAAGCGTGTCGGCCCGCTGTTCCAGCTCGGCAAGACGGTTGGTCAGCATAGCCCCGGCGGCGCCGTTCTCCAAAGCGGACAGCAGATTCTTTGCCTTGCGCTGCACGTCAGCAAGCTCGTTCTGCAATGCTTCCTTCTCCGGGTTGGGCTGGTTCAGTTCGGCAGCCTGAGCCTCGATAACGCTGTTTGCGATACGCTCCATCACGTCCGGCCGCAACACGTCGTTACAGACGGTGCGGATCACCAGACCTTCCAGCTCGTCCTTCGGGATGTTCCGGCGGTGGCAGTCCTTGCACGGGCAGTTGTAGTAGAAGTACACCTCGCCGTTGCTGCTGTGGCCAGACACGCCCTTCATGGCAGTGCCGCACTCGCCGCAAAACAGTTTGCCGGACAGGATGTAATCCGCGCGGTCATTGCGCGGGGAACGGCTCTGGCGGTTACGAACAAACATCTTCTGCGCCCTCTCCCATAGATCGTCGTCAATGATGGCCGGTACTGCGCCCTCAATGCGCACGTTAAACTTGGGGCTGACATATACGCCCCGGTACACCTCATTCTGGATGATGCGCACCACGCTGGATTTATTGAACGGGTTGCCCCGGCTGGTGCACAAGCCCTGTTCATTCAGGTGCGCAACGATAGCAGAGGACGCAGCCCCGGCGGCGTACTGCTCAAAGATATACCGCACAGCGGAAGCCCCGGCGGGGTCGATGATATACTTCTTGTCCTTGTCCACGGTAAGGCCAAGGGGGCGGGAGCTGCCGATAGCCTTGCCCTTCAGGGCACTTTCCCGCATACCGCGCCGCACCTTCTCGGCCAGCTCGGCGGAGTAGTATTCGGCGAGGGATTCCATCAGACCTTCCACGATGATACCGCCGGAACCTTCGACGTTGGCTTCTGCGGCATAGAGCAGCTCCACACCGTTGTCGCGGAGCTTCTTTTTATAGACGATGCTGTCATACCGGGAACGGGCAATGCGGTCTGTTTTCCAGCAGATCACATAGTCGAACATCCCTTTCCCGGCATCGGCAATCATCTGCTGGAACTCTGGGCGGTCGTCGGTCTTGCCGGAGATATGTCGGTCAATGTATTCATGCAGGATGACCATGCCATGGATACGGGCGTAAGTTTCGCAGTCCCGGCGCTGGCCCTCAATGGACTGCTCCGTTTGATGGCTGCCGCCGCTGTAGCGGTAGTAGGCAACAAGCCGCTTGCCGCCGGTTGGTTGTTTCTTCATAGGGACACCACCTTTGCAGAAAGACGATGTGAAACTTTACATGGCATCGAATAGGTCAATTACTTCCTGGGGAAGGCCGTCGGTCTGCACAAGAACCATGCCATTGTGAGCATAAGCAGGGAATGAGCCAAAGTCTTCCATGGTAACGGCGCCGTCCTTTTCGGCAGTCAGATAAGCGTCGGACGACGGATCAAAAGTATACACTTCGATGTTATAGTCGGGCGTTTTGTATTTGTAGCCGTCTACGCCGCCGATAAGTTCAGCAGCCATACGAACCTTTTCCGTATAAGCAATGCCGTTCTCGGAAAGCGCGGCTTCAAAATCAGAAAATGAATCATTGGCCGGTGCAGAAGATGAAATGGCAACAGAAGAAGTAGGTTCCAAGGAATTGGATGCAGTGGACGAAGTGACGCTGGATGCAGGCACGGAACTGGAAGAACTACCACAAGCGGAAAGAAGGAGAACAGCGGCGCAGGAAACAGCAAAGACAGAAGTTTTTCTCATAAGATAATACCTCCATAGAATAATTTGTATACACGAAAAAGCCTACCGGGCCTGTCCCCCGGTGGGCTTTTTCTTTTTGCGTGGAATTACTGGTGATCTTTCAGCCACTCAGAAGCGGCATGTTGAAGAACTAACCGGCGGTAGTACACAATTCTTTCTCCGGCGGCTCGTTCTTTTCCCGAAGGGCTTTGAACTCGTCGCTCTCGGAAATGCGCCGGGCTTCCTTATCGGGTATTGCTGTGCTCTGGGCTGCGGATTCTGCGGAACGGTCAAAAACGTTATGTACATACTTCAGGATTACGTCCCGTTCCTGCGGGTCCAAATCAAGGAACGCTTCAATTACGGAACGCTGCTCCCTGCTCAGATCGTATTCCGTGGACAGCCTGTCCAGCACACTTGCACGGGTCTGCTCGAACATCTCCCCTTCGCCAGTGCGGAGCCACCGTTCGTTTACCCCGAACTCACGACAGATAGAGCGAATGGTCTGATCCGTGGTGCCGTTGACGCCATTTTCAATACGACTGACCGCAGACTTGCCCATGCCAATTACCGCACCAAAGTCTTCCATCGAAAGATTTTTCTCCTTTCGGAGAGCTTTTATTCTTTCGCCGATGGTCATTTTACATTGTTCACCACCTTTCTGCAAATTCATTATAGCAGAAAAAGTTCCGAAAATCAACCAAAGAATACCAGAAAACCATTGACAATGTTCCGAAAATTGACTATAATGACACTGTAAAGTTCCGACAGGCAACGCAAGAGCAACAGAAAGGAGGTGAAGCAGACGTGACACTGAAACCAGAACACATTGTAGAAGAGCTGAACAGAACGCCAAAGTTGAAGCGCGACCTCATTATGAAGATGATGGAGGTCATGCTGGACAGCGAAGCGTTTCTGGAAGCGTACCCGACATTATATGATCCACGCATTGCAGACGTTGACCTTGAATACAGGGAAAAGGTCTGCGAGGAAATGGCGCAGATCATCGTGCGGCTGTTCCGAAAAAACAAAGTGCGCCCGGACGATGCAGAGAAAGTGCTCGACCGGGCGCGGGAAGATTATCTGGGAACGTATGTCCACTCGGACAAGTCGTGAGGAAGCTCTTCCAGATCGGAAGCGGCAGCGCAGCCGGTGGCACGGCAGTACACGTTGTCGGCTTCAATCTGCGGAGTTGGGCAGGCTTCCCAGATAATGCCGTTGTACAAAAATCCGTATTGGCCGTCATCTGTGCGGACGATGTACAGCGGGCCGATGGGTGAATTGTAGACCCACATCTTATAATACACCCCCTTTCATGCCATGATTATATCACGGCAGGAGGGAGCGGACAACAAAGGAGCGTGAGAAAGAATGAGCGAGAAGGACAAGAGCCAGAGTAAGGAAATGGCCGAACTGTTGGCAGAGAACCCGGAAGCAGCGACCTATATCGCAGGCGTGGTTCAGGGCATGAAGCTGGCAAAGGCTGGCGCACAGGCACAGGAAGACGGAAAGGAGAGCGAACCGGCATGAGGAACTTTATTATGTGGTTCTACGGCGTGGATGCCGCCCAGGCAGCCGCACGGGAACCGGCTATATGGTTCGCACTGATCGTCACCATTGCCGCCCTGCTGACATGGGGCTGGTGCAGCATCAGCTACACCACGAAGCTGGAACAGAAGGTGAACCTGCTGGAAGAGCGTGTCCGGCGGTATCGCTGGGAGTGCGAACGCTTAGAGCTGGAAAAGCAGCTGAAGCGGGAGCGTGCCAGATGATGGGCGCGGCGGCGGTGGCGGTCGTGGTGGTGTGCGCCGCGCTCTATACAGTGTTTGAACTCATCGAACGCCGGAAGCGGCGCAGATTCGAAGAGTGTCTGCGCCGATATATCAAAGAACACAAAGGAGAATGGGACGATGGCGATGAAAGTCTGCATTGACTGCGGCACGGTCTTCCCGGCGGAGAACTTCGGCGCAAAGAGGTGCTGCCTCTGCGCCGCCAAGTACAAAACAAAGACTGCCGCGCCGAAGGTGCACCCGAAACCGCCGGTCGATGCACTGGCCAGAGATGTCCGCGAGGCGGACGCGGCGGGAATATCCTATGGAAAGTTGCAGGTAAAAAGGATGCTTGCAAAACAAAAGGCGCGGGAAGAGCTGGAAGCAAAGCAGGCCCGGAATGCTCAGAAGAAAAAAGAGGGGAAGAACAAATGAAGATTGTGATCCTCTTGACGGTGCTGTTCTCACTTTTTTGCATGGCACTGGCTATCACTGGTCTGGTCTGCTGGGCAAGTGGAGACATTTTCAGTTGGAGCGCAGTTGCCCCTGTGTGGCTGATCCTGCTCATCGCATTTTTGGCAGTAGGTGGTATCGACCCGCGAGATTGACCACAACGGTCTGGGCGCACCGGATCACGCCCACCATGCGGCTGGAAACGTGGGGACGCAGACAGCCGCCCCGGCCCTCCGACAGCCGGGGGCCCTACCTACTGAGGACTGAAAGAATACATAGGGCGGCCCGCATGGGTGGGCGGTAGCCTGTCACGCCGCCCTTTTTATGGAGTATGCAGGCGCATCCGGGGGAGTAGCCCCGGAGCCGGTTCGATTCCGGGGTGCTCCACCAGACCGAAGATTCACACAAAAGAAAGGAAGTCCATTATGGGCAAGAACATTGCAAAGCTGGTCGTGAAGATGAAGAGCAAAAGTTTGATCGACATAGAAACGATGGGAGACGGCGCGAACCAGGTATTTATGGCCGCAGCAGCGGTGGCGCACACCGTTGCGGACAGCGGCAAAGGTAACCGTAAGAAAGCGGAAGCCATTATGACGGTGGCTAAGGACATCATCGACAGCGTGTTTGAAGCCGCGTGGAAGAGCGAGTATGGCGAAGCGCCTGCTGCTGAATCTGCTGGCTCTGCCGCCAAGACGGAAAAGCAGGACGATACTGCCGCCGACAATAAGCCCGGCGACATGGACAGCATGATAGAAAAAACCATTGCCGACGCAATGAAACAGGCAAAGGAAAATCCGGGTCAGGCGCAGGGCGTAATGTTCAAAGTACCGGCGGGCGAAAATGTGTCCATGGAAGACATTGTGCAGAGCGTCATCGAGGCTGCCAAGAAGCAGGCACGAAACGGAGGCTGATCCTATGGCGAAAGTGACGGGCGTTGTCAGTGTGCCGCTGCTTGAAATGCTCCGGGAGTTTGCCGCAACGGCAGAATTGACCGGACGGCCCACCAGATACCCGGAGGGCGCTGCACAGTTTGCAGCGCGGAAGGAAAGGGAAGCACATGATAGTGACCGATCCTGAACACGGAACACGGGAATGGTCCGAAGACCCGGTGAACGACCTGCTGGAAATGCGTCAGATGATTATAGATGCGTTTGAGAAAATCACAGAGGAAATCGAGCGATTCAATGAATGGCTGAACGACCTGAAATATACGCTTTTACCGCTGGAAAAACCGAGATGGGCCGTTCACAACAAGCGCCGTTACGGACCGCGCAGGATTCAACCAAAGCTCCATTTGAACACTGTACCGCTGGGTACTGCTACTTATTTATATAAGGCAAAAGAAATGAAGAATCTTGCGAGGTCCACAAAGACCCATTCAACGAACCCAAAGAAGAGATACAACAAGAAAGAGCAGTGCAAACACACGTTCGAGATAACCAGACCGAATTGTGCTCCGTGTGCTGGCTTTAACGTGAACTGCGGGCAATATGAGGGAAACGGTGCTGCTGATACAAAGCATCGTCCCGGACGAAACCCATAAGCAGCCCCGCCCGCAAAAGCGGGGCTGCTTTTATATGGCGCAGGGTGTTCCCTGGTACAGGACCACTGTGAACGGGGCCGGACCCCGTCTGCGCCGGTTGTTGCATAGGCATCATGGAAGCTGGTGCGGTTTTGTACGAATTTTACGCACCAACAGGGCGAAAGAGTGCCGTATGGCAGCGCTCCTCCTAACGCCACAAGCACGGTGAAAGACCGTGCTGCTCCTAGCCAAGCCGTTCCCTGCATGACGGCAACGGAAGCCGAGAGGGTGCGCCGCTGCACGAGCGAAGAAGTGCCCTGTTCAATCCGCTCAGGACAAAAGCGGTAGGCCTGATTTTATAGGTCGGGCCACCCAACCACGCTACTCTCTGGCGTGGTGGGCTTTGATATGCGGGTGCATAAGGCTGTTGTCTGCCGCCCTAATCCCCGGCGGCAGACAAGTCGGTTCGATTCCGGCCACCCGTGCAAGAAGAAAGGCGGAGAAAATGATTCACCTTGGAGACATCACAAAAATTCACGGCGACCAGATAGAACCCGTGTATTGCATCACCTTCGGCAGCCCATGCCAAGACCTTTCCATTGCTGGGCGGCGGGCGGGACTTGCGGGAGAACGATCGGGGTTGTTCATGGAAGCAGTTCGGATCATCAAAGAAATGAGGAGGGCAACACATGGAAGTTATCCAGTTGTCGTTATTTGGGAGAATGTCCCAGGAGCTTTCAGCTCCAACGGGGGAGAGGACTTCCGCGCAGTGCTGGAAGAACTTGCCCGCGTGGAACAACCAGACGCTTCAATTCCTAGACCTCCGAGGGGGGCAGATGGAGCAAGGACGGAGCAATCGCCGGGAACGGATGGAGCTTGGCTTGGCGACAGCTCGACGCTCAATATTGGGGAGTGCCCCAGAGAAGAAAACGGATCGCTCTTGTCGTGGATTTTGCAGGTGGACGTGCCGGAAAAATATTATTTGAGCGCGAAAGCTTGCCGGGGAATCCTGATCCGTGCATCCCGACGTGGAAAGAAATTGCCGGACTTGCTGCAAACCGCCCTGCTGGAAATGATCGAATGGTGGGAGAGGGGGGGCGAAACGCAGCTTACACCCTGAAAATACGCTCAGGTTGTGCCGGAGGCGGCAAGGGCGCACTGGTGCAGACTGAAAAGACAGGAACACTTTCGACTTTGCAGGACCAGACACTCTTCCAGATGATTAAAGAGCCGACGTACTGCATCAGCGGAAACACGGTTGACAGAACGACATACCAGAACGGAACAGGGGCAAAGGAAAACGAATCCTTTACAGTGAACACGGTTGACCGCCACGCAGTGGCATATAAGGTTTTCGACTGCCGGGGAAATGGTGACGGCAAGACAGTGCCGACCATTACCGGGGATCACGAAAGCAGAGTAACCGACTACACGGCCATCATAACTGAGCGGCAAACATTCAGCGAACAGTCTTACAGCTACTACAAGAAAGATGAAAAATGCTCAACTATGAAAGCAAAAGCCGGGAACATCGGCAATGGTAGCGAATGCCTGATTGCAGAGAAAGCCATCCGCTGGATTGTTCGCCGTTTGACGCCTGTTGAATGCGAACGGCTACAAGGCTACCCGGACGGGTGGACGGACATTGGAGAATGGACGGACACCAAAGGGAAAAAGCACAAGGCGGCAGACAGCCCACGTTATAAGGCACTGGGAAACAGCATCGCGCTTCCGCAATGGTTCTGGATCGCCCAGAAAATGAAGCAATACCTTCCAGCGGGCGCAACGCTGGGCAGCTTGTTTGACGGAATCGGTGGCTTTCCGCTGGTGTGGGAAACTACATACGGGAAAGGCACGGCACGCTGGGCAAGTGAGATAGAAGAGTTTCCAATCGCGGTGACGAAAAGGAGGTTTGGAAATGACAGCGAAAATGAAGGCAATTCTGGTACTGTTCTTTGCGGCGGAAATTGTCAATGCCACAAAAGTTGCGGTGATGCAGAGACGTATTGATGATCTGGAAGGACAGCGCGTTATCTATGCTGCACGTTCGGCAAACTGGCAAGACAGAGCAATTCAGGATGAAGAAGTTATCGACCAGTTACAGACTGCCGCCGATGAAAATGCCCTGCCGGATGGGCTGACAAAGGAATATGCCGGGGAATTTCTGTGCACGGCGTACTGCACAGAAGAATACCCGCACATTTGCGGCACCGGCGACGGCATCACCGCCAGCGGCCAGCCGATTCAGGCAGATGTGACAGTGGCGGCAGACCAGACACTTCTTCCCTACGGCACGGTTTTGTACATAGAGGGCGTTGGCGTGCGCGTTGTGCAGGACAAGGGCGCGGGAGTGCAGGGCTATCACCTCGACGTAGCGGTTGACACCCACGAAAACGCGCTGGCATGGAGTGGGTATGGCGAACATCGGGTGTGGATCATAAAGGGAGAATAGCAGGAAGAAAAAGCAGAATGAAAAATAAAGGCTGGCAGCCATACTTGCCACGATCTGATAACACCGGCAGTCTGTCCATACATAAACGCATAGAAAAAAGGACGAAATATGAAAAAGTTCTTTCTGGCCGTTGCTCTGCTGGCATCGCTGCTGTTATGTAGCTGCGGCAGCGAAGCGGACAAGGCCAATTACAATATCTCGAAGCAGGCGGATTACTTCGAGAGTGAGCGCAAGATCACGGTCTACAATGCCAGAACCGATACAGTCATTCTGGAAGCAGAAGGCTATATGTCTATCTCCAACAACAGCAACAACGAGTTAGTCTGCACTGTGAAAATTGGGCCGGACACCTACCGCAAGAACTACATCTATCTGAACGACTACACGATGTACGTCGTGGAGGACATCACGGGTACGCACACTGACCCGTACCACTACAAACTTTATTTCCATACCGACATACTTCCGTCGGTTGGTGTGAAGTCATAACCTCTGGCAAGCAGCCGCCCGGTGCGGCGGCTGCTTGTTATGAGCATGGGACAGGCCCCGCCCGGTTCAAGCCCGGAAATGCCCACCGACAGAAAAAATAAATAGAAGGGAGCAAACGATGGCAAAGTTTAGTATTATGCTGTTTGGCATTGACAGCTACACGAAACACCAGATGCAGCTACCGTACAAACTGGATGCGAAGACTGCGGACGCGGCACTTCGTGAAGCGCGGATGTGTGCAATGACTTTCTATCCGAGGTTCAAGGAAACGGGAAAACCTGACGTGGAGGTGGTGAAAAGATGAAACTTTCCGCACTGGCTGCCCAGATCAAGGACTGCGGGCATTGCGAAGTAATCAACAACGGCGGCAGAGTATTCGTCGGAACAACAAGCGCGTTCTACTGCATGGACGGCTACCCCAGAACACGGGACGCGGGAGAGCTGGGCGCTATGCTGGGTATTCCGCAGAAGAAGATGAAAAACATCTTCTACCATGAAGAATACACCATCGACGGAAAACTGTACGGCGTGAGGTGGGATGACGAGCCGGAACATGAAGGAACCACATCTGAAATCAAGACGCGGATCGTTATCAACGGGGAAGAACTTATCGCATTGCGAAATCCTGATGGCAGCGTTGGGTTCATTCGGTCAGAGCTGCTGAAACCGGTGGAAGGTGAGCTGAACAAGGAATTTGCGCAGATTTGTGTGCGCCCTACCAATCAGGATTGCCGGTTCATCTATGCCGTAAAAGATGGCATGATTCTTCGGGCGCTGATCGCACCAATGAACATAAAGGATGACGTGGCGAACGATCTGGACGAAATCATTGCAGAGCTGATGTCGAGACGACAGAGACAGATCGTCGAAAAGATGCACGATGACTTGCGGGACTTGGCTGCCCAGGAAGCAGCTGAAAAAGCTGCTAAAAATAAAAATCAGGAGAAAAAATAATGGATGCTGTAGAAAAAGATGTCCGTTTGCTGGTCAAAAAAGAGCTGGCGACCATGAATGAGGCTTTCCCACTGTTCGCCAGCGCCTACGAGGGCTGGGCGAAAGTCCGGGCGGCGCTGGCCGGAGTGGAGACCGAGCGCTATATGCTGGATCGGTATGTAGAGCAGCGCCTTTGGAATGAGGCACGCTTTGGGCAGGACATTCCGAAAGAGGACTTGAAGGAAGCGCAGTCGCAGGCCGTCCGGATGGCCGCGCAGGCGATTCGGCTAGCCGCGATGATTTGCAAGCTGGAACGAAGCCAGCGGAGCTGGAAAAGAAAAGCGGGGAAATCGGCATGATCTTGGAAAAAGAGGTCATCGAAAAAGCCGTCAACTGGTGGGCAGAAAAAGTGACTGCCAATCAGCCGCACAGCAATGGAGACAACAGCCATACATCCATTGCGACATGTCTTCTTGCAGACTTGAGAACGAAGAAAATCTCAAAAAAGCAAATCGACGTTTTCAAGAAAGCACTGGCAAGAGAAATTGAAGAAGAAGCAAAGGAAAGGACACGCTTTTCAATTCGCTGTGACTACGAGCCGTGTGAGGCGCTGTTCGTCGCTGCACATGAAGCAGGTATTCCGACTGCCAATTTCCCATTCAAGACGTGGATGCACATTTCAGAAGAAGACGGCATAGTGGTGCGCGACGGGTACGGAGCGCCGCCTGTAAGAATTTGAGGTGACAGCATGGACAAGAAAAAAGATACCCCGGCGGAAGTCGAAACCGTTACGGTAACGATGAGCCGCCCGGTGGCGGAGGCTGTCCAGACTGCCTGTGAGTGGTACTTGCGCTTACATATGGGCCAATTCTGGGATGTAGCCGATGATCTGTGCCTTGCGAAATTCTACTCTGATCTAAAAAATGGGGCATTCAAGACCAAGGAACAGGAAGATA
>OLHG01002233.1_pt1 | contig 10629 bp, 8 predicted proteins | sample 1605971 | NCBI WGS metagenome assembly OLHG01 (sample SAMN03283289) | human gut metagenome | biome: human-associated habitat; material: feces | host: Homo sapiens | place: Peru | collected 2012 | reverse complement strand
CTTTTCAATATTTTATTTTCAATGTACTTGTGACATATCTATTTTAAACCTATATATTTAAGTATCATTTTACAAAAATGTAGAAAAAAACTAGGAGATTATTTTCTCCTAGTTGATTATTTTATCGTAATTTTTAATCAATATTAATCAATTCATATTCTCTTGTTCCAAATCCTAAATCAGCTGCTTCTTCTATTGTATGAACTCCGTGTTGTCTTTCTATTCTTTCTACTAAATGATCTCTTCCTGGGTCTTTTGAGTTGTACACTAAATCAATACAAGCTTGGTCAACTGCTATAGGATCTAAACTTGCAAGTATTCCTCCTTAATACATACATTTATAACATAAAAGCAAGTAACTTTCAATTACTTGTTTTCATTTTTTTAATAAACTCTTTCAATATATCCATCTGTTGGTTTTGTGTACATATCATCTGTTATTGATTGGTATCTATTTCCTTGATAATCGTCTGTAAATCCATTGTACGCCTTGTATATTTCACCAGTATCTGTATCATATACTCTTTCGTATCCAAGAGTTGCATCACTTTGCTTTTGGCTCATTCTATCATAAGCAGCACTTCTTGATTCCCAAGCTGACATTATTATGTCAGATGTCTGATTACATATAGCTCTTACGCTTTGGAAGTTTTGCATAACAGCATCTTGTTGATTTCCGTACTGATTCATAAAAGTGTCTGTGAATTCCAAAGATGCGTTTATTGTAGATAATGTTTGTTCCCAATCTACAAGCTTATCTTTTGGAGCAGAAATAAACATTGTGTTATATACATTTAGATAATATATATCAATTTGTTTTCCTGACATAACATATTCATTTACATAGTATGGTCCTGGATCATATACATAAGCTGTGAATATTCCCTCTGCATCTTTACCATTTACATCTTTAAAACTAGCTCTTAACACATCTCCGCCTATTGATGCAGGTCCTAAATTATCAAGAACTGTAAAATCTGTTAAAGTTGGGAATGTAAATGTTGCACTATTATTTAAAGTTCCTAGATCATTAAAAATCTTATAAAATCCTTCTGTTGTTTTTTCAGCAATTACTGATGTTTTTGCAAACATGCTGTTTGGATAATATCTTTGTTGAAAGTCCTTTGCTTCTTGTGATTTGTTATATCCTTCTGTCTTTAGATTTAAAAAGAATTGATATGTTGGATTTTCTGGATCATATACTTTTATAGTATAGTGAATATAATCTCCAAGAGTATCTACTTTCCATCCCTCTGGAACCTTTAATTTTATAAGTCCGTTATCAAAATCAGTGAATTGTATATTCTTAGTTTCACTTGGTTTTATTTCCACTTTGTCTTTTTTACCTATACTTAAATTACCACTTTCCATATTTCTACCTATTAAAACACCTCCTATTACAAGAACTGCAACAGCTACAATTATGCTTATTGCTATAACTATTTTCTTTGTATTATTATTTTTCTCCATAATACCCTCCTTCTTAATTATATTATCATAAATAAAAGTTTTTTCTATCGTTTTTGCCATTTTTTCCGTGACTTTTTGGCAAATTGATTTTTATCTTGTTTTGTGATATGCTATAGTTATTAATTTAGTTATTCGGAGGTTTTTATGACTTTTAGTGAACAGTTAAACAAATATATACAAGATTTAGGTTGTTCTTCTCAGGAGATTGCCAAAGCTTCTGGTTTATCAGCCTCTGTTATAAGCCGTTACCGTAATGGAGACAGAACACCTTCTTTAAGAAGTGCCCAATTAAAACAGCTTGCACAAGGATTATCTGATATTAGCAATTATAGTATTCCCCAAGAAGATATTTATAATACATTAGCAACTTGTCTAAATGATATTTCTATAGATTATGAACAGTTAAGTAAGAACTTTAATCAATTGGTTTCGGTACTTAACATTAGTGTTGCAGATTTATCTCGTTCAATTGGATATGATCCATCATTCTTATCTAAAATAAGAACTGGGAATCGTGCACCATCTAAGCCAAAAGATTTTGTGGAAGCTGTTTGCGATTTTGTTGTTACTAAATTTGTTTCTTCAGATAACAAAAAGACTGTTGCAACATTGATTAATTGTTCTGCAAACGATTTAAAAGATAAATCTCATTATCTATCAAAGCTAATAAATTGGTTTTCTACAAATGCTGTACAAGATAATCAATATGTTAATGACTTTTTAAACAACTTAGACAATTTTGACTTAAATGAATATATCAAAGCAATAAAATTCGATGAATTAAAAGTTCCTAATATACCTTTTTATAAACCTGTTTCAAAATCGTATTATGGAATTGAAGAAATGAAAAAAGGCGAACTTGATTTCTTTAAAGCAACTGTACTTTCTAAAGCAACAGAATCTGTTTTTATGTGTAGCGATATGCCAATGGAAGATATGGCTAAAGATGTTGACTTTGGTAAGAAATGGATGTTCGCTATTGCAATGACTATAAAAAAAGGATTGCATTTAAATGTAATTCACAATATAAATAGACCTTTTAATGAAATGATGCTTGGTCTTGAAAGTTGGATTCCAATTTATATGACTGGTCAAGTTTCTCCCTACTACTTAAAGAATGTACAAAATAATATTTATTGTCACTTAAATTACGTTTCCGGTTCAGTTGCGTTAGAAGGAGAATGTATTAATGGATATCATAATAATGGAAAATATATTTTAACAGCTAACAAAAAGGATGTTAGCTACTACAAAACTAAATCAGATGATTTGTTACGAAAAGCAACCCCGCTTATGAAGGTTTATAGAAATGATTCCCAATCAGATTTTAATAGATTTATGGATTCTAGCTTAGCTTTAAAAGGAAAGCGTAGAAGAATATTATCTTCTCTCCCCCTTCACACTATCTCTGATAAATTATTAGATAAGATTTTGTCTCATAATAATCTTTCAGAAGAAGATTGTGCATTAATTCATGCTACTGTAAACAAGCAAAGAGAAGCAATACAATCAGTATTAAAGAGTAATATTATAGAAGATGAATTTCTTGAATTTTCAAAAGAGGACTTTGAAAATTCTCCTGTTAGTTTGTTCCTTGCCGATATTTTTTATGACAAGAAAGTATATTATACATATGACGAATACATAGAACATTTAAAAGCTACAAAAAGTTATGCTAAGAAAAATAAGAATTACAAAATAAATACCAATAATGTTCATGCATTTAAGAATATTCAAATTTTTATACTAGAAAAAAACTGGATAATAATTTCAAAAAGCACAAGTCCATCTATTCATTTTGTGATACATCATCCAAAATTAAGAGATGCAATTGAAAATTTTATACCACCTGTTGTTGAATAGAAAAAAGATTTCAATCAATACTTGTACTTTTTTTCTTAAAAATATATAATATAGATAAATTTTAATTGTTCATTATCTTTTTAAGATATTTTAACAAACAGAGGAAGGTATAATTTATGATAAATACTGAAGGAAATCCAGAATTTTTAAATTCCTTTTTAGACTATACAACAACAATATTAAACAAGTCACCTAATACTATAAAAGAATACAACTATGATCTTAATAGATTCTTAAAATATCTTATGTATCATTTAAGATTAACAAACGAAAAAAACTTAGATAATATTGATATTCACTCTATGACCTTAGATACAATGAATAAAGTCACTTTAGATGATATTCACGCATACTTGTTCTATTTAACAAATACCTTTGATAGCAAACCTGCTACAAGAGCCAGAAAAGCGGCAAGCATTAGAGTATTTTTTAAGTATTTAGCTCAAAAAGGTATGATAAATCAAAATCCAGCAATGAATTTAGAATCACCTAAACTTGGTAAAAGAATGCCTAAATATTTATCATTAGATGATAGCAAAAAGCTTTTAGAAGTCGCAAGTAATACAAATGATAGAAATAATGAAAGAGACTTCGCTATTATAACATTATTCTTAAATTGTGGTATTCGTTTATCGGAACTTGTTGGAATAAATATTAAAGACATTGTCTTTTCAGAGAACAAATTAAATGTTATCGGTAAAGGTAATAAAGAAAGAACTATTTATTTAAACAAAGCTTGTGTTAATGCTATCAACTCTTATTTAGCAGTACGCCCTAGAACAGGAATTAAATCTGGTTCTGAAGACGCATTATTTTTAAGCGAGAGATTAGAAAGAATTAGTAGACGAACTGTACAATATATTGTAAAACAAGAATTATTGAAAGCAGGCTTAGATACTAATAAGTACTCTGTACATAAATTAAGACACACAGCAGCTACTTTAATGTATCAATATGGAAATGTTGATATAAGAGCTTTACAAGAGTTATTAGGTCACGAAAGTATATCTACTACTCAGATTTATACTCATGTTAATAACGAACAAGTTAGACATGCAGTCGAAGACAACCCATTAGCTAATTTATAATGGTTACAATGTATTTTTTAACACTAAACTTTAACTTAATATATCTCAATCATGAAGTGAATGTATATTTATTTTAGCGTACAAATACCAACTGCGAACCAAATGTATAAGAAAAACCGACAAGGCATTGCCGGTTTTTCTACATTTGCTACCTTGTCGGTCCCCACACAAGTTTGTACTCAAAATAAATATACATTGCACTTCGATATAAAAGTTTGTATTGATTAGCTTGTAACCATTATAAATTATTTTATTAGGTCTAGTGTTTCTTTTGCTATCATTAATTCTTCGTTTGTTGGTACTACCCAAACTTCAACTTTTGAATTTTCTGAAGATATTTTCCCTTCATCTCTAAATTCTTTATTCTTGTTCTCATCAATTTCTACGCCAAAGCATTTTAAATATTTGCATATTCTTTCTCTTATAGTCCATTGGTTTTCGCCAATTCCAGCTGTAAATGTTATAACATCCAGCCCATCTAATGCAACTATATATTGAGCAATAAATTGTGCGACTTTATATGAATACATTTCTAAAGCAAGTTTAGCTCTGTTGTTTCCTTTGTCTGCCTCTGCTTCTATATCTCTAAAGTCTGGCGATACACCTGATACTCCTAATGTTCCTGATTCTTTATTCAATATCATTTCCATTTCATCAGATGATAAATTCTCATTCTTCATTATGTATGTAACTATTGATGGATCTAAATCTCCTGAACGAGCACACATTGGTACTCCTCCTAAAGGAGTTAATCCCATTGTAGTGTCTACGCTTTTTCCATTTTTTACAGCACATAAACTTGCACCTTGTCCTAAATGACATACAATAGTTTTTAATTCTTCTACTGGTTTTCCTAATAATTCTGCAATTCTTCTTGATACATATTTATGAGAAGTTCCGTGGAATCCATATTTTCTTATTCCATATTTTTCATAATATTTATAAGGAATTGGGTACATATATCTTTCTTCTGGAATTGTTTGATGGAATACAGTATCAAATACTGCTATGTTAGGTTTTCCTGGCATGGCTTCCATAGCAGCTCTTATTCCTACTATTGCTGCTTTATTATGAACTGGTGCCAAAGCTGAACATTCATCTATTTTACTTATAACATCCTCGTCAATCACCACTGATGAACTAAATTTATCTCCTCCGTGTGCAACTCTATGGCCTATTCCATCTATCTCTGATAAGTCTTTTATTGTATTATATTCTGGTTTTAGTAATAACTCTATCATAAAATCGATTGCTTCTTTGTGATTTTCTACTGGATGTTCGAATTTGTGTTTTTCTCCATTTACTTTATGCGTTACAAAAGATTGTTCTCCAATTCTTTCATATGTTCCTTTTGCTATTACTTGGTCAGTATCCATATTTAATAACTGATATTTTAAAGATGAGCTACCACAGTTTAAAACTAAAATTTTCATATTCATTTCCTTTCTTTTATACGAGAATTAGGTTGGAAACATAGTCCCCAACCCCATTTTCTATTTTATTAAATTCATTGTTTCTTTTGCTATCATTAATTCTTCGTTTGTTGGAATTACCCAAACTTTTACTTTAGAATCGTCTGCCGATATTTCTTTTTCTTGTCCTCTAAAGTTGTTCTTTTCTTTGTCTATTTTTATACCCATAAATCCTAAATAATCACATATTTCTGCTCTTGTTTCTGGACCATTTTCTCCAACACCAGCTGTAAATACTAATACGTCAACACCTTTTAGTGCAACAGCCATTTTTGCAATGTATTGAGCGATAATATAATGATATTGTTTTAATGCAGAGGCTGCTCTCTCGTTTCCGTTGGCTATAGCTTCTTCAACATCTCTATTGTCTGCTGAAACTTGTGATAATCCTAAGATTCCAGATTTTTTGTTTAATATATGTTCTACCTCTTGAATAGTAAGATTTTCTTTTTCCATAAGGTAAGTTACTACAGATGGATCTAAATCTCCACTACGGCTTCCCATAGCAATTCCTGCAAGAGGAGTTAATCCCATTGTTGTATCAACACATTTTCCATCTTTAATTGCACATAAGCTTGCGCCTTGCCCTATATGGCAATTAATTATTCTTAATCCTTCAGCTGGTACTCCTAATAGTTCAGTTACTCTTTGAGCTATATATTTATGAGAAGTTCCATGGAATCCATATTTTCTTATTCCATATTTCTCATAATATTCATAAGGAATTGGATATAAATAATGCTCTTTTGGCATTGTTTGATGGAAAGATGTATCAAATACTGCTACATTTGGCTTTCCTGGTAAGTTTTTCATACAAGCTTCTATTCCTTGAATATTTGCCGGGTTATGTATAGGAGCAAATTTCGTTGATTCCTTTATTCCTTCTATAACAGAATCATCAATTATTGTTGACTCTTTAAATCTTTCTCCTCCATGAACTGCTCTATGTCCAATAGCTGTTATTTCATCTAGACTCTTTATTACAGGATATTTTTCGTTTGTAAATTGCTCTAGTATAAATTTTATTGCATCTGAATGATCTTTTGTGGGAATTTCATATTTATATTTTTCTCCATTAACTCTATGAGTTACAAAAGAATCTTCATGACCTACTTTCTCGAAGTTTCCTTTTGCTAATACTTTTTCTGTGTCCATATCTATTAATTGATATTTAACTGATGAGCTTCCACAGTTTAAAACTAAAATTTTCATTTTTTCCTCTTTCTGTCATATTGACTATTTAAATTATTTTTGTTTTTGAGCCTGAATTGCTGTTATAGCTACAACTCCGACTATATCATTTGCACTGCAACCTCTTGATAAATCGTTTACAGGCTTTGATGTTCCTTGGCAAAGTGGTCCATATGCTTCTGCATTGCCAAATCTTTGTGTTAATTTATATCCTATATTTCCAGCGTCTAGATCTGGGAATATTAGTATATTCGCTTTTCCTTTTAATTTACTATTTGGAGCTTTTAGTTCTGCAACTTCCGGTATTATCGCAGCATCTAGTTGTATTTCTCCATCACATATTAAATCAGGAGCTTTGCTTCTTAATAGTGCCGTAGCTTCTACTACTTTTTCTGTTAAAGGTGATGAAGCACTGCCATATGTTGAATATGATAGCATAGCTACTTTTGGTTCTTTTCCAATTAGTTCTTCAAAACTTTTTGCCGAAGAAATTGCTATTTCTGAAAGTGCATCTGCATCAGGATATTCGTTAAGTCCACAATCTGCAAAAATAAATGTTCCTTCTTCTCCAAAATTTTTGTTTTGTAAAACCATTATAAAAAATGCCGAAACTAATTTTGTATTAGGCGCTGTTTTTAATATTTGAAGTGCTGGTTTTAAAGTATCTGAAGTAGGATGAGATGCACCTGATACAAATCCATCTGCCTCTTCTTCTTTAACCATCATTGTTGCAAAATATCTACTGTTCTCTTTTAATAGTTTTTTAGCTTGTTCTAAAGTCATTCCTTTATTTTTTCTTAATTCATATAAATCATTTGCGTATTTACTAAAATTGTTAAATGTAGCAGGATTTATTATATTGACTCCTGTTAAATCAATATTTTCTTTTGAAGCTTTTTCTTGTATTTCTTCAGCATCTCCTATAAGAATTATATTTGCAATATGTTCTTTAGTTATCATTTGAGATGCTTGTAATACTCTTACGTCTTCACTTTCTGGTAGTACAATCGTTTTAATGTCCTTTTTAGCTTCTTCTTTTATTCTTTCAATGAAAGACATTATTTATATCCCTCCTTCTTATACCAACATATCTATTATATATTGAAAAACCGAAAAGTACAATATTTGAATAACATAAAAAATGTGTTATAATAGAAAATAATTATAAAATTAAGGAATTGATAAAATGATTTTGAAATATACAAAAAAGAAAGAAGATAATTATGAAACTGTAAGGCAAGTACTTAAACAAGAATTTTTTATTTCTAGTAATCTATTAACAGATTTACGAAAGAATAAACTTATTTTTGTAAATGGAAATTCTACATATTTAGATTTTAAATTACAAGAGTCTGATGTCGTTACAGTAGATTTTGATTTAATTGACGAAGACTGTAGCAATATTGTTCCTATTAAAATGAATCTAGACATACTTTATGAAGATGAATATTTATTAATAATTAATAAACCTGCAGGTATTCCTGTTCATCCTTCTATGTTACATTTTGAAGATAGCCTTTCTAATGGCGTTAAACACTATTTCGATAATATTAATCTAAAGAAAAAAATACGCCCTGTAAATCGTCTTGATAGGAATACATCCGGAATCGTTATATTTGCTAAAAATGCCTATATTCATAGCAGACTATCGTATTTAATGGAAAAAAATCAGTTCAAAAAAGAATATATTGCTATTTGCGAAGGTATGTTTGTAGATAATAGTGGAACTATTAACGTTTCTATTGCACGAAAGGATAATAGTATTATTGAAAGATGCGTAAAATCTGATGGAGATGTTGCAATTACTCATTATAGTGTTATAAAAAATTACTGTATTAATGATCATAGTGTGTCCTTAGTTAAAATCCTATTAGAGACTGGTAGAACACATCAAATTCGTGTACATATGGCTTATATAGGTCATCCTATCTTAGGGGACAGCTTATACGGAAATGCTTCTACTTTAATAAACAGACAAGCACTGCATTCTTACAGTATTGAATTTCAACATCCTATCACAGGGAAAAAACTTATTATTACTGCAGATTTGCCAGAAGATATGAAAATGTTAATAAAATAAAAAAATCACTACTATTTTATAGTAGTGTTAATTTTTAAGGTAAATCTGTAAGCCGGGTTCTGTCTAGAATGGTCATTTATCTAGTACATATATTACTATATGTCTCAAGCCACCAAATTAAGAAGATGACGAGCAGTCTTAGCCTTCTTGTCTCGGTGTTGCTCCAGATGGGGTTTACACAGCCTAATATGTCACCATATTAGCGGTGAGCTCTTACCTCGCCTTTTCACCCTTACCACATAAGATTTCTCTCAAAGCCAAGCTTTGCGGGAGCCCTATGTGGCGGTTGTTTTCTGTTGCACTTTCCTTAAGGTTTCCCTCACTAGACGTTATCTAGCATCATTGCTCTATGGAGCCCGGACTTTCCTCTCGTAAATCCTTTCGGATTTTACCAGCGACTATTCAATTTACTCTATTTGCTATTATATCATATATTATCAATCTCTTCTAGTAAATTTTGATATTTTATTAAAAAAACTGATGAATTTTTAAAATTAACAGCATTTTGTAATTCATTTAACATTACATAACATTTATTTACTCTATATTGTTTTGTTTTATCTATGTTTGTATTTGATAATAATTTAGAATAGTTTTCTTCTGCCTGTTTCACATTTTGAGCTATTTCATTCCATTTATCCTGATCTAATTTTGAATATGCCTTAAAAATTTCTGATTTTGTTTTTACTGCAATTTTTTCTATTTCATCATCTGTGACTTTTTCTATAAATTTAGGTATATATTCATATATTTCACTTAATGTAGCTAAAGTTTCCTGCCTGTTTTCAGATTTTGCATTAATTGTTAATTGATCAAATTTTTCATTAAATCCTAGCACATCTTCTTTTGCTACATTTAATTTATATAAATCAATTGTTATTATTGGTAAAGATAAATATAGTCCTTCCACTTCTGTTTTAATATTATTCCAATCTATTTGTTCTGTATTTGTTAATACTCCCGATTCTTCTAATTCATATTTTTCGCTTTTATTCGATTCATTAGAATTTGTACCCTGATCTCCTGAATTTTCGCTTACAGATATATTGTAATTCCTAGTTTCAATATTATTCATATTGTTAAATATTTTTTCTATTTTGCCTTCTAAAAACTCCACTTCCGAATTTCCTTTTTCTTTATCTTCGTTTATGTTTCCTTCGCTTATATTTTGCCATAAAACCATTAATATTGTAATAACTACAATAATTAGAATCAAATATGCCATTTTTTTATACTTCATAAAATTTATTTTCCTCTTTCTTTGTTTTAGTTCAGTATATATGTATATTATTTTAGACTTTTTGAATATGAATGAAGTAATATTAGAATTTCTTAAATAAATTTATGGAAAGAGTTCACTTTAGTGGAAGGGAGCCATCAATTTACTTTAGAAATTCTTAGATTACGTATTGAATCGAAAAAAGTTTAAAATAATATACATATATATCAACTTTTTACTAGTATT
>OLHG01002228.1_pt1 | contig 10650 bp, 7 predicted proteins | sample 1605971 | NCBI WGS metagenome assembly OLHG01 (sample SAMN03283289) | human gut metagenome | biome: human-associated habitat; material: feces | host: Homo sapiens | place: Peru | collected 2012 | reverse complement strand
CGGTGCCGCGCTCCATATAGGAGATGCGGCGTTCTTTTTTGCTGCTGTCCGGACGGTAAGGATTTTCGGTTTCAATATGCAGAAATCCGTCGGAGAGACTGGCCTTCAGTGCGATATAGGAATGGGGGATCTGCTGACAGGCATCCGCGGCATTATCCAGCAGATTGCCCAATGCGGTGATCAGGTCCACATCGGAAACAAAGCAGTAAGGGGGCAAATGAATGTCCAGAGAAAGGGTGATGCCTTGCGCAGAAAGATTTCCCATCCGCTCCCGCAAAAATGCGTCTACCGCCGTGTTTTGGCAATCGCTGAGCAGGCTTCGGACAGCGGTGGTTTTCTCCAGCTCAGCCACATATTTCTGGGCTGCTTCCTTTTCGCCGCTTTGCAGCATGGCGTGGATGGTGCAGATATGGTTGGCAATGTCGTGGCGCATCTGGCGCATATTGCTGTAGCTTTGGGCCATGAGCTGATAATACTTGGCCTTCACGGCGATCTGCTCCTCCATCAGCTCGTTGCGGGCATGGAGCTCTGCGTTTTCTGCCGTGCGGCTGATGAGGCGAAACAGGAGGATATCTGTGAGGAGGGAGAAGATCAGCACCAAAAGGACAATGAGAAATTTTTTGGGCGTAAACGGGTCGGCTGAAGTGAAGATGTAGTAATAATACCAAATGGACAAAAGGACAAATTGGTTGATAGGGAGAAGAACATAATAAAAGCGGCTTCGGTCGGAGACACGGTTTTCACCCTTTTTGTCCAGGAGACGGAATGCGTAGACCATGATAACCAAGTAGAGAGCCTGCGCCAGAAGAAACAGGATGTAAAACGGGATCAATTCCAGGTGACAGAAATCTCGGTTCTGGATCTGTACGGAGGCCATTGGCGCCAGAAGAAGAGTGGTAAGCTCCGTAAGTACCATAGTAAGAAAGATGCCCAGCACGGCCAAAAGCTTACGCAGGAGATTCCCCCGATGCAGAAGGAGCATGAAAAAGACAAAGTAGGTATTGGAGATTACCAGGCGAAGGGCGGTATTGTCCGACAGCGGGGCATAGGTCAGAAAGCAAGCTACCGCGTTCAGCGCCAGAACCAGCGGATAATAGAAACGCGGCGGGAGCTTGGCGGGGAAGAGCCTGCTGAAGGCACAATACCACATCGTTTGCTGCGTGAGATTCATCAGCAAATAGGCAAATACATACAGGGATGCAGCGGACATGGAGATGAGATTCCTTTCAAACATAGTTTGTTATATAGAGCTGTGATTACATGATACAGGCATTCGGTAAGAAAAGCAAGTATATAACATAACTCGCAATCTAAACGACATAATTCGCACGACTGGGAGCGGCATCTGCCTTGAAGGGTTATCTATATTTCACTATAATTAATAGGAAGATAAAATACATGGGTGTGACAGGGCTGCAAAGGAAACATATAAATTTGATTGTGACACCGCAGTGACAGTGACTTTTGCAATGGGGAACATGGGTAGTGAAGGGCAGTTTTTGACTGTCGGCCTGTTCGGGATACATGGCAGTGCTTGAAAAAACTGACAGGATCCCTGCCAACACCGCAAGAAAAGGTTGAATAAAGAATTTCTATTTAAAACGGTCCATTCATTCTTCTCTTATGTAGAAGCTTAAGCTCTACGCAAATGACTTGTGTGGACATTTTATTTATCTTACACTCGGATTATAAACTCTCTATGAGAAAAGAAGGAATCTTTCCCAGATACAGAAAAAGCCTATATTTAAAACCTGCGGCGAAGAGAGAATGACAAGATATATGCCGATGCAAAGGAGCTTTTCGAGCATGGCTTGACGCACTATTGAAAGAATGAAGGAGAACATGGATATGATTGTTAACCTAATTAAGCCCCAAAAAATGTTCAGCCTGACTCTCCCTCACAAGGTGAAGGGACAGTATTGGCTTACAGATATGGATGCCGACGGGGAGCCACAGAAACTGATCAGCATTGAAGCGGTCAATGGAGAGTGGGTCGCCAAAAGCAACAAAAATGTTTTTATTCTCGATGCGGAGAATAAAACGGTCCCCAACACAGTGCTGAAAGCCCTAAGCTTTTTTAATTTAAAGATTAGCGGCAGCAATGATAGGGTGATCCTGTTTGCTGAAAGCATAGACGAAAGCAGGCAGACGCTTAATAAGTTCGTGGTCAGAGAGCCCACGGTACTTACCATCGGCAGGACGAATGATAACAATCTTTGCTATGAAAATAGGTTTGTTTCCAGCAAGCATGCAAGACTTTCGTATGATGGCAGTACCTGGTCTATTTCCGACTCCGGCAGCACCAACGGGACCTATGTCAATGGGTACAGGGTTGCATCGAATCCATTAAAAGCCGGCGATTACATATACATTATGGGCCTGAAAATTATGGTGGGGAATAATTTTCTTGCAATAAACAACCCCGATGGGCTGCTGCGTGTTGCATCGAATAGCTTGTCACCCTATAAACCGCAGAGAATTGTGGGATCTCAGCAGGATCGGCAGGAGATCAACGCTACGAGTAAGGAGTATTTTTTTCGTTCTCCCAGGTTCCACCGCGAGATCGAGCATGTTGAGATAAAGATCGACCCGCCGCCTCAAATTCAAAAATTGGATACCGTTCCGCTGGCACTTATACTTGGGCCGTCCCTCACCATGGGAATGACATCGCTGAGCACCGGCCTTTTAGCGCTTAATAATGTTGCTTCAAACGGTGGCGAAATCTCACAAGCTCTGCCAACGCTTCTTATGTCCGTAAGTATGCTGTTAGGAACGGTCTTATGGCCTATTTTGACAAAAAGCTATGAAAAAAAACAGAAGGTCAAAAACGAAAAAAAGCGTCAGGACAAGTATTTGGCATACCTGGATGCCGTTCGCGATGAAATCAAACGAAAATGCAAAGAGCAGAGCGATATACTGAACGAAAATGTCGTTTCACCGGAGGTATGTGCGGATCGAATCGCAGAACGAAAACAAAGTCTATGGGAACGCGTGTTGGGTCAGGATGATTTTTTGACACTGCGTCTGGGCGTGGGCGACTTGCCTCTTGACGCAGATATAAGGTACCCCGAAAAAAAGTTTACCATGGATGACGACAGTTTGCAGGATGCAATGCTGTCCTTAGGAGCGGAGCCTAAACAGCTTATAGATGTGCCGATCAGTGTCTCTTTGGTAGATAATATTACGGTTGGCATATTTGGTGATCTGAGCAACACAGCGAATACGCTTAAATCTCTGATTTTACAGATGGTAGCCCTTCACAGTTATGATGAGCTTAAGATCATGCTTATCACGGATGAGGCAGAGAAAAATGAGTGGAATTTTATTAGGCCTATCCCTCATTTTTGGAATGATGAAAAAACAGTTCGCTTTTTTGCTACCAACGCAGATGAAGTCAAAGAGCTGTCGGTCTATATGGAGAAAAACATACTAAGCCGGAAGGATGCATCAAACCAGGAGTATTCCGATTTTCCGCCGTACTATGTGATTGTCTCAACAAGCAAGAAGCTTGCAGAAAACTGCGAAGCTATCCAGCAGATGCTGCGTTATAAAAATAACTGCGGATTCAGCATCATTTTGGCGGCCCGCGAGCTGCGTGACTTGCCCAAGGAATCAAAACTTGTCATTTCTGTAGACGGAGAAAATGCAAAAATGTTTGCCCGGGATGATACCAGCGGGAAATCCGTTTCGTTCCGCACCGATAAGATCAATGAAACAGCGGTTGACAATCTCGCCCAGGATATTGCGACTATTGAGCTGGATCTCGGCAGCAAACACTTCGCACTTCCTGCCATGCTGACTTTTTTGGAAATGTTCAATGTCAGCAAGATAGAGCATTTGAATTCCTTAACACGCTGGAAAGAGAATAATCCCACGATCTCTCTGCAAACCCCGATCGGCGTAGATTCATATGGAGGCGCATTCAATCTCGACCTGCACGAAAAATTCCATGGCCCCCATGGGCTGGTGGCTGGCATGACGGGCTCGGGAAAATCCGAGTTCATCATAACCTATATTCTTTCTCTCGCAGTAAACTATCATCCAGATGAAGTAGCCTTCATTCTCATCGACTACAAGGGTGGCGGTCTTGCCGGCGCTTTTGAAGATGACGACCGGGGGATCAAGCTTCCCCATCTGGCCGGAACGATAACGAATCTGGATGGCGCAGCCGTCAAAAGATCGTTGATCTCAATTCAAAGTGAGCTTCGCCGCCGTCAGGCCATCTTCAATGAGGCACGGAAGATTTCCAATGAAGGCACGATGGACATTTATAAATACCAGCAGCTGTACCGGGATAAGGTGGTGTCAGAGCCTATTCCGCACCTGTTCATCATTTCCGATGAGTTTGCGGAATTGAAATCTCAGCAGCCGGAATTTATGGAGCAGCTTATCAGCGCAGCCCGTATTGGACGAAGTCTTGGCGTGCATTTGATTTTGGCAACACAAAAGCCAAGCGGTGTCGTAGATGACCAAATTTGGAGCAACAGCAAGTTTAGAGTCTGCCTTAAAGTGCAGGAAAAAGCCGATAGCCAAGATGTGATCAAGTGCCCTGATGCAGCAGAGCTTTCTCAAACCGGCAGATTTTATTTGCAGGTTGGATTTAATGAATTGTTTGCACTCGGTCAGTCTGCTTGGTGCGGAGCGGAATATATCCCGTCGGAAACCGTTGAAAAGAGCGTTGATTCCAGTGTACAGGTCATTGATAACCTTGGGCGTGTCATTATGAATGTCAAGCCTGGCAAGAAGAAGCAGGTAGCCAGAAGCAAGACGAAGCAGATCGTGGCTATTGTCACTTACCTGTCTGGACTGGCAAAGGAAGAGAATATCGCAGTGCGACCGTTGTGGCTTGAGCCCATTCCCCCGTATATTTATGTGGATGACATCGAAAAAAAGTATGGGGCAAAGAGTAGCGGATTTGTGTTGGAGCCGGTGATCGGTGAATTTGACGACCCGTTTAATCAAAAGCAGGGCGTCCTGACGATTCCGTTTACCAAAGACGGAAACTGCATAGTGTATGGCTCCACAGGAAATGGAAAAACGACATTCCTCACCTCGCTGTGCTATTCTCTGCTTAAAAACCACAGAACGGAGGAGATCAATCTCTATATCCTGGATTTTGGATCCGAAACACTCAAGGTGTTTGAAAATGCGCCGCAAGTGGGCGGTGTAATCGTATCGGCCGATGAGGAAAAGATGATCAATTTCCTGAAAATGCTCCACCGGGAGATCGACCGCAGACGCGAGTTGTTCTCCGACTTTGGCGGTGATTATCAGGAATACATCAAGAGCAGCGGAAAAACAGAACCCAACATTGTCGTCGTTCTAAACAACTATTCGGGCTTTGTCGAGCAATATGAGGATCAGCAGGATGAATTCACACTGCTGACAAGAGACGGGACAAAATATGGGATATATTTTGTGGTCACAGCCAGCAGCATAAACGCAGTGCGCTACAAGACTCAGCAGAATTTCAAGACCATACTGACGATGCAGCTCAATGATGCCACAGACTACCCCATCATAGTCGGAAAGACAGATGGCCTAACGCCCTCCAAGTACAAAGGGCGCGGCCTGGTTGCGCTGGATCATGTCTACGAATTCCAAACGGCATATTGCAAAAATACCGCCGATATGCAGGAATATCTGCGCACATTTTGCGGCCAATTGAGCGCTCGGAGTACCTCTGCCGCAAAGCGAATCCCTGTGCTGCCAAAAACGGTTGATTTTGCGTATGTACAGAACAGCATCGATGGGTTCCGAAGCGTGCCGGTGGGCGTGGGTAAGAAATCCCTTAGCATCTTAAGTGTAGATCTGCAAAGTAAGGTCATATTCCCGGTGGCTGCGCAGGAAATGTATGAAATGATCCCCTTTGCAGAGGAGCTCGTGCGGGTCATCTCCGCCGTAAAACCGGCTATCATCGTGGATGCGGAGCGAGCGCTGTCCTCGGAGCTCAAAGAGTGCGCTGCATTCGTGGCGGGAAATTACGAGTCGTTCGTGCAGAGCCTCTTTGGGGAAATGGTTCTGCGGAATAACACCTATAAGGATGCAATGCTCGATCCCGATTCGTTGACTTCGTTTGAAGAGCGTACCTATGTGATCGTCGGCATGAAGCGTCTGCTGGATCAGCTTACGCCAGACGGCAAGGATAAACTGAGCACGCTCCTTGAAAAAGCGGAAGCGATCTATAAGTTGCACTTCGTTGTAGTGGAGACGGCCGCTGGGTACAAGGACTGCGCATACGGCGGATGGTATAAGCGCCACCTGAACGGTGCCGACGGCGTTTGGATCGGCGATGGCATTGCTGACCAGTATTTCCTGAAGATCAATAAGATTACAAGCGAGCTATATGAAGAGATCGGCTCCGACTATGGCTATCTTGTCAGCAGAAATCGTCCCATTCGCATAAAGACGCTGTCCCGTGAGTCGGCAGAGGAGGGTATGTAATATGGACAAGGTTTTGGTAGAAGTGTTTGTTCCGCTTTTGGACCGATCCTTTGATATGTTCCTTCCCGCCGCATCCCCCATGTATGAGGTGTTGGAGCTTATGGAGAAAGCCGTCACAGAAATGTCCGACGGCCGTTTCATCGCAACAGATAATACCACCCTCTGTTACAGAGAGGACGGAGCTATTCTCAATATTAACTTGTCAGTTTACGAACTCGAGATTCACAACGGTTCAAAGCTGATGTTAATATAAAAAATTTAAATAGGAGGTAAAAAAATGGCAAGAAACATTGAAGTGACCCCGGAACAGCTGGAGTCTGCAGCGGGAAAAATCGAAGGCCTGGCAGCTGACTATAAAACACAGTATGATGCGCTCTACAGTGAGACCAATGCTATGGCATCGACTTGGCAGGGAAAGGACAATGCGGCGTTTATCAATCAAATCGAAGGCTTCAAAGGAGATTTTGAGAAAATGTATCGGTTGATGCTTGATTATGCACGCTTCCTTCGGGATACCGCAAAAGCATACCGTGGAACACAGGACACTGTGGTAAGCCAAGCACGCAAACTGATAAATTAAGTAGGAGGTAGAAAATCATGGCAGATAGCATTTTAATTTCCACTCAAGTACTGATTGATACTGCTGCCAAGGTTAGAACGATTAATTCCACCTTGGATCAAAAACTAACAGAAATCAACAAAAGCATGAATGACCTGGAGGCAACATGGAAAAGCGATGCTGCAAGTGACATTAGAGCAGCAATGAATGCACTCAAGCCCCGTTTTGAAGAGTACAAGTCCGTGGTAGAGTCTTATGCGAAGTTTCTCGACAATACTGCGCAAAACTATGAGAATACGGAAACTGCTGTTCAAAGCAATGCAAATACATTTAAATAATGTTGAGTTTTAGCAGGTGGGTGCGTAACCCGCACCCACCTGCTAAAACTAACAATTAAGTAGGGAGAGAGTAATTGGGGGAATTGTTATGAAACGGTTTATAGCTGCGATACTTTCGTTGTTGATGATATTTGGATGTGTGGTATCACTTAGTGGGTGTTCCAAAACGAATAATCAGGGTGTTACACTCGGACAATGGCTTTCTATGATAAACGAAGCATTTGGAATGAATTCATATGTGCAGGATGAGCCGTATTATTCCAGTGTTGATGCTAATAACGAGTTTTTTGAGGAAGTCCAAATAGCCCGGGAGTGGGATGTTATTAGTGCCTCTATGGAAATAGATACCGATAGTAATATAACTTGGAAAGATGCGTTAATTTCACTAGTGAATGCAGGCAATTTTTCCGCTGTTAATAGTTCTGAGGAAGAAAAAATTAATTGTGCAATAAACAAGCTTGACTCCTCCATAAGAAAGTACTGGATAAATCGGACAATAAAGTACTCTGATGCAGTCATGCTTCTTGCGTCTGCCCAGAGACTATGGGCAAACCAAATTTATGAAGAGAGAGTCGAGGAAGTAAAATTTAAAGAAGGAGTCAAGGACTTATCCAAAAATGAGAATATCACCCAAAACTACTACATAAGCGATGATACAACTGTTCTTCCTGACACGAGCGAAATAGAACTTGAAGTTGGAGATATATATATTTTGCCGTCTAACGACAATTCTGTTGGGACAAAAGTGTATAGGGCTGAAAATATAAAAAAGGAAAATGGGCAAATACAAATAAAAAATAGTACAGACATAGATTTATATGATATTGCAGAAGATATTTTTCTACAGGAAACCATAATTCCAACGGCTCAAAACACGGTAATCTACGATGCAGGTGGCAATATATTATCAAATAAAGCGGTAAATGGTGTTTCTCAAAATGACAGTTCCGAACTCGAAGGAGTAAGCTTGGTGGCAACAGATGCAAACACGACAGCCCAGAGACTTGCTGCTTCTAAAATGAAGCATGAGTTCAAAATTGGCGAATGGAAAGTAGCACTTTCTTACAAGTTGGATGACGCGTTAGATATTGAGGCGACCGTTGGAAAATCTTTAGGGGATGATGACTGGGAATGGGAAGTCGGGCTTGGACTGGACAATGTTAAGGTTACAAACGAGATAGATTATAAATGGTTTAAGCTCAATTCTGCATCTGTCAGGGTGGATTATGATACTAAACTATCATTTAAAGCAAGTGCAGAAGAAAAAGTAGTTAACAAAGTTGCGGCTCCTTACAACAACGGAAATGGAAAAGGATTGACTAACCTAAAAAAAGCGGTACTCAAAGACGCAAAAAAAGCAGGAGGCAACGGCGCACAAACAATTAAATTATTCAGCATGGATGTATGGTCTGTTGGTGTTGCGCGCGTTTGCTTGGATGTGAATTTTGTGGTTAAGGTTGACGGTACATTTGAAATCAAAATAACAAACCATGATTCAAAGGGTATTGAATATAAAAACAATAACATTAGATTTATAAATACGAGCGACAAAGATATCGATATTTCAGCCAAAGCAAAAATAGAAGCAACATTAGGGATAGGCCCTGCGCTCTATACAGTCGGACTGAAAAAGCCGATTATTGGTGTGCAGGGAAAATTCGGAGCTGGTGCTTCTGCTGGTATTGTTCTTCATTTGGCTGATTCTGAAGATCATCTCATTGAGGAGGCATCGGCTGAAGATTATCCTCCGGAGGTGTATCGGACATTGATGGAGGCAGATATTACAACGGATGCGGATTCCATTAGGCGGGCCGCTGAAGCGCAGGGCGGGACTTACTCAACGGAAACCAGTGGAAATTTGAAGTTACATACAGATGTTTGCATAGACATTGCAATGTATTGGATCATCCGTTTGGAGGTAACAGACAGTAGCTATGCGGCCGATTTATTAGGAGGAAAGATTAAGCTGAGTAAAGAATTTCTTGGCGAAAAAAATGGTAAATTTGGCTATGCACATATAGAAGATTTCGATTTTATTGCCGGCTTTTCTAACGCGGTGTTTGGTTCAACAGCATCAAAGGCAGATCTTTGTACAAAAAAATACAAGCCATTTGATAATGCTACAGAAAATACGGAAAAGGATGATTTGCAAAACAACGGTGACATGATTCTCAAAGGTGATCAGATTGTTCTGTCAGAAATGCGGGCAAATATAGCGATTGGACAAAAGTATTATGTTATAGTCCAACAATTGCCCAAAGGATACAATGTGGAGGATTTGAGAATCGATATTGCTAATACAAGGATTGCTACTGTTGATGAAAATGGAGCGGTTGTTGGGAACGAAGCCGGTAGCACAATCATAACGGTGCATACAGTGGACAATAAATTCAGTGCATATTGCGCACTTGTAGTTACGGATTCCAGTCAAGTTGATTTCAAACCATTAGGAACTCCCATTTAAAGGTGATTTTATGAAGAAATTAGATACGAAAACGATTCTCATTGAAAATAACTTTTCATCAAAAATTTTTAATGGCATGTTATTTACATTTGCTGGCATCTTAGCATCGTTTTTGCCGATTATATACTTCAGAACTCTTAACAAAAACGCCCTTATAGGTTTTGTTGTTTGTACGCTATGCTTTGGAATACCGTTTGGTTTTTTCTTTGGTATTAGAAGACTTATTCCCACAATAGTGCAAAAAAAAGCAATTTCAGCAGGGAATTATGTGATTTATATTGATGTAGTAAAATCAACACGGATGCTTTCACAGGGCGTAAAGAGTGAAAAGGGTGATTACTATTGCCAAATCGAGTTTGAAAAATATTCAAAGCAAACAGGTGAGTATTATACCATATCGCGAAGAATGTTTGACAAAACGAAAGATGGAGATGAGTTTTACTTAGTTAGCTTGGGTGATATAAAAAAGACAATTTCTATTTTCCCAAGAAAGAGCTATGTAATATCCAAAGAGATATTAGAGAAAGTGGCCAAATAGCAATTCAAGGGGTGTTATTTAAAATGTATATCAATATTTCAGCCGCGAACAACCAGGTGTCGCAGCTGCAAGGCTATGCAGATAAGTTGCAGCAGGCAAAGAGCCAATTGAATACATATAAGTCGTCCTTGGCGGCCAATTGGCAGGGCAGAGAGGTGCCCTATATGACGCGGGGGATCGATAGAGCTATTGCGCAGATAGACGCCGCCATGCGGGAACTTCGGGAGATCGCAAAAGATGTCAGCCTGGCAGCAGCGTCCATCAAAAGAGAGGAGGATGCTGCTGCGGCGGCGGCTCGGGCCAGGGC
>OLHG01002227.1_pt1 | contig 10653 bp, 11 predicted proteins | sample 1605971 | NCBI WGS metagenome assembly OLHG01 (sample SAMN03283289) | human gut metagenome | biome: human-associated habitat; material: feces | host: Homo sapiens | place: Peru | collected 2012 | reverse complement strand
GTTGATATATTGGCCTCTACAATTAATATCAATACATATAAAGAAGGCAGATTAACTTCAATTGTAAACATAATACACGATTATGTCTATATTAATGAATTAGTAAAATGCTTTACTAATGATGAATTAATAAAGAATATTGTTTCGTCTAATGAAATGATAGATATTATAAATTCCGATGATGATATAGAAGAAAGTGTTATTGATAATTATGTAAAAAGAATTATTGAATTATTGCCTACTAGTAGTATAAATTTAGTATTATTAGAAAAATTAGTAAAGTATATATCATGTGACAATTTAAAATTATTAATAACAACTGTTGATGAAAAAACGATAAGTAATTTGGAAAAAGATGAATTAAAAAAATTATTTAATATTTATAAAGAAATAAAAATAGATGAAAAGAATATTGAGGAATTATCATCTGCCTTAAATTCTTTAATATATACAGATATTTGTAGTCAAGTGATAAATTATATGGTTTCAAATGATATTATAATAAATGATTCTATTGGTTTTATATTTGAAAATATTGGAGATTTAAATAAATTGAAGAGATACAATAAATTAAATTCCATATTGAAAATAGATGATAATTTTATTAATTCTTTAATTGAAAAGTTAAAAACTTGTGAATATAGTTCGGAACAGCTAAAATATTTAATTTCATTAAGTGAAAATATATTTAATGCTATAAAGAATTACCCATTAACATTTAATAGCGATAATAAGCTCTTACTACTTAATATTCAAAAAATAATTTATAATAGTGGAGACGAAAACAAATTAACCGATTTTCAAATTAAAATATTGAAAAGTAATGATAATCAATTAATTGAGGACATGCTGCTAAATTTATTACCGATTAAGATGCCCGTAAATAGGAAAATGATGAAAATTACTTTAGGGGAATTACTTAATAATGATAATATAACTGAATTGTTATATGAAAAAATAAAAAAATTTGTTAAAAATAATTCTTATAGGGGTATAAATGAAAAGCGAAAAGAAAAGGTTTTGGTCTAATGTTTATAATGCAGTAATTATTTATGATTTATAGTTTGATTTAATGTTAAAATCATGGTATCATTTCATCAAGAAGTGATACCTTTTTATTATAGCAATATTCACACACAATTAAACTAGTAAGATTTTATCAAGGAGTAGATGGTTTAAAAACTGGTTTTACTAAAGAAGCGGGTTATTGCTTAACTTCAACTGCTGTAAAAAATAATATGAGATTAATAACAGTGGTAATGAACGAACCAACACCACAAATGAGAAATGGTGAAACAACAACAATGTTAGATTATGGATTTAATATGTATAGTATAGATTTAATGCTAGAAAAAGATAGTGTTATAAAAGAAACAAAAGTAGAACTTGGAAAAGAAGAAAAAGTACAAATTGTACCAACTGAAGATGTAAAAATATTAAATAACAATAATAAAGAAAAAAGAAATGTTATTTATAAATTAAAACTAGATAATATTACTTCACCAGTAAAAAAAGGTGATATCGTTGGTAAAATTGAAATAGTAGAAAATGATAAAGTAATAAACGTAATAAGCGCTACAGTAAAAGATGATGTAGAAAAAGCAGGTTTATTTACTGTTTATTATAGAAATCTAAAAAAATTATTTGCAGGATTTTAATACCTAGATTATTCTGGGTGTTTTTTTATAATCAAAACAATGAGAAATTAATAATATATTAATATCAATTTATTAAAAATTTACTTTTTTTCATAAATTTTTGTTTGAAAAAAATTTAAAAAAAGAGTATAATCTATATATAAAACGAGTAGCTTTCAAAAAAGAGGCGTAAATCCAATTTTTGGATTTTGCCTCTTTTTTCTCGTCAAGATGGGAGGATATTATGAAAGAAGAAAGACAAAATAAAATGGCAATAGCACCAATGAATAAACTTATTTTAAAATGGGTTTACCAATGATTATATCTATGGTTTTACAGGCATTATATAATGTTATTGATAGTATTTTTGTTGCTAATATGGGAGTGAAAGGTGCTATTGCAAATCAGACATTAACTTATGCTTTTCCAATTCAAATAATGATTATTGCTATTGGTGTTGGAACAGGTGTTGGGTTAAATGCAATACTTTCTAAAAGTTTAGGAGAAAATGATAAAGAGAAAGTAAATAAGATAGCGGGTAATGGAATATTTTTAAGCATCTGCATTTATATTGTGTTCTTATTATTTGGATTATTTGGTTCCAAATGGTTTATTTCTTTATTTACAAGTGATAAAGAAATTATTGAAATGGGAACAATATACTTAAAAATGTACTTGTTTATCACTTGGTTCTATTGGTTATACTGTTTATGAGAGATTCTTGCAAGCAACTGGTAAAACAATGTTATCTACTATTTCTCAAATATCAGGAGTAATTACTAATATAGTATTGGATTATATATTTATTTATCCGTTAAATATGGGAATTGCAGTGTGGCCTGTGGATAATTTTGTTAAAGATAATGATTTTGCTGAAAAGACAGTTATACCATTTTGTACTTCAGCATCAAGTGGTCTAGGACAAAGTGGAAAATTACTTGAAGATATTTCAAACGGTGGTAATTGGCAAGAAGGACACAGATTTAGTTCTAGTGTATCTACTTCAGATATAAAATTATGGACTGATAGTTTATATTAATTTTAATACCTAGTCAATTCTAGGTATTATTTTTATATGTTTTATGGTATGATTATATTGGTGGTAAAATGAAATATCAAGATAAAAATAAAAAAATAAAAACAATTGGAGTTTTTGCGCCAAGTTCTGGTATTGGTGACAGAATAGAAAAGAGTAATATAGTAACAAGAGAATTAGAAAAAATGGGGTATAAAATAAAATTTACAGAAAGTGTAATAAATGATAATATAGTTAGTAATACTCCAGAAATAAGAATAAAAGAATTAAATTCACTATTAACAGATGATGAAGTTGATGTAATTTTTTGTGCTAGTGGGGGAGACTTTGCTATAGAAATTGCTCCATATATTGATTATGAATTATTAAATAAATATCCTAAATATATAATAGGTTTTTCAGATGGTACAATTATTACATATTTAACTACTACAGGAGCTGATGTTGCTACTATTACTTCATATAATTATATTAATATAGCAAGAATATTAAATGATTCTAGTTTAATAAATTTACTTGCTATTATTAATGGTAAAGATATTATCCAAAAAGATTATGAAAAATATGAAGAAGTAAAAGAAACAGATGTAATGATGTTAACTAAAGAAAATAAATATCTATCTAATAAAAATAATATTAATGTAACAGGAAGAATAATTGGTGGCACAATAGACTGTATTTCTGATATTATAGGTATGCCATATGATAAAACCAATAATTTTATTAATAAATATTCTAGTGATGGCATTATTTGGTATTTTGATATATTTGCAATGGATAGTAATAATTTTTATAGAACACTACTTAGAATGAAACATTTAAATTATTTTACTAATGTAAAAGCAGTATTAGTAGGTAAAAAGACTTCTTATTGTAAGGAACTTGATATTAGTTATGATTTAGCATTAGAAAAAATATTTAAAGATATACCAGTTATTAAAGAAGTTGATATAGGACATATCTATCCTCATATTAGTATAATAAATGGTTCAGTTGCTAATATAAGTTATAATAATGGAGATTTTAATATATCTTTTGAATTAAAATAGAAATACTTAAAGCAAGTATTTTTTTCTTCGTAAAATTTTAGTAAAGCAAGTATATTTTTCTTGAGTTAATTATTTCAAAATGTTATACTTAAAAAGTACCACAAATAAGAGGAGATATAATTTGAGAAAAATAGTTAGTTTAATTACTACTTGTCTAATATTTGTATTAGGAGTATATTTTATATATAATTACAATAAAGAAGATATTACTATTAATAGTGTAACTTTAGATAATACATTAAAAAAAGAAAAAACTAGTATTAATACCACCGGAGGAATATGTTTACTTGGTATAATTGATAAAGATAAAGATGGTTGGTATATAAATCTTGATAATATAATTAATATAAATCTAGATAATGGTAGTAAAAAAAGTTTTAATAATGTTAATAAAATTAGAATATATGATGGAAAATTAGTAAATATAGAATCTTTTTATAAAGAATTAGTAACTCTAAAAGGAATAATTGATAATCAAGATGATATATTATATTTAGTACCTTATTTAATTGTAAGAGGTAAGAATACCATAGATAATGTTGGAGTATCTAAAATAGAAAAGATTAATAATGAAAGAGAATTTGATAGTAATCTTCTTCCTTTAGAAATGAATTCAATTAATAAGGATAAATTATATAAATATAATTATTATATGTTAGATAATGAATCTTTAGAATATTTAGGTAATGATTTTATATTATTTTATAAGGATTTTGTAAAAGCATTTTTAAATTATAAAACTAGTGTAAAAGTTTCTAAAAAAGAATATGCAGATATATTAATTAGTATTTTAGATTATGAATTTCCAGTCTTTTTTTCAGATGGAGAATATGATTTTTTAAATTATTATAATGAAGAAGATAAAACATTTAATTGGAAATATAAAACTAAAAATAAAGAAGAACATAATGCTTTATTAAAAGAATTTGAAAATAATGCTAATATGTTTTTAAATGGAGTAAGTAATGAAGATGATGATAGTATTAAAGCACAAAATATTTATCATAACTTATCTAAAGTGATTACTTATAATACTGAAGGATTAAAAAGATTTAAGAATTTAGAATCATACTATGTATATAAAAATAAAAGTGGAGTATCTAATTCAATTGCTAATACTTATTGTCAATTACTTACTCAAGTAGATATTTCTTGTACCCTAGTCGTAGGAATTAAAGATAATAATCCATATACTTGGTCTTTAATTAAAATAGATAATGATTATTATTTTGCAGATATTTCTAGAAAAATTAATTATAGTAATGGTAAAGATTATAAATATTTTGGTATTAGTATAAATGAATTTAATGATACTAAAGATATTATTATTGGTAGATATAATTATAAAAGTATAACTGAATTAGAATATGATTTTCTAAAAAAATTAGATATTAATTCTTAAAAAAATATATGTAAAGAATGCATAAAAATATTGTGTATTCTTTTAATTTATATTATAATTATATTTGAGGAATGATATAATGAAAAAGAGAAGTATTAGTGCATTTTTTATAGTGTTAATTCTTACCATTGCTATTTATTATGGAAGTTATTTATTTGGAATACTTATAGGATTATGTGCTATTTTAGGTTTTAGGGAATTTGTTAATATTAAGAAAAAAGGTAATAAAAATAAGTTAAGTTGTATAGAATTAATTAGTTTAATAACATTATTATTGCTAGTATTTAATAATACATTTTATAGTATTGATAGTATTAGTTTATTAGCATTACCAATTCTTACTTTTACAATACCTATTGTTATATATAATGATAAAGATAAGTATAATATTAATGATTGCTTTTATTTATTTGGGGTTGTACTTATTTTAGGCATTGCTTTTAATAGTTTAATATTATTTAGAAGTAAAGATATTTGGTTATGTGTTTATGTATTTTTAATTTCATTTATGACAGATACTTATGCTTATATTGGAGGAATGTTAATTGGAAAAAATAAATTAACTAGTATATCACCAAAGAAAACTATCGAAGGAAGTATTATTGGTACAGTTATGGCAACTTTTCTTGGTACTTGCTTTTATAACATATTAATTAATGATATTGGTTTAATAGAAATAGCATTAGTTAGTTTAGTATTATCTGTTATTTCACAATTTGGAGATTTATTCTTTAGTAGTATTAAAAGATATTATGATAAAAAAGATTATTCTAATTTAATACCAGGACACGGTGGAATATTAGATAGATTAGATAGTGTAATCTTTGTAACAATAGCATTAAATTTAATTTTAAATATTTTATAGGAGGGAATATAATGACACTTATTTGGTTTATTTTGATTTTAGGAGTTATAATTTTAGTTCACGAATTCGGACATTTTATCTTTGCTAAATGGGCTGGAGTATATGTATATGAGTTTTCAATAGGTATGGGTCCAAAACTATTTAGTAAAAAAGATAAAAAAGGAGAAACAGAATATTCAGTTAGATTAATACCAATTGGAGGCTTTGTTAGACTTGCTGGTGAAGAAGTAGATGATGATAAAAAAATAGGTAAAGACCGCAAATTATATAATAAAGGTTTTTGGCAAAGATTTATGATAATGTTTGCAGGACCAATGAATAACTTTATATTATGTTTTGTAATATTATTAATTAGTGCTTTAACATATGGTAGTATTTCCCAAAAACCAGTAATTGATTCCGTTAGTCCAGATTATCCAGCATATAAAGCAGGGATAGTTGGAGGAGATACTATTCTTAGCATTAACGGAGATAAAGTAGATAGTTGGAGTGAAGTACAACTTCTTATTCAGACTGCAAAAGGTAGCAAGTTAGAAATAGTATTAAAAGACGTTAATAACAAAAAGAAAACCGTAACACTTACTCCAGAAGCAGTAAAAAATGAAGACGGAAGTACAAGTTATCTTATCGGCGTAGGAATGCGAAGAAAAGTAGAAAAAGGTGTAGTTCCCTCTTTAAAAAATGCTTGTGAAACTACTGGTTCATTATTTAAATTAATGCTAGTTACTGTTAAAGAATTATTTACTGGTGGAGTAGCAGTTAAAGAATTATCTGGCCCAGTTGGAATATATACAGTTGTTGGAGAACAAGCCAAAGCAGGCTTTGAAAGTATTTTAAGTTTAATTGCTTTCTTATCAATAAATGTCGGAGTAATTAATTTAATACCATTTCCTGCGTTTGATGGAGGAAGAATATTATTCTTAATTATTGAAAAACTAACCAAGAAGAGTATTCCTACTTCCGTAGAAAATATGGTTAATAATATTGGATTTTTACTACTAATATTACTTATGATTTATGTAACACTTAATGATATTATTAGATTATTTTAGAAATTAAGTAAAATTAATTTCTTTTTTTTCTTTTTTTTGATATAATTACTTTAGAAAGTAGGTAGAAGTATGGGAAAAATTAACGAAAACTTAATTAAAAATAATATTAGGATGTTAGCACTAGATATGATAGATAATGCCAAAAGTGGTCATCCTGGTATAGCACTTAGTGCGGCTCCAATTATTTATACACTTTTCGCCCATCACATAAATGTTGATTTAGATAGACCTGACTTTTGCAATCGTGATAGATTTGTTTTAAGTGCAGGACACGGTAGTGCATTACTTTATGCAACGTTATTTGCAATGTATAATACTTATGATATCGAAGACTTAAAAAGTTTTAGAAAATATGGTAGTGTTTGTCCTGGACATCCTGAATATGATATAAATCATAGAATTGAAGCAACCACTGGATTATTAGGTCAAGGTTTTGCTAATGCTGTAGGTATGGCAATTAGTGAGAAATACCTAGAAGCAAACTTTAATTCTAAAAAGAATACCGTATTCGATTATAAAGTATATGCTTTATGTAGTGATGGAGACTTTATGGAAGGAATCTCTTATGAAGCAGCATCTTTAGCGGGTACTCTTAATCTAGATAACTTAATAGTATTTTATGACGCTAATGATGTAACATTAGATGGAAGTGCTGAAAAATCATTTACTGAAAGTGTTATTGAGAGATTCGAAGCAATGGATTGGGAAGTTTTGGAAGTTAAAAATGGAGAAAGTATTAAAGAAATAAATACTGCTATAGAAAAAGCAAAAAAATCTAAAAAACCAGTATTAATTGGCGTAAATACTGTTATTGGTAAATACTCTAAATACGAAGGAACAAATAAAGTTCATAGTGGTCCGTTAGAAAAAGATGATTTAGAAAATATCAGAACTACACTTGGAGGCTTTCTACCATTTGATTATGATAAAGAAAACTTTAGCCATTTAAGAAAAATGGTTAGAGAAAGAAATAAAGATAATTATTCTAACTGGTATTTAGAATATGAAACATATAAAGATACACATAGTGAAGAAGAATTAGAAAATCTAGAAACAATTATTAAAAATGAAGATATTGTATTACAAATAGATAAAGTAGTAGATACTTCGAAAATATTTGTAGATAAAACAATGAGAGAAATAAATTATCAAATAATGAATGTTATTTCAGCATTTATCCCTAATTTTATCGGAGGAAGTGCTGATATGGCAACTTCTACAAAAACATATTTAAAGAAACAAGGAGATTTTTCTAAAGATAATTATGCTGGTAAAAATATTGCTTTTGGAGTAAGAGAACAAGCAATGGGAGCAATATTAAATGGTATGGCATTATCTAGTATGAAAGTATTTGGTTCAACTCATTTAGTCTTTGCTGATTATCTAAAACCAATGATAAGAATGAGTGCAATGCAAAACTTACCAGTAACATATGTATTTACTCACGATAACTTCACTATTGGAAGTGATGGACCAACTCATCAACCAATCGAACAATTAGGAATGTTAAGAAGTATCCCTAATCTAAATGTTTATAGACCAGCAGATTATAGAGAACTTCTTGGTAGTTGGAATTTAATTTTAACTAGTGGCAAACCAAGTGCTTTAATCCTTCCTAAAGACCACGTAGATACTTTAGAACACACTAGTATTAAAGGTGTAAAATATGGTGCTTATATAGTAAGTGAAGTTAAAACAAAACTAGACTTAATATTAATATCTTCTGGGGAAGAATTAAATCTTGCTATTAAATTAAAAGATGAATTACTTAAAAACTTTATCGAAGCAAGAGTAGTTAGTATGCCTAATCTAGATTTATTTATTAAACAAGAAAATAGTTATAAAGAACAAGTATTTCCTAAAGGTTATAAAAAAATGTTTTTAGAATTTTCTAATGATCCTAATCATTTTAGATTTGTAGATAGTGAAAATGATCTAATTGATGTAAATAAATACTTAAAGAGTGCCTCAAAAGAAGAACTAGAAAAAGAATACGAATATGATGTTGCTAGTTTAATAATAAAAATTAAGAATAATTTATAATTCGACAAAATAATTAAATTATAGTATGTATAATTAATCTTGGTGATATGATGAGAACATACTATATTTTTAAAATTAATAAATATTTTTCATATGTATATAAAAATAAACCTTATAAAATATATAAAACTATCGAAGAAATCTATCATACCAAGGAATATGATATGGTACTTACTTATAAAATATACGAACAAATTGCTATTCCTTTTATTAAGGGGGAACTAAATAAATATTTATATGAATTATATAATGATAATATTTGTTATTTAACTAATAAAAATACACACATATATAGTAGTAATTTCGAATATAGTAAATTAGTAATAACTAATTCTAATTTAAAAATAAAAACTAGTGTTAATTATCCAATATTCTTAAATGATATAAATAATTATTTTGATAATATATTCGTATGCGATTTTATAAATAAAGATTATTTTTGGTTAGATAAAATAATAAAAAAAGATAGACAAAGTGAAAAATATGAAGTAAAATAATGAAATGGAGGTAATAATATGTTTTGGGATATATTATATTTAGTAATTGGTTTAATCGTAGGATTTGTAATTGGATTTTTTATAGCAAGAAAATATATGCAAAAATATTTAAAACAAAATCCCCCAATTAACGAACAAATGATTAAAACAATGATGAGTGGAATGGGAAGAACTCCTAGTCAAAAGCAAATTAATCAAATGATGAAACAAATGAATAAAATTAAATAATACTTACACTAGTAGGTATTTTTTTCTTTTAATAAATTTTTCTTGATTTACAAAATCATTAATTTTAATTATTATTTTTTTGGTTTTGTAGCAAAAAAAAATAAAAAATGATATAATGTAAATATAATGGTGGTGGTAATTATGGAGACAATAGATTTATTTAATGAATTATTAGAAAATAATACAATTAATGATATGGCAACTAAATTAAATTTACATATTGGGACTGTAAGAAGATGGAAAAGTAATAATTCTGTCCCTAAGAATTATTTTAATGATTTAAATTCATTGCTGGATAATAAATATGATAACAAAGACAAATAAAGAGATAAGGATCAATTTTATACAACCCAAATTACTGCTGAATATTGCTATAATAAAACTTTAGAAGTGTTAAAAAAACTTGAGATTGATGAAAAAGAATATATATTCATTGAACCAAGTGCTGGATGTTGTAATTTCTATTCGCTTTTACCTAAGAATAGAAGAATAGGTGTAGATATAGATCCAAAAGGTAAATTAAAAAACGAATTAATAAAATCAGATTATCTGAATTTTTATCCTGATGCTAACAAAAAATATATAGTGGTTGGTAATCCACCTTTTGGATTGCGTGGTAATTTAGCGTTAAGGTTCATTAATCATTCGTGTGATTTTGCGGATGTAGTTGCCTTTATATTACCACCTTTATTTAATTCAACAGGTAAGGGTGTACCGATGAAAAGAGTTATTGGATATAAATTGGCATATTCTGAAAAATTACCTAGAAATTCGTATGAATATCCTGATGGAACTTTGGTAGATGTTGCTACAATATTTCAAGTTTGGATTAAGGTTAACACTG
>OLHG01002221.1_pt1 | contig 10687 bp, 8 predicted proteins | sample 1605971 | NCBI WGS metagenome assembly OLHG01 (sample SAMN03283289) | human gut metagenome | biome: human-associated habitat; material: feces | host: Homo sapiens | place: Peru | collected 2012 | reverse complement strand
GTCATGCTTCTGTAGGACAGTCCCATGTAGCGGGCGAAGTTGGATCCGATGGCGGCTCCCGTGTAGACTATCGGTGCCTCGGCTCCCACGGAACCTCCGAATCCGATGGTGACGGAGCTGGCCGCCACGGAGGACCACATGTTGTGCGGTTTGATCCTCGACTCATGCCTGGAGACAGCCTGGAGGGCCTTTGTCACCCCATGACCGATGTTGTCCTTGATCACGAACCGGCAGAACAGCATCGCCAGCAGCATGCCGACACCCGGGAGGACAAGATAGTAGAGAGTCCCGCCCAGGACTTCCTCGAAGGCATCGTGAAGCCCTCCCTGAATCAATGAGATCAAGGTTTTCAGCAACACGGCGGCAAGTCCTACCACGATACCGACGACGAGGCTGAGCACAAGGAGCTGGTTCCTTTCCGACAAGCGGGATATGGGATTGAACTTTGGCATATTCGTACAAATTTAATTATTTTTGTGGATAGTGTGTAACATTTAACATTCAAGCCGCCATGAAAAAAGTAATAGTGTCGCTGATTGTGTCCCTTCTGGCAGCCATGCTTGGGATCGTGGGTCTGAACCTATTCAAGGACGCAGGCCCACGGGAAAGGATGAAGGCCGAGAACGGCAGCAGGATAATCGCGGAGGAACTTAGTTTCTACAGGCACGGTGACAAGGTTTTCGGCAAGATTTTCAAGCCCACCGACGAGAATGGCTTCTTCCCGGACTCCCTCGGGCCGAGGCCTGTCATCATCTTCTTCCACGAACCGCTGAAGACCGCCTACCCAGAAGGGCTTCTGAAGTCCCTGGTTCCCGAAGGGTTGATAGGCTACTCGACAGCATTCCACGAGAGAGGCAACGATGTGAGATTCATGGTGAAGAAGATAAGGAAGGAGAAGTTCGCCGACGCGGAGAGAATAATCCTGATAGCGGACACATTCTCTGCCGAGGCCGTGACAAAGGCCGCCTACAGGCTTAAGAAATCCGTCAGCGGTCTGATCCTGATAGAGCCGGAGGTCAGCGAGAGCGTCTCGCGCCTGACGCCCAAACTTGGCTACGAGGTCCTGACCGTCAGCACGTCAGAAAAGACTTCCGCAAGGATAAAGATCCTTGATTATCTTGAGATCAGAGGAGCGTTGAAATGAGAAAGACACGATTCGGAATAATAGGTACCGGACGCATCAGCGACTGGGTGCTTAAAGGAGCAGTGCTGGATCCGCGGTTAGAGGCGGCGGCGGTCTGCTCCCGGTCGAAAGAGAGCGGCGAGGCGTTCGCCAAGACCCATGGAATAAGTAAAGTCTACACCGACATCGCTGAAATGGCAGCCGATCCGGAGATCGACGCGGTCTACATCGGCACGCCGAACAGCACGCACCACGACCTCGCGATTCTTTGCATGAACCGGGGAAAGCATGTGCTGTGCGAGAAGCCGATGGGCGCCAACGCGAAGGAGGTCAAGGAGATGGCGGAAGCCGCGAAGGCCAGTGGAGTGATGCTGATGGAGGCGATGATCTCGACACTTTGTCCCAACTTCGTGGCGGCGCGCAAGCATCTGGCCGGGATGGGAGCCGTCCGGCACTACTTCGCGTCATTCTGCCAGTATTCCTCGAAATACGACCTTGTCAAGAGGATCATCGCCGGGGAGGAGGATTCGCCGGTGCCGAGCTCGCTGAATCCGGAACGCTGCGGCGGGGCTCTGATGGACATAGGAATATACACGGTCTTCCCGATGGTCTCGCTTTTCGGGAGGCCTAGGGGCATCAAGGCGGAGGTGACAACCTGCGAGGTGCCGGTGCGCCTCGACCGGAAAGAGTGGAAACGCATTGACCTGCAAGGCAGTGTGATTTTTGAATATGACGGGATGAGCGCTTCGGTGATATATTCAAAGATAGCGGACTCCAACCTTCGCACAGAGATTTCCTGCGACAAAGGGATCATCTCGCTGGATCAGATCCACATCTGCCGTCACGCCGGGATGACAAGGCGCGGCGCTCCGACCTCGGGACGCTCCTCCGGGCCGGAGACCATCGACATTTCCGTCCCAATGGACGCGGACGAGTACCTCTGCGAGTTCAGGGAATTCATCGACGTGCTGGAATCCGGACACCTTGAATCGTCCGTCAACAGCCTTGAGACATCACTTGCCACAGCTGAGATCCTTGACGAGATCCGCCGCCAGGCCGGAGTGGTCTTCCCCACGGACTAAGGAGACGCTTCGACCGGCACTTCGACCGGTCGGCGAGTCTGCCGGGACACAACGCCGGCCCGAACGGGGCTACTGCCCGCCAAGGCGTGCGAAATAGGTCAGGACATTCTCCCAGGCCTTGAAGGCGTCGGAGCCGAAATGGATTATCGTGCCCATGAAGTCCTTGCCGCCGTTGGTCTCTGGCTCGGCGTCGATCAGATAGTCGGCCAGTAGAAGATTCTTGTGGTTCGTTATCGTGACACGGTTCCAGACAGGGACACCGAGGTTCTCCTCGCACCATCCAAAGACCTTCTGACACAATTCGGGATTGTTGTACGGCACCCCGGCGACAATGTGGATGTCATAGTCCGCGGCCAGCGTGGCCACAGCCTTGTGGAACCCGCTGGAGTGGTTGATGATCCTGTCGCTCAGCGAGATGAACAGCACCGGCCTCTGAACGCCATTCTGCCTGTCATCTATCCATTGGATCACCGGCAGCAGCGAATGGAGGATCGCCTCGTCGTTGAGATAGTGCTCGCCGTCGAACCTGACCGCCTGCGGATAATGTCCGGAGAACAGATCGAATGTGTGTACCAGGGTGTCGCGCTTTCCGTAAAGCCCGAAAACCTTGTCCTGGTCCTCCGAAGCCCTTTCGAAGCAATGCGAGCTGACCTCCCGGAAATGTTCCAGAAGGGTTTTCGTGACCAGAAACGATGTCTCGCCATCCTGACGAGGGTTATGGAACTCCTGCCGTCCCAGCCCATTGTTTTTCAGCAGCGTGTCCGCCAGCTGAAACGCCGGGTTCACAAGAATCCTGTCCACGCCGTACAGCATCTCCGCGTACATCGCCCCCATTGAGGAGCCGACAATCAGATCCGGCTTTTCGGACACGACCATATTCCTCAACAACTCCATCGCGTCGAACGGCTCCACCGGCAGATCCGGCGCCAGCACCTGAGCCCGCGGCATCAGCAGCCTCAGCGTCCTGACACTCCCGTTCTGCCCGCTGGACGCGAACCCGTGCACATAAAGTATCTTTTTCCCGGCCATCAGCCCCGGACGGGCATATTCATAAAGTTCCATATCACAAAAATAGTCATTATATTTGAAGAAAAGATTTGAAAACTACAGTATGATGAAAGATATTTGCAGGAAAGAACCTTGTGGAGAAGGCCATGAATCGTTGACAGACAACGATAAAATGGCCATCATCTCGCACTATGTCCATAACTGTGACACAGTGTCTGAACTGCCTTACTGGAAGACTGCGATGGAACTCATCAAAGAGTGGAAAGGAGTGTTGGATTACAGTGAGGGTAAACTTTCTGACAATCTGTTCACCTACAACTTGTTCCCCGAATTATACAGGGTTCCGTTTCCTCCGCCGGTCAAGTTCGGCTTCACTTTCATTGATTTATTCGCAGGAATAGGGGGATTCAGAATACCGCTTCAAGAATCAGGGGGACGTTGCGTGTTCTCTTCCGAGTTCAACGTTCACGCCCAGAATGTCTATGAGGCGAATTACGGAGAGATGCCATTTGGAGACATCACCAAGATTCCAATGGATTATATCCCTGCCCACGATGTGCTGACTGCCGGTTTTCCGTGCCAACCGTTCAGCATATCAGGGAAGATGAAAGGGTTTGAGGACACACGTGGAACACTCATCTACAATGTCTTCAAGATAATTGAGGCCAAACAGCCTAAAGTTGTTTTTCTGGAAAACGTAAAACACCTCGTGTACCACGATGGCGGTAAGACTTTCAAGACAATCATCAGCGGACTTGAAGGATTAGGTTACATTTGTTCCTACAAGGTTCTTAACGCATCTGACTTCGGAGTACCTCAAAACAGAGAAAGAATCATAATCATCGGGAATAAGAAAAAGGCTTTTGATTTCTCCAGACTCACATCACTTCCAAGGAAATACATCAAAGACATTCTGGATCCTCCTGGTTCCGGGTTTGAGTACCTGCATGATCCTTACACAATTCTTGATGACTGCAAAATGCAACCTTCAGGGTTGATGTTCGCAGGCTACCGTAACAAAGCCATAAGGAAAGCCGGTGTCCGCCCCGGAACAGAGAATCTGTCAAGGGTTCACAAGCAGCCCAACAGGATTTACCACATAGACGGGGTTCATCCGGCAATTCCTTCCCAAGAGACATCGGGCAGGTTCTGGATCTACGACGGCAAAGATGTCAGAAAACTCACAATAAACGAATGTTACAGGCTGATGGGATTTCCTGACAATTTCATAAAAGACAAAAGTGTCAGCGAGGAATACCGCCAGATCGGCAACTCGGTATGTATTCCTATGATCAAAGAGATTATTGAACAAATAAAGAAACAACTGCTATGACGGACGCAGACAACTTGCTGAAGAGCGCCTACGACGCGGCTTTGGAAAAAACCTCAAATAACGGAGTGCAAGAGTCCACTCTCAATGAAGATTCAGCCAGATCATTGGACACAATCGTCTCGGAATCAGAAAGTAACAAAGGTGTCTACACCGTTGTGCTGACAAGTGTCGTCTACAAGATAATCCACCCAGAGCAAGACATACGTAAGCATCAATCCTCAATTCCAGGAGGATATAGCGGAAGAACATTTGACTCCAAGCACATCACTCCTTTTCTAAAAAAGTGTGGATTCCCGGCCATGGCGGAGTCAGGGTGGCTCACACGCTCGCTTGAGCAGAAAGTCGCCTATGACAATGATTACCCCGGAGCCATCAAAGAACCACTAAAGCACTGTTTCCTGTCTATTCTGAATGACATCGAGACCGGCAAGGCAGAACCGTCTGTGGTCTTGGACCATATGTTACAGTCTTTGATACGGCAAAGAGAAAAGAAGTCCATCAGCCTTGCCCTTCCTCAGAATCTGTCGATAAATGAGATTGTTAACCTGCTTGACAGGCACTTTCATTTCACATATAGGTCACATGGGGCGGCAAGGCTTCCGGTCCTCGCTCTTTACGCCGCCTACCAATGTTTGATTGACGAGTGCAAAAGATTCAAAGACAAGCAATTGCTTCCACTTGAGAGCCACACTTCCGCCGACACCAGAAGCGGAAGAATGGGAGACATTGATGTGAACAATCCGGACAGCACTCCGTTCGAGGCTGTCGAGGTGAAATTTGACATACCGATATCCTATGAGATTGTTCTGACAGCGAAGAGTAAGATTGAAAAATCCAAAGCCAGCCGGTACTATATTCTTTCAACAAAAAAGCCGGTTGAATCAGATTTGGGTGACATCAGCAAGGTCATCAGGCAATTAAAGAATATTCATGGATGTCAGTTAGTCGTCAATGGCGTGATCCCATCGCTGAAATACTATTTGAGAATCATCGACAACACCTCAGCGTTTATAGAGAACTACGTCTCACTCCTTTCAGAGGACAGTGCAGTACTGTTTGAACACAAAGAGGCATGGAATGATTTGGTGTCCTCCATGTGATTCGGATTGACATTATTCATCAATATTGGTTATCTTTGAGAAATTGTTTTTTAATGACACCAACAATGACAGATCTGAAAAAAATAGTTGAACTTTTCGCCATCGAGGGCGAGGTCAAGGAGATAAAGCCTTTAGGCAACGGGCTGATCAACGACACTTACAAGGTTGTCACGGAGGGCGGCGCGCCGGATTACGTGCTGCAGAGGATCAACAACGCGATCTTCACGGACGTGGATCTGCTCCAGGGCAACATCGAGGCCGTGACCAGACATATTCGTAAAAAATTAGAAGCTGAAGGTGCGGAGGACATCGACCGCAAGGTATTGAGGTTCATTCCGTTGAGGTCTGAAGGTGAGAAGGTTGAAGTGCTGATGAGCGAGAAGCCGAAGACCTATTGCCTGGAAGACGGGAAGTACTGGAGGGTTTCGGTGTTCATCAATGACGCCTACACCTACGAGACCGTCAATCCGGAATATTCAGAGTACGCCGGCGAGGCTTTCGGGGCTTTCGAGGCGATGCTCGCCGACATCCCTGACACGCTCGGGGAGACAATTCCGGACTTTCACAACATGGAATTGAGGCTCAGGCAGTTGGTCGAGGCAGTCAGGGAGGACAAGGCCGGCCGTCTGCACGCCGACGACAAGACAGAAGGCCAGGAACTGCACAAGATTCTGGAGGACATCGACAAGTATGGAATCCAGATGTGCAAGGCCGAGCAGCTGCACCGTGAGGGAAAGCTTCCTAAAAGAATATGCCACTGCGACACGAAGGTCAACAACATGATGTTCGACAAGGACGGCAAGATCCTCTGCGTCATCGATCTGGACACCGTGATGCCAAGCTATGTGTTCTCCGACTTCGGGGACTTCCTGCGCACCGCCGCCAACCCTGTGGCCGAGGATTCGCCGGAACTGGACAAGGTCGATTTCGACATGGAGATCTTCAAAGCCTTCACAAGAGGCTATCTGAAAGGGACAAAGCCGTTCCTCTCCCCGATCGAGAGGGAGAATCTGCCATACGCCGCCTGTCTGTTCCCATTCATGCAGGCAGTAAGGTTCTTCGCCGACTACATAGGCGGCGACACCTACTACAAAATCAAGTACCCGGAGCACAACCTCGTCCGCACCCGCAACCAGATGAAACTCTTCCACTCCGCCCTCGGCAAGGTTCCGGAAATGACATCATTCATTGAATCAATAAGATAGGCGCACAATGAAACGCAGGGATTTTCTTAGGACGGCGGGAATGGTGACCGCCGGGAGCGGACTGCTCATCGGGACGGGGGGACTCGTCACAGGATGCGCCGGCAAGGAGAGCGGCGGTAATATTCCTAAACCATACAAAGTTGGCGGCTCGGCAAGGATGAGGCTGAGTTTCGAGCCGTATGAGCTCAAACTGAGGCACACGTTCACCGTGGCGACATATTCAAGGACCACCACGCCGGACGTGCAGGTGAAGATTGAATATGACGGGCTCACCGGCTACGGCGAGGCCTCCATGCCGCCGTACCTCGGGCAGACCGTGGAGAGCGTCTGCAACTTCCTGAAAAAGGTTGACTTGGGGCAGTTCAGCGACCCGTTCCAGATTGATGACATCCTGACTTATGTGGATGGGATCAACGAAGGGGACACCGCCGCGAAGGCAGCCGTGGACATCGCCCTGCACGACCTTGTGGGTCAGCTGATGGGGCAGCCGTGGTACAGGATCTGGGGGCTGAACGCCGCCAAGGCTCCCGACACCACCTTCACGATCGGGATCGACACTCCGGACGTGGTGCGCGAGAAGACAAAGGAGTGCGCCGGACAGTTTAACATTCTTAAGGTCAAGGTCGGACTGGACAACGACAAGGAGATGATCGAGACCATCCGGGAGATCACCGACCTGCCTCTCGCCGTGGATGCCAATCAGGGCTGGAAGGACAGGGAGAAGGCGCTTGAGATGATCCATTGGCTTAAGGATCACGGCGTTGTGATGGTCGAGCAGCCGATGCCGAAGGAAATGCTGGACGACAACGCCTGGCTGACAGAAAGGAGTCCGCTGCCGACATTCGCCGACGAGGCCATCCAGCGCCTGACGGACGTGCAGAGGGTCAAGGGAGCATATTCTGGAATCAACATCAAGCTGATGAAGTGTACCGGAATGCGGGAGGCCTGGAAGATGCTGAACTACGCCCGCGCCGAGGGGATGAAGGTGATGGTCGGCTGCATGACCGAGACGTCCTGCGCCGTGACCGCCGCCGCCCAGCTCTCCCCTGCCGTGGATTTCGCCGACCTCGACGGCAACCTCCTGATTGCCAACGACCGCTTCGAGGGAATGACCGTAGTAAACGGCAAGATCACCCTTCCCGACCGCCCTGGACTCGGGCTTAAACTGTTGTAAGTTATGGCGATGAAAAGAAAAGAGATAGTCCTGTGGTCGCTGGTGGCACTCGCGCTGGCGGCGAACTTCTGGCTGCCGAGGCAGATGAGGTACAGATATTCCTGGGACAAGGATCTGGCGCAGAGGATGGCGACGGAGTTCAGCGCCACCAGGGAGGATGTGAAGGAGTATATTCAGAAATACATTCCGGACGTGACGGACTGGCAGATCGACAAGTGGACCGCCAGCGGGGAATTGGAGTCGGCGCGGATCGGCAGGCAGACGATGTACTTCAGCGCCGCCGCACGCAACCTGTTCAGGATCAATCCTGAATTAGCCGCGATAAAGGCTGCGGCCGACTCAAAGGACGAGGACTTGTCCAAGAGCGGCACCTCGCTGAGCGGCCACGAAGCCATTGACGCGGCGACCATTCCGGCGATCAAGCGGCAGGTTCTTGAGAACCTCGCCGCCGGGAAGGAGAACCCTTACCTCGCGTTGCCGAAGAGGATGAGGGTGACCTTCACCCTGAGCGTCCACGCCAACACCCTGCGCCCGGGGCAGACCATCCGCTGCTGGCTGCCGCTTCCTCGGCAGGACGTGGCGAGGCAGACCGGTGTGAAGTTCATCGAGGCAGGGGTGAACGGCACCGCCTACCCTGCCGAAAAGCTCACATTCTCAGACCCTTCCAACCCCCACAGCAGCGTCTACATGGAGGCCAGGACCGCCCGGGACAAAGCCACCGTCTTCCACGAGGTCTTTGAATATACCTCCTGCGGCGAATGGCACCCGATCGACTCCTCCAAAGTGCTGGCCTACAATGTCTCGGATCCTGAGTATAAGGAATATACCGCCGAACGGGAGCAGCATGTGATCTTTACCGAGAGGATCAAGGCAGCCGCCGACTCGGTCACAGCCGGCATCGGCAACCCGTACCTTCAGGCGAAGGCGATCTACACCTGGATCGACAGGACGTTCCCGTGGGCGTCGGCCCGAGACTACTCCACGATCGGGAATATTCCTGAATATGTCCTGACGAACCGTCACGGCGACTGCGGCCAGGTGACGCTGCTCTTCATCACGATGTGCCGCTACAAAGGTATTCCGGCCAGGTGGCAGAGCGGCCTGATGATGCACCCCGGAGCGGGCAACCTCCACGACTGGGGCGAGGTCTATTTCGAAGGCTACGGCTGGGTTCCGGTTGACCAGAGTTTCGGCATCACCTCCTACGGCGGCGACTTCTTCCTCGGCGGCATCGAGCCGTACAGGATGATCGTCAACACCGATTTCGGCGGCAACCTCTCACCCGCGAAGAAATATCCCCGCAGCGACACCGTGGACTTCCAGCGCGGCGAAGTCGAGTGGTCCAAAGGCAACCTCTACTACACCCAGTGGGACTACGACTTCAAGATCGAGTACCTGGACTAAGGAATTGTTTGGATTTGACGGCCCGGTCAAGCCCCCATGGCATCCCCACTCCGGGCAAGAGCAGATAATCCCCGTCTTCCGAACCTAATAAGGGTCGGAAGACGGGGTTATGCCATCATTTCCATATCCGTTCGACTTTGATGTCCAACCCTTTGTAATTGTAGGTGCCTTCCTGATCGAATGTCACTACGCGGCATTCCACAAAAATAATTATTTCCTAAATATTCGGAAGCAATCCGCAATTATTTTCCTATGGTTTAGGAAACGTTCAACTGCACATGTATTTTGTAAAATACACAAACGGTCCAGAAATGTATTTCATATAATATAGGACACCCATTCACAATACTACGTTAAAAATTTAAAAACACTGTGGCATACAGTCACTTACGTATACAATAGCCCGTTAAGGGGTTCTTTGCAGCACCTTGCGGACGACATAGAAAACAGTTGAAAAAAAGTGTTAAATATGATAAAGATTTTGCTTGAAAAATTTGGATAAGCGCTTGATTTTCAGTAACTTAATAGTGTAAAAATAAACAAGTTACATAGATGAAAATCAAGCCACTTATCCAGCTCAGAGAGCTGATTGCAGCCGCCCTCAAAAGCCAGACAAATTTAAGCAAATCTTTTCAATCTTTCTTCAAGGAAGCCATGGAACTTTTTCTTACCATACCGAATCGCATCAACTTTCTCCAGATGGAGAGGTTCGGACATTCGTCTGAACAGCGCTTCCGCATGAATTTCCGGAAGAAGTGTTGTGACTGGATCCGTTTCAATAAATCGTTCATTGCCGAAGGGAATCCGGAACGACGAGCCATCGCCATTGATCCGAGTTACATAAGCAAGTCCGGAAAGAAGACTCCCGGTCTGGGCTACTTCTGGTCAGGCTGCGCTTCTTCAATGAAGTGGGGCCTGGAGTTGATGGGCTTTGCTCTTGTCGACGCCGATGCCACCAGCGGCACACACTTGATTGCGAAACAGACATTCAACAAAAAGAGGCGTGGGCGCGTACCCGAATATTTGAAGCATATGGACAATCCAGACTCTCTTGTGGGACAATATCTCAGGACCATCAATTCGCTCAAAGATGAACTTATTTCAATATCCAAGTGTATGGTTGCGGACGCTTTCTTCTCTAAGGAGGGTTTCGTTACCGGACTGAACAGTCTGGGATTCAGCCTCATAAGCCGCTTCCGAGACGATGTCAGACTCAAGTACTTGTATACCGGTCCCAAGACAGGACAAAGAGGCCGTC
>OLHG01002212.1_pt1 | contig 10717 bp, 12 predicted proteins | sample 1605971 | NCBI WGS metagenome assembly OLHG01 (sample SAMN03283289) | human gut metagenome | biome: human-associated habitat; material: feces | host: Homo sapiens | place: Peru | collected 2012 | reverse complement strand
TGTCTCCTTTTGTCTGGTATGGATCTATTGCTAGCGTGTGGAATGTCGAAGATTCTGACGGTCCTGGCAATCGTCGCAGCTTGAGCAACAGCTTCGTTCAGGTTGACCATGGGGTGCGCCCTTCAGTTTCTCTGGCCTCTTGCGTCGGTATAAAGTCAGGTAATGGAACACCTGAAAGCCCATACGAGATAGACTACGAAAACAGTTGCAGTTAATATTGACTATATGATAAAAATTTGATATTATATCACCCTGGTGATAAAAATGTTAGAAAATTATAGTGAATTATATATAGAAAAAAAGATAATGTCAGATAAAGATATTAATGCTACTTTTGTAACAGGCCTAATTCCTGTTAACGAAATAAATCCAATGAATTATAGTGATGAGTATGGTACAGTAGCAGTAAGATATGCTATTAAAAAACATATCTTAAATACAATTGAAACTAAATATATAACTGGTTGGATATTTTTTGGTAGAAGAATTACTTTTAATGAATTACAAACATATTGTAAGGGAAAACCATATTATAAATATGCATTTTATTTAATGAAAAGAATGCCTTTATTAAATATTTGTAAAAAACAAAATGGTATATATTTAATGAATATCAATGATATGACAGTCAAAGAGTTTGAAAATGTTTATTTAGATGTTAATTATTTAACAAGAGTGAGAAAAAGTTTCTAGGAACTTTTTTTCTTTACAAGTAATATAATTATGTGGTACAATACATTTGGCTTTAGAAATAAACACCTTTAAGAATTATATTCACTAGTGTCCAAATGGATGTGAATATTTAGAATTAAAGGGAAGAATTAACGAAAGGAAAGTGGAAAATATGGAAAAGAAGACAGTAGTGTCAAAAAGTTATTTATTAGAAGCTGGTGTTCATTTTGGACATCAAACTAAGAGATGGAATCCTAAAATGGGAGAATACATCTTTACTTCAAGAGATGATATACATATCATAGATCTTGATAAAACAGTTCAAAAATTAGAAGAAGCTTATCCTGCTTTGTATGAAGCCTGCAAAGATGGTGGTAAAGTATTATTCGTAGGAACTAAAAAACAAGCTCAAGAAGCTAGTAAAGAAGAAGCTATTAGATGTGGTGGTTACTATGTAACTGAAAGATGGTTAGGTGGTACTTTAACTAACTTTAAAACTATTAAAGAAAGAATTAATAGAATGGCTGAAATCGAAAAGATTGAAAGTGAAGGTAAATTTGAATTATTACCTAAGAAAGAAGTTGCTAAATTACAAAAAGAATATAATAAATTAGTTAGTATTCTTGGTGGTATTAGAGATATGAAAAAATTACCACAAGCAGTAATTATAGTAGATCCTAGAATTGAAATTAATGCTATTAGAGAAGCTAGAAAGTTAAATATACCTGTATTTGGTATTGTTGATACTAATAGTGATCCTGATGATGTAGATTATGTAATACCAGGAAATGATGATGCTGTAAGAGCAGTTAAAGTAGTATTAGGTGTTTTAGCAAATGCAGTATGTGAAGGAAATGGTTTACCATTAGATGATTATATTACTGAAGAAGAATTTGTTAAACCTAAGAAAAATAAAGAACAAAAAGAAGTTAAAGTAATTGAAAAAGAAATAGAAACTGACGTTACTTCTGAACCTGAAGAAACAACTAATCTTGATGATATGAAATTAGCAGATTTAAAAGCTTTAGCAAAAGATAAAGGTGTTAAAGGTTATAGTTCAATGAAAAAAGAAGAATTAATAAAAGCATTAAATAAATAAGATAAAGGAGAATAAATATGGATATTAAAGCAAGTGATGTTAAGAATCTACGTGATATGACTGGTGCTGGAATGCTAGATTGTAAAAAAGCATTAACAGAAACTAATGGAGATATTGACAAAGCTATAGATTATTTAAGAGAAAAAGGTATTAGTAAAGCTGCTAAAAAGGCAGATAGAATTGCTGCTGAAGGTATTGCTAATATTTATACTAGTGGAAATAAAGCAGTAGTAGTTGAAGTAAATGCTGAGACTGACTTTGTTGCTAAAAACCAAGAGTTTTTAAATATGGTAGATACTATTGGTAATACTATTTTAAATAGTGATGTTACTGATTTAGAAAGTGCTTTAAATTTAAATACTGAAAATGGTACAATTAATGATTTAATCGTTAATGAAACAGCTACTATTGGAGAAAAATTAAGTTTAAGAAGAATAGCAGTTGTTAATAAAAATGATGATGAAGTATTTGGTTCTTATTTACATATGGGTGGTAGAATTGCTTCATTAGTAGTTGTTAAAGGTACTGATGAAAATGTTGCTAAAGATGTTGCAATGCAAAGTGCTGCAATGAGACCTAAGTATGTTAATCGTGATGAAGTTCCTAGTGAAGAAACTGAACATGAAAGAACAGTGCTTACTGAACAAGCATTAACTGAAGGTGCTAAACCTGAATTTGTAGATAAAATAATAGTAGGAAGATTAAATAAATTTTATCAAGAAATTTGTTTAGTTGAACAAACTTTTGTAAAAGATTCTGACTTAACTGTAGAAGCTTACTTAGAAAAGAATAACTCTAGTATGGTTAAAATGGTTCGTTTCGAAGTAGGTGAAGGAATGGAAAAGAGAAATGAAAACTTCGCTGATGAAGTTATGGGTCAAATTAAAAACGCATAAGTTTAAAAAGAAATTCAAAAATAATATAGTGAAAGGAAGCCTGCTTTTAATCGCAGCTTCCTTTTTAATATTCTTAACATATAAAGAATGTATGCAAGAAAGAAATAAAGAATTAGTATCTTTCTTAAATAGTCATAATAATATATTTGAATATTTATCTATTAAAGAAACTTTAAAAGTTTTAGAAGATAAAACAGGTATAGTAGTATTTGTTAATGATAGAAAAGATATTAATAAATTTATAGATTTATTATATGATAAAGATAATAGTGTTCCTTTATATGTTTGTAATGTTAAGAGTGATGAAACTATTCTTAAGTTAGATAAAGAAGATAATGTTATTGTTAAACAAAGACCTAGTAAAGACTATAAGAATTTATTAGAAAGATTAGGATCTTTTACTGAAGAATATTATCTTAAAAAAGAAGATGAAATAATAGAAACTGATTACAAAAGAATTATAACACCAATGGTTTTATTTGTTAAAAATGGTAAGACTATGTTTAGTCATTATATATCTGATGAAGAATTAACAGATGAAGAATTATTGGATATTTATAGTAAGGGGTTTGAATTGGTTGTTGAATAAGTATCATATTTGATACTTTTTTTCTTGCTTTTATTTTTAATTTTTGATATTATATAAACTAAATTTAGGGGGATAGTATGGAAGGTTTTAATTTAATAAGAAATTTACCAGATAAATTAGATAAAAAAGAACAAAAAGAATTGTTATTAAAGAAAGATGAAGAATCTAGAGAAAAATTAATAATGCATAATTTAAGATTGATAGTTAATTTAAGTAAAAGATATCAACCTTTAAAATTTGATAATGAAGATTTATTTTCTATAGGTGTTTTAGGACTTATTACAGCCGTTGATACTTTTGATGTGAATAAGAATGTTGAATTTAGTACTTATGCATCTAGTTGTATATTAAATTCCTTTTATGCATTTTTTATCTATAGTAAAAGAAAAAGAGATTTAGGAAATTATAAAGTATCACTTGATAATTTGTTTAATGTTTGTGATGAGAATATGAGAGTAGAAGCAAACTATTTAGAAAGTATAGAAAAAGATTTATTATTAAGTTCTATAAATAAAGCATTAGATGATTTAGAAAAGAATCTTATTTTGTTATATTTTGGTTTTAATGGTGTGTCTTATATGCAAAAAGATTTAATGGTAATGTATGGATTAAGTCAAAGAAAAGTAAGTGTTACAATAAAGAAATCTATTTTAAAAATAAGAAATCAATTAATAATAGATGGAGTATTTGAAGGGGAATTAGTTAAGGTAAGAAGTAAATAAAAAACATCTATCCATTAGGATAAATGTCAAACCAAAACTATTTAGGTAGACATTCAGAATTGAATGTTCCTTTTTATTATATGAAGATTTCTCTTCTAGATACATATTATCTTTTTTTATTGGTTTTTTCAATACAAAAATATGTTTGATTTTATATTGACTTGGATATACTTAATTGATATAATAACTCTTGTGGAACAGGATGTTCTGGGTGTCTACCATTAACCGGGGGCTTTGGCCGAAGGAAGGATGGTGAACGTATGAAGAAGAGAAACTTTATTATAAAGGTTTTGAACAGAGTATTGTTCATTTTGATATCAATAGTTATATTAACTATTATAATTAAAATAGACATCTATCCAATAGGATAAATGTCAATCTAAAACATTTAGGTAGACATTCAGAAAATGAATGTTCCATTTTTATTATGTGAAGATTTCTCTTCTGTATACATAATACCATTTTATGTGTTGAAATACAATTTTAAATTTTTATGTATGTAAAATTTTGTAAAGTAAACTAAAAAAAATAAAAATTAATCTTTATGGTATTTACAAAAAATATAATATTTAGTACAATAGTGGTAAGTAGTGGAACAAAATGGTAGAAAGTGGGGAATTATTATGCTAATGGGCGAATATCACCATTCCATTGATGATAAAAATAGACTTATTATTCCATCTAAACTTAGAGAAGAATTAGGTAGTGAGTTTGTTGTTACCAGAGGATTAGATAAATGCTTATTTGTTTATCCTATGAAGGAATGGGAAAAAATAGTTAATAATTTAAGTACTTTACCATTTACCAAAAAAGACGCGAGAGATTTTTCAAGATTTTTCTTAAGCGGCGCTACTGTTAGTGTATTCGATAAACAGGGTCGAATCAATATTACCTCACCGCTTGTTAACTACGCCAATTTGACTAAAGAATGTGTTATAATTGGCGTTAATGAGCGATTAGAAATATGGGATATAGATGAATTTAATTCATTTATGAATAAAAATATTGATAATTTTAGTGAGATAGCAGAGAACTTATTTGAAGGGGGATATAATGCATAAAAGTGTATTATTAGAAGAGAGTATTGATGGACTTAATATCAAACCAGATGGAAAATATGTAGATTGTACTTTAGGATATGCAGGACATTCTAGTGAGATATTAAAGAAATTAGGAACTAAGGGGTTCTTATTCGCCTTTGATCAAGATATGGAAGCAGTTAATTATAGTACTAAAAAATTAGAAAGTATAAGTAATAACTTTAAAATTTTTGATACTAATTTTAAAAATATTAAAAATTGTATTGATACTAAAGTAGATGGAATACTATTTGACTTAGGTGTCAGCAGTCCACAACTTGATGATGCTTCTCGAGGGTTTAGTTTTCATAATGATGCTAGACTAGACATGAGAATGGATAAAAGACAAAAATTGAGTGCATATGAAGTGGTTAATGAATACTCATATGAAAGATTAATAGATATATTGTTTAATTATGGAGAAGAAGCTAATGCTAAAAGTATTGCTAAAGCTATAATAAATAATAGACCTATTGAAACAACTTTAGAACTTGCAGAAATAATAAAAGAAAATGTTCCAATAAGTTATAGAAATAAATCTAATCCATCAAGAAAAACATTTCAAGCAATAAGAATAGAAGTTAATAATGAACTAGGAATATTAGAAAATACTATGTTAGATGCATTTGACTTATTAAATTCTGGTGGAAGACTAGTAGTAATAACATTCCATAGTTTAGAAGATAGAATAATAAAAAATATATTTAGAAGATTAACTAGTGATGATGAATTAAGTAAAAAGTTACCAGTAGTGCCTGATGAAATGAAAGCTAAAGCAAAACTTATTACTAAGAAACCATTAATAGCTAGTAATAAAGAATTAGAAGAGAATAATAGAAGCAGAAGTGCTAAATTAAGAATAATAGAAAAGATATAAAAAGGGTTGATAATATGGCTAAAAAAAGAAAAGCAAGTTTATTAAAAGGAGAAAAAGTACTTTATGTACTAATTGCATTATTGGTAATTGGTAATATATTTGGTACAAGTTTTTCTATGGCTTTATTATCGAAAACTAATATAGAAGTAGAAAGCATGAAGAAGAAAATATCTAAACAAGAAAATATAAATCAAAGTTTAGAAATGAAAATAAATGAACTTGCTAGTTTAGACAATGTTCAGGGTGTTGCAACTACATATGGATTGGAGTATAATAATAGTAATATAAGAGTAGTTGGAGAGTAGGTGTAAATATTGAAAAAAACAAGAACTGTAAAAATTAATGGTATTTTTGTATTGGTTGTTGTTTTTTTATTTGCAGTAATAATCTTAAAACTAAGTTATGTTGTATTAAGTCCTAAAGTAGATGGAATAGATTTAAAAGCTTTTGCAAGTAATAGAAATACTGTTAAAGAAACAATAACTGCAGAAAGAGGTACTATATATGATTCATTAGGAAACTCTTTAGCGCTTAATGTTAATTCATATACTGTAATTGCATATCTTTCAGCATCAAGAACAACTGATAAAGATAATCCACAACATGTTATAGATAAAGAAACAACTGCAGAAAAATTAAGTCCATTAATTAATATGACTAAAGAAAGAATACTTGATTTACTTAATACAGAAGATGTATATCAAGTTGAATTAGGACCTGGTGGAAGAGGAATAACAGAATTATTAAAAGAACAAATAGAAGCTTTAGATTTACCTGGTATAGACTTTATTAAAAGTGTTAAAAGATATTATCCTAACAGAGATTTCTTAAGTTATACTATAGGTTATGCTAAAACTAAAGAAGATGGTTCTATTGAAGGAGAAATGGGACTTGAATTAGAATTTAATGATGAATTAACTGGTACTAATGGTTCTCGTGAATATGAAAGTGATGTTTATGGATATAAAATAGCTAATACTAGTGAAAATGTAGTACCTGCTAAGAGTGGTAAAGATATTTATTTAACAATAGATACTAATATACAGATGTTTACTGAACAAGCAATAAATAAATTAGAAAGTGCAGAACACTTAGAATGGGCAACGGTGAGTGTAGTAAATGCTAAAACTGGGGAAATATTAGGTGTTGCATCTAATCCAAGTTTTGATCCTAATACAAAAGAAATAATTAGTTATTATGATCCATTTGTAAGTTATACTTATGAACCAGGTTCAACTATGAAAATATTTTCATTTATGGATGCTATAGAAAAAGGTTTATATGATGAAAAAGAAACTTATAAATCTGGTACTATTCAAGTAGGAGATGCAACTATTAAAGATTGGAATAGATGGGGTTGGGGTGAAATTACTTTTGACCAAGGATTCTATGGTTCATCAAATGTTGCTGCAACTATTTTATCTCAAAGATTAGGTGGACAAGAAATGAAAGATTTCTATACTAAATTAGGTTTTGGTAAAAAAACAAAAATAAATCTACCTAACGAACAAACTGGTAAAGTTAATTTTAAATATGATACAGAAGTTGCTAATGCTTCATTTGGACAAGGTATGAGTATTACACCAATTCAAATGGTACAAGCTTTAACTTCTATTGCTAATGATGGAACAGTATTAAAACCATATATAGTTAAAAAAGTAGTGAATAGTGAAACTAAAGAAGTATTACTTGAAAATAAAACTACTAAGTTAAATAAAGTAGCAAGTACTGAAACTGTTAAAAAAATAAAAGATTTAATGTGGGGAGTAGTTAATTCTGAAGAATCTATAGCAACTGGTAAAGGTTATAAAACTAGAATAGTAACTACTATAGGTAAAACTGGTACTGCTGAAATAGCAAGTGAAAATGGTGGATATTTAACGGGGGATTTAAACTATGTAAGAAGTTTTGCTGGTATGTTTCCATATGAAGATCCTGAAATAATTGTGTATGTTGCGGTAAGTAAAATATCTAATTCTAATTTATTAACTGAAGCTACTAAAACTTTAATTGAAGATGTAAGTACATACTTAGGAATAGTAGAAACTAAAGTAGAAGAAGAATCTAGTTATACATTACCATCTTTAATAAATAAAAATATAACTGATTTAGCATACTTAAATGACTTAAATATAGATATAGTAACTATAGGAAATGGAGATAAAGTAATTAAACAATATCCTTCTAAAGGAAATATATTAAATGCTAATGATAAATTATTCTTACTAACTAATAGTACTGAAAATAAATATACTAATATAGAAGGATGGTCTAAAAATGACCTAAAAGAGTATTCTAAATTATTAGGTGTTAACTTTACTTTTACAGGTTATGGATATAGTAAAGGTGTTAATTTAAATGGTAGAACTGTTGTTAAGGGTGAAACTATAGAAATAACATTAGAACCAAAATATATTGAGAAAAAAGAAGATAATTCGACAAATTCTGCAGAATAAATATAATATACTTATACTAGGTGATAAAGTATGAGAATATATTATATTTTTTTAATTAAAGATGAAGCTTATAAAATAGTTAAGAATAAGCCAAGTAATTTATATAAAGTTTTAGAAAGTATATATTTATTAAATAATGATGATTTAGTATATGGATTTAAAATGTTTGATAAAATATGTAAAACTATACCTAAGAAAAACTTAAATAAATTAATATGTGATAATAATATAGAAAGTATGACATATAGTAATTTTAATAATACACATATGATAAATGATTTTATGGAAAATGAAACTACTAAATTAATAATAAATAATAGTCATATAAAAATAAAAACAAATAGTCCATATCCTATATTCTTTAAAGATTTACAAAATATACCTAATTTATTTGTATGCGATTTTATTAATTCAGATTATTTCTTTTTAAGAAAGTTAAGAGAAACTAGTAGATAATTAGTTATATTTATTATATAATTAGTTAAGAAGGGAGTATTATATGATTTGGGATATATTATATGTAGTAATTGGAATAGTAATTGGTATTGTAATAGGTTTCTTAATTGCTAAGAAAGTATTTACTAAACAATTAAAGGAAAATCCTCCAATTAATGAAGAAATGATTAAAACTTTAATGAAAGGTATGGGAAGAACTCCTAATCAAAAACAAGTTAATCAATTAATGAAACAAATGAATAAATTTAATTAATTACAACAATAAAATTGTTGTAATTTTTTTTATAATAGGGTATACTTTATTTAGAATAATATAGGAAGAAGGATATATATGAGTAAAGAAAATAAACTTATTATTGGAAGCATAGTTGCAGTTGTTATTATGGCAATTGGCTTTACTTATGCTTATTTTGCGGCTATTATTGAGGGCGATAGAAAGAATATTACTATTAATATGACAGATTTAAGAATTATATTTAATGGAGGAGATACTATTGAAGGAAGTAATCTTTATTCAGAAGATAATTTTGATGTAGTTAAGACTTTTACAATAGAAAATAAGACTAAGAGTGAATATAAATATAATTTAGTTATAGAAGATTTAGTTAATACTACTGTAACTAGTGGTTCATTAGTTTATAAAATTACTTGTGATGATTCTAATGGATATAATATGACTGATTTTCAAGATTTACCTAAGGCTTTAACAGCAACAAATACAACTTTAGCATATAATATTCCAATAGCAAGTAAAGCATTACAAACATATACAATAGAAATAAAGTATATTAATAAAGTAGATGTTAATCAAAGTGCAGATATGAGAACAACATTAAGTGGTCAGTTATTTATTGAAAAATTTGAATATAGAAACAAAAATTTAACAGCAGTTATGTTAGAAGACAATCCAACAATAAGTGAAAGAACAGACTTTAGTGTAGCTAATACATCAAACACCACAGGAATATTATACAAAACAAATAAAACAGAAGATGGTAGTGATGTGTACTATTATTCAGGTAATACCACAAATAACTGGGTATACTTTGGCGGATTCTATTGGAGAATAATACGTACAAATGAAGATGGAAGTGTAAGGATGTTATATTCAGGAATGAGTCAAAACACAACAGAAGGATATATAGGAACATCACCGTTTAATAGCACAAGCAATGATTCAATGTATGAAGGATATATGTATGGAACAAATGGAACACTTGCAAATAATAGAACTAATGTAAATAATTCTACAATCAAAACAACAATAGATACATGGTATCAAAAAAACTTATTAACTAATTATGATAAATATATAAGTAAAACTGCAATATATTGTAATGATAGAAGTAATACAGGAAGTACAACATTCAATTATGGTACATACAAAAGACTCCACACTAATAAAGCTCCATCATATAAATGCGGAGCAAATTTAAGTGATGGATTGTTTGAAACAGAACAAGCAGTAGAAGATAAGTTTAGCACAAGTACAGTAGGTGGAGGAAATGGGCAACTTACATATCCAATAGCACTTATGACAGCAGACGAGATTGCTTTCGCTGGTGGAAAAGCTTATACAAGTTTAATTAGTCCATATGCATGGTATTATTTGAATAGTACAAATAGTTCTATAACGGGAGATAACGATTGGTGGGTGATTTCTCCTGATCGTTATGCCTCTACCTCACGTTTGTTTAGTGTAGATGGCGGTAAATATAGCGGTGGTGCATTATCTTCTTCTTTTGCACATAGTTCACTCGCAGTTCGCCCTGCAATCTCATTATCTTCATGTGTTAATATATCATATGGTGATGGTACATCTAGTTATCCATACGTTATAGATGAAAGTAGTTGTAGTTAATAAATGCGTG
>OLHG01002208.1_pt1 | contig 10728 bp, 7 predicted proteins | sample 1605971 | NCBI WGS metagenome assembly OLHG01 (sample SAMN03283289) | human gut metagenome | biome: human-associated habitat; material: feces | host: Homo sapiens | place: Peru | collected 2012 | reverse complement strand
CACGGGCATAGACAATGAATCCCACCGCCGGTGATTCCCACGTTTCTTTTCGGTGGATCTTGGGCGCAGCATTGATGCTTCTCGAACATCCCGATGTGAAATCGCATGCCGGGTGATGTGGCAGTGACACAACTACTCTTGTCCCCCTGTGTCGATCAACTGCAACATAATGATTAAGCATCACTGTGCATTAATAAAGATTGGGGTATACTATTTAGCATTGGTAAGAAATCATATGTTATTTTTTTATGAATAATCAAACAAGAACATCAGTACCAGCACTCGATAAAACAGTCAGAATCTGCAATTATCTTTTCAACTCTCCTGGTGCCACATTCAGTCAAATCCAGCAAGATCTGGCTCTGCCTAAAAGCAGCACATCATCTTTACTGAATGCTCTGGTCGAACACCATTTGTTACGTCAGGAAAGGGGGCGTTTTTTCCTTGGACTGAAATTATATGAATGGGGAAATCGCTCGCTAGAACAGTTTGACATAAGTAAGGTAGCGAGACCGGTGCTGGAAAAACTGAGAGATAGTACTGATCTTATCTGCCATTTAGGCATTCTTGAGGAAGTCGCTCCAATCTATATCTTAAAACTCGAAAGCACTCAACCAATTGGTATCAGAACGTGGGTAGGTAAGAAGCTGCCACTCCACAGCTCAGGGGTGGGGAAAGCGTTATGCGCATGGTTACCTCAAGACGTCATTGACACTTTACTACCTGAGGAGGCATTGCCTCGATTTACGCAAACGACAATCACTCGGAAATCTGATCTAATACTAGAGTTTGCACGTATTCGTGAGCGAGGATGGGCTTTTGATAACGCAGAAGATTCACCAGGAATTTATTGCATTGCCGCCCCGGTGTTTAATCAGGCTCGAGAAGCAATTGCTGCTATCAGCATTAGTGGTGTGGAAATTCAAATGCCAAAAGAAAAAGTAGAATATTATTCCACTTTGGTTCTTGAAGCATGTCGAGAACTATCAGCAAAATTAAAATATATCTGAATCAGATATAACGCATATGACATTATGATACAGGTTCTTATATCCTTCATATAGTTACTATTTCATGCTAACATTTATCAGATCATGGAACTAACAACGAGATCTTTATCTGTTACAACTCTGTTCTTGTTCAACTAATGTTACTTATGATATTATCTGCATGAACATGACATTATAAAATCGACATATACTCAACAGAATATGATGTGCTTATAATGAATAGATCTATCTTTTCACATTTAAATAATAAAGCTTTTCTCGCCATGTTAACGTCTTCTGTATTTAGTACAGGATGCGCCATATCTGCAATATGGTTCTATCTGCAAGGACTCGGTAGACTTGATTTGTTTTTCGACTCAATAGACATAAAGTTTTATTTAAGTGTTATCTTTATATTTATCCTTTTATCTCTAATGGCTCTAACCTCACTGATTTTTATATCTTCTCATGTATTGGTGTATACATATACATGGCATAAAGACTATTATAAAAATCACAAAGGAATCGCGCACAGAATTGCTATAATTTGCTATATGAACAGTGTTGTTTTCTATTTTTCATTAGTGCTAAAGTCAGTTCTGTCTACCTTTTCAGAAGAAAATACTCTATATCCATCCATATCAGAAGTAATACTAATAGTATTATTTAATTATTTCGTCTCATATTTCCTCTCAGAAAAATTAATATTCACTAAAAATACCCCTCGGGAACAGAACATTGAGAATCACGAGAATCACGAACAATATCGTCCCAGGAACAGGATAAGATACACTCTTCCTTTATGTTTAATTCTACCCGGGCTTGTTCAGATTATCCCCCTGCTATTTTTGACAAATAAGATCAGACTTGAAGAGAGTGCAGATATCTTATCACAGTTTCTATCATTTTCTTGCATTGCATTAGCTTTTATCTTTTTAGGAATGTTGCCAGGTGTGATAGTGATAAATGAGCAAGAAGAAAAACAAGAAGAAGGGTTGAACTCTTTGCTATCTATCGCAATACTCCCTCCTGCCATATTGTTCATTCTAAGTGTATTATTCAAACCTATTCCTGATATAATTATCAATATGACGATGAGTATGTCGGGTATCAGTGATTGGCGTCCTCATCAATATTATATAGATGTAAATAAATATTCATATAAACTGTTTAATCCTCAAGTCTGGAATACGAGATTGCATCAAGACATTCCGGGTATCTTTTTTATAACCGGAGTTAATGTCTTTTCACTCGGGGATACAGATTTTATTTGTCCCGTCAAGATTCTTCCAGCAAGGAATGAAAGCTTGAAAGATACACCATTAAACTCAGAAGAATACTATAAACAGATATATAAAGTACAAAAAATCGCAATGTCATGCATTATTTTTCATAAAGGTGACGTACATCTATGGGATTCATATATCCAGGGAATGATCTCCGTGAATGGGGAAAAAATCACAGATAGCGATAATAATAGTGATATTAGTCCATTAAAATAAACGAGAATTATGTGTCATGACTATCATCATAATAGCTTCATAGGGCATCACTGTATAAATTCATCTCATTTTTCTAAAACTAAGCTTATTTATTGAGACACAAGAGGTTTTCAGTTATCAGATTTTTTGATATAATAAATTATCTCTTATATCCATTTGGACAATGTACTCAAAGGATTATATATTTTAACATATATCAATCAGGCACTTAGCACTCAAATATGCTTATGTACAAAATATTACAATCCATTTCTGACATGAAATCGCACACTCACTAAAAACTCATGCAATATCATACGATTATAGTCGACAATTATGTATAACCTTACATCAGAATATTTCTGAGGGTATTTCATTTAATCTATAACAAACTTTCTTTTATATCCACACTCAGCTTAATTTTTATATTATTGTTCTGTTACTATATTACATACGACATAATATTAACTCACTGATAAAGCCATTATACAGATACTGCTATAATTACAATCAAATTCAGGAGAAAATCACGCCCTACAGATGTAGAATGGAGGGCGTGTTCATAATCATGGTATAATTATAATTTATACCTCTTCATGATGATTTATACGCCCAGCCATGATTAATATATTAAACGTGCAACACATATTTATTCATCAAAAGGGGACAACTCCTTATCAATTGAAAACGGTAACATCCATGGCCAAATCTCATCCCCTTGCAATGTTCGGTATTTCCTAACTATTTTCTCAGAAATCCTGTCGTCAATATTATCCTGTAATCCCTTCTGTTCTTTAAGAATCTTCTCGCATGCCTCGTAATCATCTTCTCGCAACAATGCTTCTGCACACTTAATTATTGTTGCTCTTTCATTCAACACAGATGACTGATTGTAGAGCCAATTTACGAAAAGTAATGCTTCCGGATATTGCCCCCAGAACAGACCATATGTTGCATAATAATCTTCAGCTATGTCTGGTCCTCCCGAGAAACTATGCCACAGAGGAAGTGGAAAGGGATGTAGATTTCCACATAAAATATCTGCAATATAGATATTAGTGGCAAAACCGTGGCGAAAAGCAGTTGCTGCCTTCACGAACTCTCCGTTAAGAAAGAGCAGAAATCCAAGTTCATACCAATAAGGTGAAAATTCATCAGCATACCGGGTCAGCACGCGAAAAGCCCGATCACGCTCGCCTGCACGTAACAGTTCTGGTCCCAGTAACCATCGTGCAGCCTGATTATCTTCTGGGTTATACGTCAATATTTTATCCGTAAGTATGACGGCATCCTGATGATGTTGAAGGTGTATATTGACAAGGATTGTAGCATAAAGGGCCCGCAGGTAGGGTTGATTCTCTGGATATATCCAGAGAATTTCTCCATTGAACCCTTCTGTTATTAAACGGTTACCTACAGCTAAACCTTTAAGCGCCATATCCAGGGCTTGATGTGGCGCATTCTGTTCCAGAAACACGTATGCCAAATGAGCGTACGCATCGATAAAATCAGGCACCTGCTCGGTAAGACGCTGGAGTTCACTTATATAGTTTTTCCCACATATTTTTTCTGCATCATATGCTTCAACCAATTCCTCAAATTCATCTATAAGTGTGTTGAACCATGTTTCCGGAAAGATGAAACGGCCCTGAGTATCATTCACTTCAAATCGTAATTTATCTTTCATTTGCTGTATCAGTAAAATTAACAGGTGCATGCTTTGCAAAGCGTGAAAATGATGATGCCATGCTCCATGTCCTGATTTTCCCCAGATTCACTATTACTCATAATAGTACTACAAATTAGTTCTAATAGCGAACTATTTATATAGTAGAATGTCCGTTCATTATCGGTACCTTCAGATAAGGCTGACATCAAAGTGGCCCGTATTTAGCATTAAGTCGAGATTAAAAATCCCCAACAATGAAATCAGATAAATAGCCGTAAACTTCGTATTACTGAATATCAACATCGGGACTGTTTAACCAGGTACGTATCAGTAATCATATTCTGGGCGAACTGCCCGCGTCTGTATCTCTACAGAAAAAACTATTATTATCGGATAAAATAAATTAATTTATTCTATTGAGATGTATTTAGAATTTGACATACAACTTTAATATTTTATCAAGGTAAATTATTTCCCCGAACAAGCAACCTGCCCCACTCGTGATTGCAACATGTGATTTTCTAACCGGAATCTGTTCGTTCCGACAATAAAGTATCCGTACAGGGGACTGAAATGGCAAAACGAATTTTGTTAGTGTCAGAAACCTTTAGCGTACTCTTCATTTATGACTGATTATATTTTATTGGCGCTGGTTACGATTTTGTCGATTATTCTGGCGGGAATAGCAACCGTAATTCAGCATATGACGAAATTGTGGCAAAAGTTAAAACTACAACGCAGCTTGTTAGTTCTTCCCGGGGTATCGCCAATTATGAAACTGAGTATTTCCATATCACACGCAATCAGGGCTCGATCCAATACAACCAGAATAACTGACTGACACTCCGAACGAGCATTGTTTTTGCAGATAATACGTTTGTCCTATTCACGCCAGGACCTACAACTGGATACTATACTGAAATTATTAACCAAAATGCTGGTCACGGCAGGTTATCGTCATACTAAAAATTACGATAACATTAACGCGGATACCTGAAAAAGCACTTTTTCACCTTATACCGATCCGGTGTTCCTCGGCCACCACTACACTTACGATGACTAAACGGTACAGGTAGCAATATAATCATCCTACGAGTAAAAGATAACGATAGTAATGAATATACACAGCTTTGACCAAGATCTAAGCTGCAGAACAGCCCATAACAGGTAATCACGATATAAAAATATGAAAAATATCAGCTCGCAGCAAATCCAGCTACTAACAGAATGACTTAATTTAGAGTGAACCGTAGGTAAGTTTGGTATAAAGCCCAAATAAGGATCTCGGTGGTTTACAAATTGATCCTCATTATAAATGTATTTTATGATGTAAACATTGGAAACCAATTGCAGGAGTCAGATCAGAATATTGCTACAAAAGCAACCTCCAGACTTTATAATACAGAGGACGATTACAATCCAACCACATTACCCGTTAAAACTCCAAAATGAACCGCTATATTCACCTAATTACAAGTATCAGAGCGTACCCTATACCACCAACACGAGTCATAGCCATAACAGGGTGGCACAGGGGTACGCTTAAATAATATATCTTGACAAGAGAGTCGTTGTCAAGTATATAGTCTTGTAAATAGATCAGAGAATTCTGTTTTCAGGCTGGCATTATCAATTTGTACTTCAACGCATAGTAAATTATCCAGTACGCTGTAAAACCCGGCCCTTCAGTGCGAGGATATACGGTGCGGTTTTATCAGGTCGCAACTATTAAAAATCGGGAGCCGTAGATTTCCCCGTGATTCAGGACTATCCAGCTCAAGCATTACGGCAGTACAACAAAGCAGTGATAAATCGTCGTGGTTAAATAATTTGATGCTCTCAGCTTTCCCCAATGTCCATGTTTTCTCTCTCACGATCTTAGAAGGACTGCATGCAGAAGCAGGAAAATCACTTTGCGCAGCCCCTACATCGTTCAAGAAAAAGACGACCACAAGGGTTTCTGTCATTAGATAAACTAAACTCAAATATATAGTTCCCGATGCCATATTTACAACAGTTGAGCGACTCGTGACCGAGAACATTCCTGCTGAACAGTTTATCGGTGTATTACTCTTCTCTTGTGCTATCACAACCTGATTTTAATTTTTTTGGATTATTAGATACTAATTCTTCTAGAAAATATGAGGCATTCTTTCCTGATTGTGAAGATGCAGAGGTGTTTTGTTTCTTTAACTTGCCAGCATTAACACGAGCTTTACTCATTAGCCACTGCATCTTAACAATTTCATTCGTCGTTAAATATTCGCCATTATTCGATGATTTTGAATCTTTGATCATGATATTCTCCTGTAAAACAAGATATCGGAACTACACACACTAATGAATCAGAGTGGAGGAAGCCAGAAATGTTTATATTTTTTTATATCTTTGTTCTTTTTCTTCATTTCCTCTGCATAAGCATTAAACGCTTTGTCCCTGACTTTCTGATGATAGCGCTTTTGACGATATCTATAAAAAGCAGACACCCATCTCTTAGAATAGAAGAAAAACAGAAGAATAATCAATAAGATTGATAAAGCGAAACAATAAATGATCATATTTACTATACTCACTATTGACTTATCAGGAGTCTATACGAGTGAACATTCATTTTTCCATGATCTGTATCAGATATACAATCTGATTCTTTCATTCAATTTTTAGGTTTATAAAAAAGACATCAATATTTTTTTGAATTACGAAATAAATATTCCGCGAAGTCAGCCTCTGACCAACACAGCAAAAAATATCAAAGTATAACATTGTAAGATGCATTGCAAGATGCTTGTCATTAATCACTGTATATTGTTACATCACAAAAGAGAAGCTATTTAACGTTCAACATCAAATAAGACTATTTAATTACAAATCGCGTTATATATCAGGGGATTAATAATCTATCTTCTTTTATTCCTTTATCCGGAACCACCAACTGACACTCACATCATGTTGCAGAACAATGGTTGGACGTTGTCGTTCCAGATTGAATCCACGATTACACGATAGTGAAGGTTTTTTCTCCCACATGGAAAATAGATTACATTATCCCAACCACAACGCAACAATCACATATCGGAAAACGAAATTTCTCAATCATTTGGCTTGACTGAATGAGTTCAATCATCTGGATTCAACTCAAATCAGCCTACAATTTGTTAAGAAAAACTGATATATTATATCTTATTACTCAGGAAAAAATTCGACGATATTATTTCCTGAGTAATACTCATGAGAGGACATTGAATATCATTTTTATGAACATTAAATAAACAGACAGGAGCATGCCGATGGATCACAGAGAAAAAGAAATACTCAGCATCCTGCGACGTAATCCACTGATTCAACAGAGTGAAATTGCTGATATTTTGCAGATCAGTCGTTCGCGTGTCGCTGCGCACATAATGGATCTAATGCGTAAAGGGGCTATCAAAGGTAAAGGTTACATCTTGACTCAACAAAAATATTGTGTCGCATTGGGTGCGATTAACATGGATATTCGTGGTGTAGCGGATATAAGTTATCCACAGACCTCCTCTAATCCAGGCAGAATTTATTGCTCTGCTGGTGGGGTAGGTCGCAATATCGCTCATAATCTCGCTTTGCTGGGCCGGGATGTACATCTGATATCTGCTGTAGGCAATGATTTTTATGGAGAAACATTACTAGAGCAAACTCGTCAGGCCGGAGTCAACGTCGCTAATTGCATTCGTCTGCATGGACAAAACACCTCAACCTATGTTTCTATCACCAACCAACATGAAGATACTGTTCTGGCTGTAAACGATACTCATATTCTACAACAACTGACGCCTCAGATTCTGAACAAATCACGAACGTTAATACGCCACGCAACGGTGGTCTTGGCAGATTGTAATCTGGCCCCCGAGGCACTTGAGTGGGTATTCACAATTGCTGATAAGCCCCCCATTTTTATCGATACGGTTTCAGAATTTAAAGCTGGTAACGTAAAAAAATGGCTCCCGCGCATCCATACATTGAAGCCTACAGAAAAAGAACTGGAGATTTTATGGGGAAAACCAGTCAACAATAAAGCTGATCGACTCAACGCCGTAAAAGCATTACATCAACAAGGTGTACAACAAATTTTTACCTGGGTGAGAGATGGCTCTGTTTTCTGTAGTCACAAGGATGGCGAGCAAATCCTGCTCACGCCGCCTGATTGTAACGTAGTGGATAGTTTTGGTGCAGATGACGGGTTTATGGCTGGGCTGCTTTATTGTTTTCTTGAAGGAAATACTTTTCGAGAGAGCGCTCATTTTGCAATGGCCTGTGCGGCTCTGTCACGTGCCAGTATCAGCGTTAATAATCCTGCACTTTCAGTTAATAATGCACAAGAATTATTGAATCAATCCCGGGATTAACCCGGGATTAGTGCTTTTATGTTAGCCCAATAAAAAAGCCCGCGATGGTTGCACTCATCAAATTTGAAAGTGTTGCCGCCGCCAGTGCCCGCATACCTAGTTGTGCAATTTCAGGCGCGCGCTGAGGTGACACAGCTGAGAAAGCACCAACAACAACACCAATTGAACCAAAGTTGGCAAAACCACATAATGCGAAGGAAATAATTGCTATGGTTTTCGGATCAAGCGTACTACCTGGTTGTAAATACGGCGAAAGATTGAGATATGCAACAAATTCATTAATTGCCAACTTCTGACCAATCAGACTGCCAGCCAATGAAGCATCATTCCAGTCAACTCCCATAATCCATGCCAGAGGTGCCAGAATCCAGCCTAAAATTCCTTCAAGAGTAACATGCTCATAATTGAACCATCCACTAACGCTACCGATGATACCGTTAATCAATGCAATAATGGCAACAAACGTCATCACTACTGTTGCAACACCAACTGCAATTTTCAATCCAGTCATCGCACCACTAGCGACTGCTTCAATAATGCTTTTTGGAGGGGTATCAGTAAAAGAAAGGTTTTCAAATGTAACGTTTGATTCTTCTGTCGCGGGGCTCAAGATACGAGCAAACAAGATTCCCCCGGGAATCGCCATCAGCGATGCCGCCAGTAAGTAATCAATTGGAACGCCCATTCCGGCATAGCCAATCATCATAGAGCCAGCTATTGAAGCCATACCACTGCAAATAACCGTAAACAGTTCGTTACGATTCAGGCGCTCAATGAAAGGTTTAACAATTGCCGGAATTTCGTTCTGCCCAAGGAATATTGTTGTCACTGCTACAAATGATTCAATTTTACTAATATTTAGTGCTTTCTGGAAAAGACCGCCAAGAATGCGGATCAGAACCCCCATTATCCTAATATAATAAAGCAGGCTAATAAGTGCTGTAACAAATATAATTGCAGGGAGGACTCGGAAAGCAAAAATAAATCCTGCACCATCAAACAACACATTCATTTTTGCTCCCACCAGAGAGCCAAAAATAAAGGCGCTACCAGCATCACTGTAAGACATGATCTTATGTACGCCAAATGCAGCTTGTTCAACCAGCCATTTCCCCGGAGGGAAGTAAAGCATAACTCCACCGATCATAATTTGCAGAGTTAGCGCAACACCGACGGTTCGTAAATTTATATGCCTTTTGTTCACTGACAGTAAATATGCAATTATTAGCAATACTGCCATCCCTGTAATGCTTCTCATTATATTCATAATAACCTCTCCCTTATACCTAAACCAGACCTAAGGTCTGGTTTAGATTATTCCTGACGACCGTACACTTATCGTCTATCTATATCAGATCATTCTCTGATATTCTTTAGCTATCTCACAAGCTAGGGCAGCATTATTGAACACCAGTTGAATATTCGATTTCAGGCTGTTCCCTCCGGTTAATTCTGCAACCCGTGCCAGAAGGAATGGCGTGCTTTCTTTTCCGATAATTCCCTGTTCTTCTGATTCCTTAACAGCCTGATCAATCGCTGCATTAATCACATCTTCTGCCATCGCATAAGCTTCTGGAATCGGATTAGCTACAACGAGACCACCATTCAGTCCAGTTTGCCATTTCACAGCCATAGCTCGAGCAATCTCTTTTGGACTGTCCAGACGAATACTGGTTTCAAATGGGCTAGTACGACAGAAGAACGCTGGTAAAGTTTTGGTCTGATATCCAATTAAAGGTACACCAAAAGTTTCCAAATATTCTGTGGTGAGTCCCAAATCAAGAATAGATTTCGCGCCTGCACACACGACGGTAACATTGGTATGAGCCAGTTCCTGAAGATCAGCTGAAATATCAAACGTATGCTCTGCTCCTCGGTGAACCCCACCAATTCCACCCGTAGCAAAGACTCTGATTCCGGCAAGGGCAGCAATAATCATAGTTGAGGCCACAGTTGTCGCTCCATTTTTTCCCGCTGCCACGACAAAAGGTAAATCCCGACGGCTAACTTTAGTAACGTTATGTCCTTCACGCCCCAATAATTCAATTTCTTCTTTGCTTAAACCAACTTTCATCACGCCACCAATAATGGCAATCGTGGCTGGCACAGCTCCATGTCTACGAACAGTCTCTTCAACTTCAAGCGCCGTTTGTGCATTTTGAGGATAAGGCATACCATGAGATAAAATTGTACTCTCTAGGGCAACA
>OLHG01002198.1_pt1 | contig 10756 bp, 5 predicted proteins | sample 1605971 | NCBI WGS metagenome assembly OLHG01 (sample SAMN03283289) | human gut metagenome | biome: human-associated habitat; material: feces | host: Homo sapiens | place: Peru | collected 2012 | reverse complement strand
CCGGAGGAGAGGAACGCCAGGCGCAGGACTTCCATGGTGCGTTGGCGAAAATCCTGCGAGGCGTCGCGAATATTATCCGTTTCGGCCTGGCCGCGGTGAAAAATACGCAAGGTTTCCATGCCGCGCAGGCGGTCGAGGAAGTGGCCGCTGAGGCGGGCCAGCGCCTGGAAATTACGCCGGTTGGCATCGGCGGCGCCCATCCCGACCAGCGCCATGAAAAGCGGGATCAGCGGGGCGGTGCCGAGGAGGATCAACGCGGCGGCCCAGTTAATCGGGAAAATAGTGATAACGATCAGCAGCGGCACGCAGGCCGCCAGCGTCATCTGGGGCAGGTAGCGGGCATAATAATCGTGCATATCATCGATCTGCTCAAGGATAAGCGTTGCCCAACTGCCGGCCGGTTTGCCCTGGATCCACGCCGGGCCCGCCTGCTGGAGGCGGTCGAGCACCTGGCGGCGAATTTCATAGCGAATATGCTGCCCGGCCTGAAAGCCGACCCGTTCACGCAGCCAGACCACCCAGGCGCGCAGCACAAAGGTCAGCACCAGCAGGGTTAGCGGCAGCAGCAGGGCGGTCGCAGGAATATTCTCCATCACCATCCGATGCAGGATCCGCGCCAGGAACCAGGCCTGCGCCACGATCAGCAGACCGCTCGCCACGCCAAGGAGGCGGGAAATCATCAACCAGCGACGGGAGATAATGCTTTGCTGTTTTAACCAGCGGGTTAACTCTTGTTGACGGGTTTTATTCATTGCGCGCTTTGCAGGTGTCGTTATCGGAATATTGGGCACGGCAATGTTACATCGCGGCAAAAATAAAGGCGACTTTTCGTCGCCTTCTTTACCTTTGTTACTGACTTGTAAAGATTATTTGCAGGCGTCAGCCAGACCGTCGAGGTAACGTTCAGCGTCCAGCGCCGCCATGCAGCCGGTGCCGGCGGAGGTGATAGCCTGACGATAAATATGGTCCATGACATCGCCGGCGGCGAACACGCCCGGGATGCTGGTCTGGGTCGCATTGCCATGGATACCGGACTGCACTTTGATGTAGCCGTTCTCCAGCTCCAGCTGACCTTCAAAGATGGCGGTGTTCGGGCTGTGGCCGATGGCGACAAACAGACCGGCTACTTCCAGGGACTCGACGTTGTCGCTGTTTTTGGTATCGCGCAGACGCAGGCCGCTGACGCCCATCTGGTCGCCGGTCACCTCTTCGAGGGTGCGATCGGTATGCAGCACGATGTTGCCGCTTTCCACTTTGTCCATCAGGCGTTTGATGAGGATTTTTTCCGCACGGAAGGAATCGCGACGGTGGATAAGGTGTACCTCAGAGGCGATGTTTGACAGATACAGAGCCTCTTCAACCGCGGTGTTGCCGCCGCCGATCACCGCCACTTTCTGGTTGCGATAGAAGAATCCGTCACAGGTGGCGCAGGCGGAAACGCCGCGGCCCTTGAAGGCTTCTTCGGAAGGCAGGCCCAGGTAACGGGCGGAAGCGCCGGTGGCGATAATCAACGCGTCACAGGTGTATTCGCCGCTGTCGCCGGTCAGACGGAACGGCCGGTTTTGCAGATCGACGCGGCTGATATGGTCGAAAATAATCTCGGTTTCAAATTTCGTGGCATGCTCGTGCATGCGCTCCATCAGCAGCGGACCGGTCAAATCGTTCGGATCGCCTGGCCAGTTTTCCACTTCCGTCGTGGTGGTCAGCTGACCGCCTTTTTCCATCCCGGTGATCAGCACCGGCTGCAGGTTGGCGCGTGCGGCATAGACCGCCGCGGTGTATCCCGCAGGTCCAGAACCAAGGATAAGCAGTTTACTGTGTTTGGCTGTGCCCATGAGATCCCCATAATAATTGGCATACATTGGGCTGGGATTGTAGGGAATTTGTTGTCGTAAAAAAAGAGCGCAGCGATTTTGTTAACGATGTGTGCAATAGAAGCGGCCGATGAATTGGCGATTTTCCCGGCAAGGAATATAACTATTTCTACTGTTGGCGGGACAATTATAAGACGAAAAAATGAGAATCAACCAGGGTAGATGATGAATATCTGGCATCTTGTACTAAAAATCGATGTTTTGCTTTGACAATCCCCTGTGCTTTTGCGAAAACATTCAAGGAAGAAGAAAAGCAGTATTTGGCGTGCGGCGAATTTTCATGCACGCAAATGCCATTTTTATCCGGGTTAACGAAATCTACGCATGGTGTGGACAGACGCCATGCGTGATGTCGGTGACTGCCGTCAGGCAACGGGCTTCTCACGTACCCCTGGGTTACCCAATGTCGTACGGGTAATAACAGGATGGGCTCTGGCAGTGAAGGCACAGAGCCGGAACAGGAGTAGGGAAGGAATACAGAGAGACAATAATAATGGTAGATAGCAAGAAGCGCCCTGGCAAAGATCTCGACCGCATTGATCGTAACATCCTGAATGAATTGCAAAAAGATGGGCGAATTTCTAACGTCGAGCTTTCTAAACGGGTGGGACTTTCTCCGACGCCTTGCCTTGAGCGTGTGCGTCGTCTTGAAAGACAGGGTTTTATTCAGGGCTATACGGCGCTGCTCAACCCGCATTATCTGGATGCATCACTTCTGGTATTTGTTGAGATTACTCTGAATCGTGGCGCACCGGATGTGTTTGAGCAATTTAACGCCGCAGTGCAAAAACTTGAAGAAATTCAAGAGTGTCATCTGGTTTCCGGTGATTTCGACTATCTGTTGAAAACCCGCGTACCGGATATGTCAGCGTATCGTAAATTACTGGGCGAGACCTTGCTGCGCCTGCCGGGCGTTAACGACACCCGTACCTATGTGGTAATGGAAGAAGTCAAGCAAAGTAATCGTCTGGTTATTAAGACGCGCTAACACGGAACAGGTGCAAACTCGACGTAGTTTGATTACACTCCTGTTAATCCATACAGCAACAGTGCCGGGGAGACCCGGCGCTGTTGTCCGTTTTAGCAGCAGGCAGGAAACAGCCTGATACCTGGAGAGCCTTTCTTGAGCCAGGAATACACCGAAGACAAAGAAGTCAAACTTACCAAACTCAGCAGCGGGCGCCGACTCCTCGAGGCGATGCTCATCCTTTGCTCCCTCTTCGCCATCTGGCTGATGGCGGCATTACTGAGCTTTAACCCCTCGGACCCAAGCTGGTCGCAAACGGCATGGCATGAGCCTATCCATAATTTAGGCGGCGCCCCCGGCGCGTGGCTTGCCGATACCCTCTTTTTCATTTTTGGCGTCATGGCCTACACCATCCCGGTGATCATCATCGGCGGATGCTGGTTTGCCTGGCGGCATCAGGAAAATGACGAATATATTGATTATTTCGCCGTTTCGCTGCGCCTCATCGGTGCGTTAGCCCTGATCCTGACCTCCTGCGGTCTGGCGGCGATTAACGCCGATGATATCTGGTACTTCGCCTCTGGCGGGGTGATTGGCAGCCTGCTGAGCACCACCCTGCAACCGCTGCTGCACAGCAGCGGCGGCACCATCGCGCTGTTGTGCATCTGGGCGGCCGGCCTGACGCTGTTTACCGGCTGGTCGTGGGTCAGCATTGCGGAAAAACTGGGCGGCGGCATCCTGTCCGTACTCACCTTTGCCAGCAATCGTACCCGTCGGGATGATACCTGGGTCGATGAAGGCGAATACGAAGACGACGATGAAGAGTACGACGACGAAGAGGCGGCAACCCCCCAGGAGTCGCGTCGCGCCCGTATCTTGCGCAGCGCACTGGCGCGGCGTAAACGTCTCGCTGAGAAGTTTACCAACCCCATGGGGCGTAAAACCGACGCGGCGCTTTTCTCCGGCAAACGGATGGATGACGGGGAAGAGGCAGTGCAGTACAGCGCCAGCGGTGCGCCTGTTGCCGCCGACGATGTACTGTTTTCCGGCGCCAGCGCCGCGCGTCCCGCAGAGAATGATGTGTTGTTCTCCGGCGCCAGCGCCGCGCGCCCGGGCGATTTCGACCCTTACGATCCGTTGCTGAACGGCCAGAGTATCGCTGAGCCGGTGGGCGCAGCGGCGGCGGCCACTGCCGCGCCGCAGCCGTGGGCCGAATCACCGGCTGGTCATCAGGGCGCTGCGCCGGTTTATCAGCCGGAAGCTGGTTACCCGCCGCAGCCCTACCAGCCAGAGCCGGCACCGTATCAGCAGCCTGCTTATGCTCCTCATGCCGGTCAGCCGGCACCGCAGGCGTATCAGCCTGAGCCAGTGCAGTATCAGCAGCCGGTTTACGATCCGTATGCCGGCCAGCCTGCGCCGCAGGGGTATCAACCCGAGCCTGCGCCGTATCAGCAGCCGGTTTACGATCCGTATGCCGGTCAGCCGGCTCCGCAGGGGTATCAACCCGAGCCTGCGCCGTATCAGCAGCCGACTTACGATCCGCATGCCGGTCAGCCTGCGCCGCAGGCGTATCAGCCTGAGCCCGCGCCGGTACCTGCCGCGCAGCCAGAGCCTGAGGTCGTGCAGGAAGAAGTGAAACGTCCGCCGCTCTATTATTTCGAGGAAGTGGAAGAGAAGCGGGCGCGCGAACGCGAGCTGCTGGCTTCCTGGTATCAGCCTATTCCGGAGCCGGAAAGTCCGATCGCCACCAAACCGCTGACGCCGCCCGCCTCGCCGTCCAAACCGCCCGTGGAGTCAACCGTAGTTTCTGCGGTGGCGGCAGGAGTGCATCAGGCAACGGCTGCCAGCGGCGGCGCAGCCGCTGCGAAGACGGCGACCGCCGCGTCCGCAGCGACAGCGCCATTGTTCAGCCCGGCCTCCAGCGGACCGCGGGTCCAGGTGAAAGAGGGCATTGGTCCAAAACTACCGCGGCCAAATCGCGTTCGTGTCCCGACGCGTCGGGAACTGGCCTCCTATGGCATCAAGCTACCGTCGCAGCGGGAAGCTGAACAGCGCGCGCGGCAGGCCGAGCGCGACCCCCATTATGATGATGAGCTGCTCTCGGATGAGGAAGCGGATGCTATGGAGCAGGATGAGCTGGCTCGCCAGTTCGCCGCCACTCAACAGCAGCGCTATGGCCATCGCTGGGAAGACGATAACGCGACTGATGACGATGACGCCGATGCCGCGGCGGAAGCGGAGCTGGCGCGCCAGTTTGCCGCCACCCAGCAGCAGCGCTACGCCTCCGAGCAGCCGCCGGGCGCTAATCCGTTCTCGCCGGCGGATTATGAATTCTCGCCGATGAAAACGCTGGTCAATGAGGGTCCGAGCGAGCCGCTGTTTACGCCGACACCGGAAGTACAGCCGCAGCAGCCAGCCCAGCACTATCAACAACCGGCCGCCGCTCCGCAGCAGGGTTATCAACCTGCGCAGCACCAGCCGGTACACCCTCAGCCAGTGCCGCAGCAGCCTTACCAGACTGCGCCGCAGCCCGTGCAGCAGCAACAGCCGGTTGCCCCACAGGGGCACCAGCCTGCCGCGCCTGCGCCGCAGGAGAGCCTGATCCACCCGCTGCTGATGCGCAATGGCGATAGTCGACCGCTGCAAAAGCCGACAACGCCGCTGCCGTCGCTGGATCTGCTCACGCCGCCGCCCAGTGAAGTCGAGCCGGTCGATACCTTTGCTCTTGAGCAGATGGCACGACTGGTGGAAGCGCGACTCGCCGACTTCCGCATTAAAGCGGATGTGGTGAACTACTCGCCGGGGCCGGTGATCACCCGTTTCGAACTGAATCTGGCGCCTGGCGTCAAAGCGGCGCGAATCTCTAACCTGTCACGGGATCTGGCGCGTTCGCTGTCCACGGTCGCCGTGCGCGTGGTGGAAGTGATCCCGGGTAAACCGTATGTCGGGCTTGAGCTGCCGAATAAAAAGCGCCAGACCGTCTACCTGCGTGAAGTGCTCGACAACAGCAAGTTCCGTGATAACCCGTCGCCGCTGACCGTGGTGCTGGGTAAAGACATCGCCGGCGATCCGGTGGTGGCCGATCTGGCGAAAATGCCGCACCTGCTGGTGGCCGGTACCACCGGTTCCGGTAAGTCAGTCGGCGTCAACGCCATGATCCTCAGCATGCTCTACAAAGCGCAGCCGGAAGATGTGCGTTTCATTATGATCGACCCGAAAATGCTCGAGCTGTCGGTCTACGAAGGTATTCCGCATCTGCTGACGGAAGTGGTCACCGACATGAAAGACGCCGCCAATGCGCTGCGCTGGAGCGTCAACGAGATGGAGCGTCGCTACAAGCTAATGTCGGCGCTGGGCGTACGTAATCTGGCGGGCTATAACGAGAAGATTGCTGAAGCGGCACGCATGGGCCGTCCGATCCCGGATCCATACTGGAAGCCAGGCGACAGTATGGACGCCGTGCACCCGGTACTGGAAAAGCTACCGTACATAGTGGTGCTGGTGGACGAATTCGCCGACCTGATGATGACCGTCGGTAAGAAGGTGGAAGAGCTGATCGCTCGCCTGGCGCAGAAAGCGCGTGCGGCGGGGATCCACCTGGTGCTGGCGACGCAGCGTCCGTCGGTGGATGTCATTACCGGTCTGATTAAGGCCAACATTCCGACGCGTATCGCCTTTACCGTGTCGAGTAAAATTGACTCGCGTACCATTCTCGATCAGGGCGGTGCGGAATCGCTGCTCGGGATGGGGGATATGCTCTACTCCGGGCCGAACTCCACCACGCCGGTGCGCGTCCATGGGGCGTTTGTTCGCGACCAGGAAGTCCACGCTGTGGTTCAGGACTGGAAAGCCCGCGGTCGTCCGCAGTATGTTGACGGCATTACCTCCGACAGCGAAAGCGAAGGCGGCGGCGGCGGTTTCGACGGCGGTGAAGAGCTGGATCCGCTGTTCGATCAGGCGGTCAGCTTTGTGACCGAGAAGCGTAAAGCGTCGATTTCCGGGGTGCAGCGCCAGTTCCGCATTGGCTATAACCGTGCCGCGCGTATCATCGAACAGATGGAAGCGCAGGGCATTGTCAGCGAGCAGGGCCATAACGGTAACCGCGAAGTGCTGGCGCCGCCGCCCTTTGAATGAGTGCAAAGTTGGGTAAATAAGCGCAAAATCAGCCAATTCTTCTGTCCCGCCGCCGTCGGCGGTCCTACATTAGGGGCAGAAGAGGCTCCCGCGTCGGGAGTGACGCACATTAAGGAAGAACAATGAAAAAACTCGCAATCACCTGTGCATTACTGTCTGGTATGGTCGTCAGCCAGGTCTGGGCAGATGCGGCCAGTGACTTAAAAAGCCGTCTTGATAAAGTGAGCAGCTTCCATGCCAGCTTCACGCAAAAAGTCACCGACGGCAGCGGCAACGCCGTGCAGGACGGACAGGGCGACCTGTGGGTAAAACGCCCGAATCTGTTTAACTGGCATATGACCCAGCCGGATGAGAGCGTCCTCGTTTCGGATGGTAAAACCCTGTGGTTCTATAACCCGTTCGTCGAGCAGGCCACGGCGACCTGGCTGAAAGACGCCACCAGCAACACGCCGTTTATGCTGATTGCCCGCAACCAGTCCAGCGACTGGCAGCAGTACAATATCAAACAAAACGGCGATGATTTTGTGCTGACGCCGAAAAGCGGCAGCGGCAACCTGAAGCAGTTCACGATCAACGTCGGTCGGGACGGCACCATCCATCAGTTCAGCGCCGTCGAGCAGGACGATCAGCGCAGCAGCTATCAGCTGAAATCGCAGCAGAACGGCGCCGTCGACGCATCTAAGTTCACCTTTACGCCGCCGAAAGGGGTGACGGTGGACGATCAACGTAAGTAGAGGCGAAAGTGAGCAATCTGTCGCTCGATTTTTCCGACAACGCGTTTCAACCTCTGGCCGCTCGCATGCGGCCAGAAAATTTAGCGCAGTATATTGGCCAGCAGCACCTGCTGGCGCCGGGCAAACCCCTGCCGCGGGCGATCGAAGCCGGGCACCTGCATTCGATGATCCTCTGGGGGCCGCCGGGTACCGGCAAGACTACCCTGGCGGAAGTTATCGCCCGTTATGCCAGCGCCGATGTCGAAAGGATCTCGGCGGTGACCTCCGGGGTGAAAGAGATCCGCGAGGCCATTGAGCGCGCGCGGCAGAATCGCAACGCCGGCCGACGAACGATTCTGTTTGTTGACGAAGTGCATCGCTTCAATAAAAGCCAGCAGGATGCCTTTCTGCCGCATATTGAAGATGGCACTATCACTTTTATTGGCGCGACCACCGAAAACCCTTCCTTTGAGCTTAACTCAGCGCTGCTCTCCCGCGCCCGCGTCTATTTACTGAAATCGCTCACTACCGACGATATCGAGCGGGTGCTTGACCAGGCGATGAACGATAAAACCCGCGGCTACGGCGGCCAGGATATCGTTTTGCCGGATGAGACCCGCAGGGCCATCGCCGAACTGGTGAACGGCGACGCGCGGCGGGCGCTGAATACCCTGGAAATGATGGCCGATATGGCCGAGAGCGATGATGCGGGCAAGCGGGTGCTGAAGGCGGAACTGCTGACCGAGATCGCCGGCGAGCGCAGCGCGCGCTTTGATAATAAAGGCGACCGTTTCTACGATTTGATTTCCGCCCTGCATAAGTCGGTGCGCGGTAGCGCGCCGGACGCGGCGCTTTACTGGTACGCGCGGATCATCACCGCCGGGGGCGATCCGCTGTATGTTGCCCGCCGTTGTCTGGCGATTGCCTCGGAAGACGTCGGCAACGCCGACCCGCGGGCGATGCAGGTGGCCATATCGGCGTGGGACTGCTTCACCCGCGTCGGGCCGGCGGAAGGCGAACGGGCGATTGCCCAGGCTATTGTCTATCTGGCCTGCGCGCCGAAGAGCAATGCGGTCTACACCGCCTTTAAAGCGGCGCTGGCCGATGCGCGAGACCGTCCGGACTATGACGTTCCGGTGCATCTGCGCAATGCGCCGACGAAGCTGATGAAAGAGATGGGCTACGGGCAGGAGTATCGCTACGCTCATGACGAACCTAACGCCTACGCCGCCGGCGAGCAGTACTTCCCGCAGGAAATGGCGCAAACGCGCTATTATCACCCGACAAACCGGGGGCTTGAGGGCAAAATTGGCGAAAAGCTCGCCTGGCTCGCTGAACAGGATCAAAATAGCCCGATAAAACGCTACCGCTAATTGAGGCGTTGCGGTAAGGTTATTACACTATTTCCGTGGCCGTAGCCTGCGGCCACTTTTCTTTTTTTAATTCGATAAGCACAGGATAAGCATGCTCGATCCCAATCTGCTGCGTACCGAGCCAGACGCAGTCGCAGAAAAACTGGCACGCCGGGGCTTTAAGCTGGATGTAGATAAACTTCGCGCGCTTGAAGAGCGTCGTAAAGTTCTGCAGGTGCAAACGGAAAACCTGCAGGCGGAGCGCAACTCCCGATCGAAATCCATTGGCCAGGCGAAAGCGCGCGGGGAAGACATCGAGCCATTACGCCTGGAAGTGAACAAACTCGGCGAACAGCTGGATGCCGCAAAATCCGAGCTGGAAGCGCTGCTGGCGGAAATCCGCGATATCGCGCTGGCGATCCCGAATATTCCTCACGATGACGTGCCGGTTGGCCGTGACGAAAACGACAACGTTGAAGTCAGCCGCTGGGGCACGCCGCGCCAGTTCGATTTTGACGTGCGCGATCACGTGACGCTGGGTGAAATGCACGGCGGGCTGGATTTTGCCGCCGCCGTTAAGCTCACCGGTTCGCGCTTCGTGGTGATGAAAGGCCAGCTGGCCCGTCTGCACCGCGCCCTGGCGCAGTTCATGCTGGATCTGCACACTGAACAGCATGGCTATAGCGAAAACTATGTCCCGTACCTGGTAAACCAGGACACCCTGTATGGCACCGGCCAGCTGCCGAAATTCGCCGGCGACCTGTTCCATACTCGTCCGCTGGAAGAAGAGGCTGACAGCAGCAACTACGCGCTGATCCCGACGGCGGAAGTGCCGCTGACCAACCTGGTGCGTGATGAAATTATCGATGAAGACGATCTGCCGATCAAAATGACCGCCCATACGCCGTGCTTCCGTTCCGAAGCGGGTTCTTATGGTCGCGACACCCGCGGTCTGATCCGTATGCACCAGTTCGATAAAGTTGAGATGGTGCAGATTGTCCGTCCGGAAGACTCCATGGCGGCGCTGGAAGAGATGACCGGCCACGCCGAGAAAGTGCTGCAGCTGCTGGGCCTGCCGTACCGTAAGGTCGCGCTGTGCACCGGCGATATGGGCTTCAGCGCCTGCAAAACCTATGACCTCGAAGTGTGGGTCCCGGCGCAGAACACCTACCGTGAGATCTCTTCCTGCTCTAACGTCTGGGATTTCCAGGCGCGTCGTATGCAGGCTCGCTGCCGCAGCAAGTCCGACAAGAAGACCCGTCTCGTTCATACCCTGAATGGTTCTGGCCTGGCGGTTGGTCGTACGCTGGTGGCGCTGATGGAAAACTATCAGCAGGCCGATGGCCGTATCGAGATCCCGGAAATCCTGCGCCCGTATATGCGCGGCCTCGAATATATCGGTTAATTTTTACCATCTCCCTTAAAAGCGCCTGCGGGCGCTTTTTTTACACCCTTATTGATACCGGGCAATAATCCCTTCCGCGAATGCAGTGATACTCCCTTTGGATTAAATCAGCATAAAAAACCAATAATATTTCAAAGCATTATATATATGACTATATAGCGCTTATCAGTTTATTGTGAGCAACCAAAGCGAGTATCCATGAAAATTAAAGCCCCCGATGCTTTACTGGCTGCTGAGGTAAGCCGCCGTGGTCTGATGAAAACCACGGCAATAGGCGGCCTGGCGCTGGCCAGCAACGCACTAACGTTACC
>OLHG01002196.1_pt1 | contig 10767 bp, 9 predicted proteins | sample 1605971 | NCBI WGS metagenome assembly OLHG01 (sample SAMN03283289) | human gut metagenome | biome: human-associated habitat; material: feces | host: Homo sapiens | place: Peru | collected 2012 | reverse complement strand
CTTTTACTTCGTCTTTTCTAAAGACATTGCATCTTTCATTTTCTCCAATAGTTTCTTCTAATCCTTCTACTGGAGCTTTATTTACTACATCAGCAAAGTTTAAAATCTCTTGTAAGTTTTCTAAATATTTATCTACTTCATTTTCTTCTAATTTAAGACTTGCAAGTTTTGCTATATGCAATAATTCTTCTTTACTAACTTTCATTTCTCTCAGTCCTTTCGCTCTTAAAGTCTATACTATTATATAATTTTTTTGTCAGATAAACAAGCAATTATAGGCAAGTTCTCAATATTTTTTAAATTTTTTGCATAAAAAATGACCGTCTTAATGTAACTAACATTAAAACGGCGAAGTTTAAAAAAAAATTTATAGAAAAACATTATACAAGAATTGGTTGTTCCCAATTTTTTATCTTGTACGAATTTATTATAAAACAATTTGTTATAAAATGTCAAGTATTTTTTGTTTTTTAAGACATTTTCTCAAATGATTTATTAAGACATTATCATAAATGAATTATAGCTGGAATATTTTGTCGAACGATTTTCCTTGATTTATTTTAAATTATATGTTATAATACAATTGATGGTGCATTATTCTAGTAATGCTTTCTATTATGAGGGTGGGGCTAAAAATCCACTAAAGGGCACATCGTTGAAGTTCCTTGTTTGTGCGCGAAATGCCAGTTTTGTGTGTTTGCAGGGAGTAAGATTCTAGGGAAATGTGTAATGGCATACATATTCCAACCCTATTATCGCGGAGGCTTAAAAAAGAACTACATTTTAAGTATAACCTATGTTTTATACATAGCGTAGCCTGTCTTGAGTGACTGTATTGGGATTATAATTTATCTTTTATATGAAATTACTGTTGCAAAAGGGACTAATCTTAGAAAAGTATTCCAAGGAAAACTTCTAGAATGTTTGTTTCATTAGAAGCATAGAATTATAGGGATTAAGGTACGGATTTAAGTGGCAATCTGGCATTCCTAATAACCGGAATATTTGCTTTAAAAGGAAACTGCTTTATAGTAATGTAAAGTAGCAAATAGAGAAATTCGGCTAGACCTCAAACCGTAAAATTTACTTATAATTTTACCATCTAAATCATTTTTTTAGAAAGATTAATAATTAATGGATTCAGAAAACAAAGAAATAAATTCAAAAAAATCAAACAAAGATACAAAAAAGTCAGCTAACAACTCTAATGTGAAATGGATTGTTAGCGTTTTTGTTACGACATTTATATTGTCGATAACTTTTTCATTTATATCAACAAATGCAATTAGCAATTTATCACTTTTTCCCGCAATTTTAATTTTATTGCTAGTAATCATTATAGGTATAGTATTCGATATCATTGCTGTGGCAGTTACTGTTGCTGACGAGGACGAGTTCCACGCAAAAGCTAGTAAGAGAGTTACTGGTGCAAAAACATCAGTTAAACTTATTCGTAATTCAGCCAAAGTTGCTAACTTCGGTTCTGATATAGTTGGTGATATATGTGGGGTTTTAAGTGGTTCTATAAGCGCTTTAATTGCTTTAAAAATTGGATCAATATACAACTTATCTGTAGATTTACAATTTATTATAAGTGCCGTTGTTGCTGCTGTTACTGTTGGTGGAAAAGCTATTGGTAAGAACATAGCAACAGAAAACTCTACAAAAATTGTTCACGCAGTTGCAAATGTTTTGAATAAATTACATTTAAATAAAAAATAAAAATATAAAGAGTAGGTTATCCTACTCTTGTTTTTTAGTCTCTATATTTAAAACTTCTATATTCTATTTTTAGTATTATTTTCCAAACCGGATTGTTTAATGGATATGATCTATGTAGCCCTGCTAAATTAAGTGTATTGCTTCTATTTATCTTGTTGTCTGTTAGGTTTTGTATATATCCTTCTTTTCCCATTACCTCAAGTTCTTCACTTGTACATAATCCATATGGATAAGTAAATACTTTTAACATATTCTCATCTTGTAAATTATTTCTCAAGTTTTCATATGCCTGATTAGTTTGTTTTACTAAATCTTCAGGCGTTACTTCATCATATTTGCAATGTGTTAATCCATGTGAATATATAGAAATTAGTCCACTATCATGCATTTCTTTTGCTTCTTCCCAAGTATAATATCCTGGTATTCCAACACAATCATCTATTAGAAACGATGTCATTGGTATATTATATTTTTTTGCTATTCTATATGCATTCTTATATATTCCTTCATACCCATCATCAAATGTGATTAGATAACTTCTTTTATAAATTGCTTTTTTGCCTTCTTTGTAATCAACTAAATCTTGATAACTTATTGGTTTATACCCTAATTTTGTTAATCCTACAATCTGTTTTTCGAATGTTTCTGTTGTTGTTTGCATATAGTCATATTCTATCTGGCTTTCATCATCAACAATGTCGTGATATACAAATACCGGTATCTTTAAATTCTTTTCTCCTATATAGTAAGTTTTATTAGCTGTAATTATTTCATATATTATAAAACCTATTATTAAAACTATTATTGCTATTAATATTGACAATAAAGTCTTTTTAGTTTTACTTATTCTCTTTGATTGTTCATTTGTCTTTTCCATTTTTCCTCATACCTTCTTTTTTGTAATTATTTTTATGCTGCTATCAATATTAGAAGAATCATTGATATATATAAGAAAGCACATAGTGAAAGCCCTACTATTCCAGTAATTAATCCTGCTTTTCCTAATTTGCTTCCTACACTTCTCGCTGTCTTTGCTCCAAATATTATTGCTAAAATTCCTGTTGGAATACATATGTACCAAAATAAGTTAAATACTATTGATACAATTCCTAATGTTAGAGCTGCTACACACATCCCAGTTTTTTTCTTTTCTTTTACTTCTTCAGCCATTTTAATTTACCCCCTTTATATCTAACTTTGATATTTCTTCTAAGTTTTCTAGTTTATTTACCTTTATTGCTGTTTCTGATACAGTATATAAATTATCTTCTATCCAAAGTCCTCTTAATAATTTGCTGTTATATTGATAATATGGTTTGTAGTTCGATACCTTCTCGTGATTAATTACTCCTTTTAATTCGAATCCGTCTTTTAGATTTATATCGTACACAAAGTATCCTTCTGATGTGTATTTTTCTTGATAATCTGTATAATTTTTAACTAGTGTAGAAATATCATTCACATTCGTTGCAGTTATTTCTACATTACTTGGATAATTGTTTACAGGAATTGCTATTAATCCTTTTTCTTTTGAGAATAATAATGCTTTATGATTAGTTAAAACTGCTGATGTTGTTCTGCTATCTCCTATTATTGTTTGTGAAACTTGAATTGGATTGTTCACATCTGATACATCAAATAGTGCCATCTTCATTCCTGTTATTATTGCAGATGTGCTTGTAATTCTTCCATAAGAGTTTCTATACACTCTTTCTTCTGTTTGCATTCCTATTCCTATAATATGATTTTCATCATATGGGTGTAAATATGTGCTGTATCCTGGAATCTTTAGTTTTCCTAACACTTTAGGATTTGTTGGATCTTTAAGGTCTATTACATACAAAGGATCTGTGTTCTTATATGTTACCATATAAGCCTTATCTCCAATAAATCTGGTCGAGTACATTCTCTCTCCTTCTGATAAGTAACTTGTTTCTCCTATTTTATTAAGTTTCTTATCAAATACAACTACTCTTGATCCTTCTCTTGTATAAAGTCCTACTCTTAAGTTATCGTTGTATTCATCTAACGAGAATTGATTTATTGTTGTTCCTTTTATTTTTGTTCTATTTTTGTATTCAACTTCGCCTTTATCATTTATTTCATACTTGTAAATATTAGTATTTCTGTCATATGAGTAACCATCATACTCATCTGCCATATATTTCATAAATCCTATTATTCCTCCAGGTCCAAATAAATGTTTTAATGGTTCTTTCTTGTCAGTTTCTTCAGAATAATCCTCATTCAATAAATAAATATTGTTTTCTGAAATATACGCATTTTCTACATCAAATAAATATGAATTTACTTTTACATCACTATTTGTATTTAAGTCTAATCCTGCTATTATTGTTTGATCTTTTGTTTTTAAGTCTTTTAAGTATTTAATATCACTTAAAGCAATCTCTTTATTGTTATTATCTTCAACATATTCTCTGATAATTTTATCATTTAATATTCTTAATTCATCTGAAGATATTACATATAACTTTCCATTTATGCATCTTGAAGTATAATATTTAGCATAAAGTATATATTCTTTTACTATTTTTGGGTTTGATCTTGTTGTTATATCATATACAGTTACCATTGTATTGCTTTTGCTATAGTTGATATATTTTGTTGAGATTACAACTAGTTTGTCTTTATATAACATTAAATCTTCTGGAATATAATCAGTATCTGTTGATATTTCTGCTTCCATTTTAATATTTTGTGGTTCTTGAACATTTGTTATTATAACTTTGTTCTCAGATATTGAATATATGTAGTCTCCATCTGTTTTTGTAATGTCTGCTTCATCTACATTTTCAACTTGTAAATTTGTTGTTGAATGTTCTTTTGTCGATGATGCAGAAGATACTGTACTATTAATATCTTCGCCTATAACAGAATCAAGTGTCCCTTTTGAACTTGCACCATATGCTAAATCATATCTTTTTCCATAATAGTTTGGTCTATCTAATATTTCTGTTATATAAAGTGGCATTGCAAACATTTTAAGATACTCACTTATTTCATAATTATCTTCTTGTTCATAAATTCTTTTTAATTGCGCTTCTGATTTAATTGATAAAAGCTCTCCTTTACTTCTATTACAATAAATAATAGCAGTTAAAATAGTACATAGAATTAATACTATAACTACTGCTATCCATAGTTTCTTTTTATTTTTCATAACATACCCTCCTTTGGGCAAAATTATATTATATCAATATCTTTTTTTCAATACTTTTTATCGATTTTGTATGATATAAATATTTCTTTTAAGCATTCAAAAAGAACCTAAACTTTTAACAAATTCAGGTTCTTGATTTTTTACTTTTTACTTTCATCTCCACTTGGTAATGCTGGAACATCTAATACTATTCTAATCTTCATAATATACTTAATTGTTTGTACAAATTTGCTTTGTTTAAATCTTTGCCATAATGAAGGTTTTACATTTACTCTTGTTTCTTCATAATATTGTGTATCTGCTATTGGAGTAGCATCTTGTACTTTTTCTTCAACAACAGCTTTTTCTACTATTTGCTCTGCATCTTCTCTTGGAGTTGGTATTAACTTAAGTGCATCAGCTACTTCTATTCCTATGTAACTTAGAGCCTTTGATTTATCTTCAATTCTTTCCATATCTATTTCAATATGTAGATTTGATTCTAGGTTTGCTATTCTAGCATTTATTAGTTTTAAAGCATCTTGATAATTTTGTGATTTATCAGATTTTGATCTTCCCAATACTCCTAGTGTTTCTATTATATCTTCCGAAAATTCTGATGAAACTTCTTTTATAGAATTCTTCCATCCATCTTCTCTATTTAAAACTATGCTAAGCACATTTTTTAGTTCTCCAGATAATGCTATGTTTCTTTCTCTTTGTCTTATAAGGTCTTCTATTTGTTTTGTATTTTCTTCAAACTCATTTGTTGCAAACTCAACAAGCCCATAAGCTGCTTTATATACACTCTTTGGAAAATTCTTCTTTTTCGGATATTCAATTAAATAAGTTTTAATAGATTCTACTAAGTCTTTGAAATAAGCATCATCTTCTAGTTGTATAATTTGTTTCTTACTATTAGGATCTATCATTTTTTGAACTTTTGATATATTTGATAATATTTTTTCTTCGGTTATTACCATTCTTACATTTACTATGCCAGATCTAGACATTGTAAAATCCTCCTTCTCATCTGTATCGCTATAATATATGATAATTATATATTATTCAACAAAAAATTACAATACCTACGGCTACTTTTTTTGTTACACTTTCATAACACTTTTGTTACAAAATTATTACAAGTTCTTTTTTGTTACTTTTTGTTCATTTCTGCGTATCTTTTTATTTTCATAGTAGTCGTTTTCTCAAATTCATCTTTCTTTATTTCTATTTGCTTTACGGCTTTATATGATGTAAGCTTTTTATTGTTTTCTTTTACCTTTTCCCATATAATTTTTTGTATTTCTTCTTCTGTTAAATCTTTTCCGTGTAGTTCCTCTATCTTTTTGTAGTCTGGTATTATTTTAGCTGTTATAATCAATTCCTTTTCTTTCTTTTCTTCTTTATCTTTTTCTCCATATACCATACATTCTGATATTTCTGGAACATCATTTAACATCATTTCTATCTCTTCTGGATATATATTTTTTCCGTTTTGTGTTACTATAACATTTTTGCATCTTCCTGTTATATAAATATATCCATCTTCGTCTATTTTTCCTATATCACCTGAACGGAAATATCCATCTTGCATTACTGCTTTTGTTGCTTCTTCATCTTCATAATATCCAAGCATTACTGTTGGACCTTTTATTAATAGCTCTCCTTCTCCGTTTTCGTTTGGATTTAATACTTTTATTTCAGTATCTTTAACAGCTTTTCCAGTTGAAGCATATCTAGAAGTTTCATATTCTGGTGTTAATGCAGCTATTGGTGCTGTTTCTGTAAGTCCATATCCTTGTAAGAATTCTATTCCCATATCTTCAACCCATTTGCCAATCTTCGCATCTATTGGAGCTGCTGCAGATACTATAATTCTTAAATTGCCTCCCAAGTTATCTAGTATCTCTTTGAATACTTTTCTTTTTATATCTATATTAACAGTTTTTAGAACATTTGTAATATGAATCATAGAGTTTACCATACCTTCTTTTTTGCTCTTCTTTATTGTTTCATTTATTTTCTTATATAGATTTTCTATTAACAAAGGCACAGCTAACATTGCTGTTGGTTTTGATTCTTGCATATCAGGAATTATATATCTTAACCCTTCACATATTGCTACTGATGAACCAGTTGCAAATGGTAATAAGAATCCTATTGTTGATTCATATGTATGATGTAATGGTAAAATTGAAAATAATCTGTCTGCTGGAGTTAATCTTACATATGCAAATACTGCATTTATATTTGCTGCTAAGTTTCTACTGCATATCATTACACCTTTTGATTTTGAAGTTGTTCCTGATGTGAATATTAGCATCTTAAATTCTTCCGGATCTATTTCTATATCCATAAATTCTGTGCTACCATTATCTAATATTTCTTTTCCTTCTTTTATTAGATAATTCATTCCCATATGTTTATCAACTATATAATCATCTGAATCCATTTCTATAAAATATTTTACTGTTGGAACATTTCCCTCGATCTTCTTAATTGCATCTTTCTTTTTTGCAGAATAGATTACAGCTGTCGCTTTTGATCTATTTACAACATTCTCTAATTCATTATCTGGTAATTCTTTATCTACAGGAACTGCAACAGTATCTCCACAAAGCAATGTCATATATGACACATACCATTGATAAGTAGTTTCACTTACTATTATAACTTTTGCTTTTTTAGGAAGCATTTTTAATAACTTTGTTCCAAATGCAACAACATCTTCTCCAAATTGTTTATATGTGATTTCTTTATATGGTTCTTTATGACTTGGTTTTTGTAGAATTAAAGTATTGTCTGAATATTTTTTCATTGACTCTACAAATATGTCTTTTACTGTTGTAAAAGTACCTGCGTCATAAGGTTGTTTTTTGCTCTTTTTTTCTCCAGCTTCTTTTACCTTTTCATAATCCACTTTTACTTTTTCTATATCTGGGATGTCGTTCATCTCTATTTTTTTTAATTTAAAATTTGGTATTTTAAAGTCTTTTAATATTCTCATTTCTTTCTCCTATTTTATCTTTTTGCTTTTTTTCCATCTAAGACATCTAAATTATCTAGCGCTTTTCCTGTTCCAAGTGCCACACAAGATACCGAATCTTGAGCAACAATTACATTTATTCCTGTACATTCTTGTAATAATTTATCCAGTCCATCTATTAAACATCCTCCACCTGTCATATATATTCCTCTATCACTTATATCTGCTGCAAGTTCTGGTGGTGTTTTTTCCAGTATTGAATGTACTGCCTCTACAATTTGCTCTGCTGATTCTTTTAAGGCTTCTAACATTTCACTTGAATATACTGTTACTGTTTTTGGTAAGCCAGTTATTAAATCTCTGCCTCTTATCTCCATCTCCGCATCTTGGATTTTTGGATATACACATCCTATATTTATTTTTAGGTCTTCAGCTGTTCTTTCTCCAATTATGATGTTATGCTTTCTTTTTATATATTTTATAATTGCTTCATCAAAATTGTCTCCTGCTACCTTTATAGATGTACTTATTACAGTTCCTCCCAGTGATAATATAGCTATGTCGGTAGTTCCACCTCCTATGTCTACTACCATATTCCCACAGGGTTTTGATATATCTAATCCCGCACCTATTGCCGCAGCTAATGGTTCTTCTATTAAATATACTTTTCTTGCTCCTGCCTGGGTTGCAGCATCTATTACAGCTCTTTTTTCTACCTCAGTTACTCTTGAAGGTACACATATCATTATTCTTGGTGCAAATATATATTTTCCACATACTCTGTTTATAAAGTATTTAAGCATTTTCTCTGTTACTGTATAATCAGATATTACTCCTTCTCTTAGTGGTCTCGTAGCTACTATATTTCCAGGAGTTCTTCCCAGCATTCTTCTAGCTTCTTTTCCTACGGCAAGTACATCTCCTGTTTCTTTATCTACTGCAACTACTGATGGTTCTCTTAATACAATGCCTTTTCCCTTTACATACGCTATTACTGTTGCAGTTCCTAAGTCTATACCTATATCTTGTCCAAAATCAAACATCTGAATCTTCCTTTCGATCTTATTTTGTTACGAAACTATTACAATTATATTACATCTTTACCGAAATTTCAAATGTTTTTTATAATATTATGAATATTTATACTAAATTTCAAAAAAGATGTATAATTCCTTTTTATTATACATCTTTTTCCCAATTTATATTACATTTTATAATAAATGTTTAATTAAAATAATTGCTGCTAAAAATAACGCTATTTTAGATTGTCCGTCGTTACTTAATCCTAAGTCTTCAAACTTTATAAGTTCTGATAATCCCTCTTTAACTTCTGCTTTGTCCGTAATTTCAATATTATATTTTACAATATTTTCTGCTCTGAATTCTATATCGAATTCTTTTTCTTCTCCTGCTTTTAGCTCATCAATTTGTATATATTTTGTTAATAATAAAGTTCCTCTTTTAGATATAAAGTCTACTTTCATATATTTTGTTTTTACATCTTCTTGACTTACATTTTTTATTTTTCCATTAACTCTTCCATTAACAAGTGATGCTTCAGCTATATCTACTGTTACTAAAATTTGATCATTTTTTATGATAACTCCATCTATTCCTTTGTATGATGCTCTAATGTATCCATATGCGGTAACTGTAGCAAATATATAAAATAATACCAACCACAAAAGATACTTGCCAAAAGTTTTCATTCTACCCATAATATTTTCTCCAATTTAATTTTAGTCTTATTACATTTTTCTAAATACACCTGCAACTTTTCCTAGTATCTCACAATTTGGTACTATTATCGGATCCATTGTACTATTTTCAGGTTGTAATCTTATGTGATCTTTCTCTTTATAGAATGTTTTTACTGTTGCTTCATCTTCAATTAATGCAACAACAATTTGTCCATTCTCTGCTGTGTTTTGTTTCTTAACTAATATATAGTCACCGTCTAGTATTCCAGCTTCTATCATGCTTTCTCCTCTAACTGTTAGCATAAAGCAAGTACTGTTTCCTATAAAGTCTAATGGTATAGGAAATGTATCTGTTATGTTTTCTACTGCTAGTATCGGAGCTCCTGCTGTTATCTTTCCAACTACTGGCACATCTACCATTTCTTTTCCTGTATATAGTTCTTTTTCTTGTTTCTTTTCCTCTGTATTTGGTCTGTATGGTTTGCCACCTTTAATTAATTGTAAGGTTCTTCCCATTTTATTTTTTCTTGTTATATGTCCTATTTTTTCCAATCTCTCTAGATACGCATGTACTGTTGCAGTTGATTTTAATCCAACAGCTTTACCTATTTCTCTTACAGATGGAGAGTATCCATTTTCTTTTATTTCTTTTTCGATAAACTTTAAAATAGCTTTCTCTCTTTTATTTAATTCATTAGGTTTCTTTTTTCTAGACATTATTCTTCCTCCTAAATTATTTTATGCAATAATAATATCATAAAAAAAGCAAAATGTCAAACAAAAGTTTGTAAATTATAAAAAATTTATAATTTACTTATGTTACTTTATTATTAAAGTTGGACGAGTACCGTAAATAGTAGCTGGCTTCGATCGTTTGGTTAATGCCGCGATATGAAACCGGTTTGTTAGTGCCACTTTCACGGCAGCAACTACCTCTGCAAGCTCGTTGATAGGTGGATTTCGCCTCTTGGGTCCATTCCTCGTAATTTCCTGCTAAGTCGTAGATATTATTCGCTTTCCAAGCTTCATTTGAACCTGTATTCTTGGCTGATTCTTCCACATAGTTTCCAGTGTTAGCTGGCTCCATTGAATCAGTATAATTTCCCCATGACCTTGAATCTGTTATACTTTTTTTGTCTCCCTTATTTGCTATAAAATTACATGTTACATCCCATTGGCATCCCCATATCATTCTT
>OLHG01002188.1_pt1 | contig 10791 bp, 7 predicted proteins | sample 1605971 | NCBI WGS metagenome assembly OLHG01 (sample SAMN03283289) | human gut metagenome | biome: human-associated habitat; material: feces | host: Homo sapiens | place: Peru | collected 2012 | reverse complement strand
TCCTTTGCGTATGTCATTCAGGATGTCTTCGGTCTTTTCGGTGCGGCTGTTGTCCGAGGTGACTACAATCCTGTCCGCGAACTGTTCCGCGATCGCCGCCATCTCCGGTCTCTTTGTCTTGTCGCGGTCACCGCCGCATCCGAACAGGCAGATCAACTCTCTGGCTCCGTCGATGTCTTTCAGGGTCTTGAGAACATTCTCCAACGCGTCGGGTGTGTGCGCGTAGTCGATGACGACTGAAAGGTTCCTCGGCCCTCTGATGACTTCCAGACGCCCTGGAGCGGATTCCAGCTTGCTGATGGCAACGAGCGTCTCGTCAGGATCCGCGCCTACCGCCATGGCCGCACTGTAGATCGCGAGAATGTTGTAGGCATTGTGCTGGCCGATGAGCCTTGTCCATGTCTCTCGTCCGTCGATTTTCAGCAGCATGCCCTCGAAGGTCTCCTCCATGATGCGGCATGTGTGGTCGGCGATGCTTCTGCACGAATATCTTACGACTTTGGCCTTGGTGTTCTGCACCATGACCTCCCCGTTCCTGTCGTCGATGTTGGTGATGGCTGTGGCCGTGGCAGGAAGGTTGTCGAAGAACAACTTCTTGCAGCGGAGATATTCAGCGAATGTCTTGTGATAGTCGAGATGGTCGTGGGTGAGGTTCGAGAATATCCCGACCTTGAACTCGAGGCCTGCCACACGTTCCTGCTCGACTCCGATCGAACTGACTTCCATGAAGCAATACTCGCACCCGGCGTCAACCATCCGGCTCATCAGGCGGTTGATCGTGACAGGGTCGGCAGTCGTGTTCGCTGTCTCAAGACGCTTCGGGCCTATGTAGTTGGCGATTGTGGAAAGGAGCCCGCAATTGTAGCCCTGCGACATGAACAGACGGTAGAGCAGGGTCACGGTGGTTGTCTTTCCGTTTGTGCCTGTGATGCCGACGAGGGTGAGTTTTCCGGACGGATTGTCGAAGAAATCCGCTGCCATCATCGCCACGGCATGACGGGAGTCGGCCACCTTGACGAAAGTAAGACCCTCCAAAGTTGTGCTGTCATATTCAGAAACCGCTTCGGACAAGGCTTCCTCGTCCTCGTAGGCGATGGCCGCCGCACCGGAAGCGATGGCTTTTCCGATGAAGGCGTGTCCGTCCTGGGCGTACCCTTTAACGGCGATGAATATGGCTCCGGGGGTGACCTCCCTTGAGTCGTTGCAGATGTCGGTTATCTCAAGGCCGCGGTTCCCGCGCACCCCGATGACTCCTGCGTTCCTTATGATGTTTTCCAGTCTCATTTCAATGTGATCGTTATTGATGAGCCGTCAGCGGCTTTCTGTCCCTTCTTCGGGTTCTGTGACACGACATGCCCTGTCCCTGTATATTTGCATCTGAACCCGCTGTTTTCTATCACATACATGGCGTCTTTCAGCCCCAGCCCCATGACATTCGGCACCGTCGGATTCTTGGATTCCGGCTTTGCGGCGCTTCCCGTGTCCGATGTCATTTTCGGGACTTTGGCGGAGGTGTTGAGTTCCGTGCCCCATTCCGGGCCAAGCGCATAGATCGCATCGACAATCTCACGCATGGCCGCAGCGGGAATCACGCCACCGTAAACGCTGCCTCTGATCAGACCTGATTTCACACAGATGATGGCGCTGTATTTAGGAGCGTCGGCAGGAAAGAATCCTACAAAGGTCGCCAGATTGTGATAGCTTCCGTCTTTGGTGACGTACGGAGTCTCCATTCCGTATCTGCTTATCTCCTTGGCGGAAAGCACCTGTCTGGATGTTCCGGTCTTTCCGGCCACTTTCAGCTTCGCCCCTTTCAGCCTCGTGGCTGTTCCCTCGGATGTGACGGCGCGCATGGCTCTGAGCAGAGTGTCGGCCGTGGCTTTCGAGCAGATTGACGCGTTCAGCACGCTTGGACCTTTACGGGTCTTGACCGAGCCGTTCCTCTCAATGCTCTCGACCAGATACGGCTTCATCATCCGCCCCTTGTTGGCGATGGCGTTGTAGAATGTCAGGATGTGCAGAGGAGTTTCCTTGACCGCATAGCCGATGCTGACGGAACCGAGGTCGGTCGCGCTCCATTTCGGAGAATCCGGAGAAGGAAGCTCCGGCTCCGTGAGTCCGTCCAGATCGAAGTCGAACGCCTGTCCCATCTTGTAGAGATAGAGCTTGTCGAGAAACTTCTTCGGGTCGCCTGAGTAGTTGTTGACGGCCAGATAGCGGAACACGTAGTTTGACGAGATCTCGAAGCCGCGCAGAATGGAGATGTCCTTCATCCCCTGGACATGGGTGTCCGGTTTGTAGCCCGGAATCACTCCGTTGTTGGTGGGGATCCTGTCGTCAAGGGATTTGATCACGCCGTCCTCCAGGGCGGTCATCAATGTCGTGGTCTTGAACACTGAGCCTGGCTCGGAAGCAAGCCCGATGGCCATGTTGTAGGTCTCGTTGAGGGACATGTCCGTGGAATCCCTCGTAAGGTTCACCATGGCTCTGATCGCCCCTGTCTTGACATCCATGATCACGGCGCATCCCATGTCGATGGACATGTTGTCCTGAATCTGTCTGCGGAGTGCCTTATCTACGATGTCCTGAAGGGTAATGTCCAAAGTCGTCCTGACATCCAGACCATCTTCCGGCTTGACGTAGGTGCTGTCGTAGTTCTGGATCTTCTCGCGGTTGTCCGTAGGCCTGAGCCAGATCTCACCCTCCTTGCCGTGGAGGACATAGTCATACTTCCCCTCGATTCCTATGTGGCTGCGTCCTCTCTCGTCCGCCTTTTGGTTACGATTGTCCTTGACATAGCCGATTGTCCTCCTCGCCAGCATCCCGTAAGGGTACTGTCGGGTGTCCCTTTTCCTGATGATGAGTCCGCTCTTGTACTGTCCTTCCTCCATCAGCGGAAGCTTTTCAAGGCGCAGCAGGGTCCCTCTGTCAAGGTTTGTGAGAAGCTTCATGTACCGTTTCCTCTCGTTTCTGCCTTTGACGATCATCCTGTAGTACTCGTCGGCGTTGATACCTGTCTCGGCGGAGAGGCCGGACGTGAATCTCCGCGCCTTGCCCAGCCAGTCGTTCTCAAGGCTGTCCGCCTTCCGTGGATCCTTCTCGCTCATGAAATCCTTCTTGAGCACGGTACAGTCCATGTAAAGATCGTACATCGGAGTTGACAGGGCCAGCAGCTTCCCGTCGCAGCCGATGATCGCACCTCGCTTTGGCTCTATGACGCTCCTTGTGCTTGGAGGAACGAAGTATCTGACCAAATCCTTGTCGGGCTCCCAGACAAACATGATGTAGAGCATCCTGCCGAACACGGCCAGGCCGACGAACAGCAAAAAGATGTAGAAGCAGTACAGAATCAGACCGATCCTGTCCTGCTCTTTCTTTGTCGTGTTCTGTTTTGGTGCAGCCATCGCCGTTATTCGTTTAACCTGTCAGCCGGTTTCTCCGGCATTGTCAACTTCGAGCCTGATTCCTCCAGCATAGCCTGGACCTTGCTCATCCTTGAAAGACCCGCAAGCTCGACGGTCTTCTGAGCGTGGTAAATCTCCATGTCGGCAAGGACCTTCCTGTTGTCCTCCACCCTGGTCAAGGTCTTCTCGATCCTGAGACTCAGCCAGATGCTGACCCAGAAAAGGAAGAACGTGTAGATGATGTGGATGAAATAGCGGCTGACATGCAACCTCAGCAGCAATTCTCCCTTAAGTGTCGCCAGGGCAGCGTTCTTGAGCCACGCCCAGATGTCGGAGAATTTCCATTTCCTCAATTCCGTCATGGCCTGTTCCCTCCGTCTTCAATTTTCTCGGCGATCCTCAGCTTCGCGCTCCTTGCCCTCGTGTTTGAGGCTATCTCTTCCTCTTGAGGCAGGATCGGTTTGCGGTTCACCGCCTTGAGGGGCGCATGAATATTCCCGAATATGTCCTTTTCCTCCCTGCCGTCGGCCCTTCCGGTCTTGATGAAGTTCTTCACCATCCGGTCCTCAAGTGAGTGGTAGGTGATCACCGCCAGTCTGCCGCCCGGCCTGAGGGAGTCTGCCGCTCCTTCGAGGAATTTCTCCAGAGATCGCATCTCATGGTTCACCTCAATCCTCAGGGCCTGATAGACTTTCGCAAGATATTTGTGCTCAGCGAATTTCGGAAGCGCGGCCTTGACGGCCTCGTCGAGCTCGCCAGTGGTTCCGATGCTGCCCTTGTCCCTTGCGGAGGCAATCAGCCGGGCGACCTTGCGGGCGTTGTCCACCTCGCCGTAGATCCGGAATATCCTCTCAAGGTCTTCCTGTGAATATTCATTGACCACGTCCGCGGCTGTCTTGCCGCCCTCGCGGTTCATCCTCATGTCCAGAGGCGCGTCGTAGCGGAAGGAGAACCCTCTTTCTGCCGTGTCGAACTGATGGGATGAGACTCCGAGGTCGGCGAGGATGCCGTCAAGGCCGTTTGTTAGCTTCCCCTTTAATGTCTCGTCTGAGGTTTCGTGCGCCTCGTTCAGCACGAAATTGTGTATGAACCGGAAATCGGCCCGCACCATTGTCAGGCGAGGGTCGTCTATCCTGTTGCTGATTGCGTCGCTGTCACGATCGAAGGCGATGACGTGACCGTCTTCATTTAAGCGTGAAAGTAGTTCGGCGGTGTGACCACCGCCCCCGAATGTGGCATCGGCGTAAGTTCCTGATGGATTGGTGACAAGGGCGGAAATGCTCTCGTCAAGCATCACTGGTGTGTGGTATTCTGACATCGTCCGGCCCTCCTATCTCTCCTGAGACAGCTGTCCGGCAATATTCAAGAATTCTTCGTTTGAGATTCCGCTGGCCTCGAATCTCTCCTTGGCCCAGATCTCGATCTTGTAATCGTTGCCCGAGAAGACTACCTCTTTCGTTACACCAATTGACTCCAAAAGCTTCTTGGGGATAGAGATGCGTCCGAGCTTGGCGTCCGGTTCGACGATCGCGCGGTCGCGCATGTACTCTCTCCAGAAAGCGGCGTGAGCACGATTAAAGAAATTGAGTTTGGATTTGACCTCCTCGGACTGGCGCTCCCACTCCTCAAAGGTGTACATCTCAAGGCATTCCTCGAAGATGTCTTTCTTTATGACAAACCTCTGATCCCCCTCGGACGCCATCAGCGACTTGAACGGCGAAGGGAAAACCACTCTCCCTTTGTCGTCAATCTTGCCTGAATATTCTCCGATGAATGTGATCATAAGTTATCGCCTTTCACGCTTGGTGACAAAGTTAGGAATATTTTTCCATTTTATTCCACCTCTTTCCAAATTTTTCCACAATGATTTCAACACCGCCTCCCCACGCACCTGTGGACCCTTGCTACACCCCTCTCTCTGTGCAGAGGCACATCGCCCTTCCCACCCCTCGGTATAGCCCACCGCCCTTCTCGCCCCCTCGTATGACCTCCAGCCCCTCCCAGATGTGCGAAACTCCTCACACCCAGAAACCGATTCTGTTGTCCGTCAGCCATTTGCGTTTCCAGGTGTGCGTGAAAAGTCACACCTGAGAGTCCCCACCCACGTTCCGCCCCTCTGTAGAGCCACATCGCCCTTCCAGGTGTGCGAAACTGCTCACACCTGGAACTAGAATTGACTGAAGAATAATGAATTGCAGTTCTAGGTGTGATTTAAATGTGTAAAGGTTGGGAAATATTGTTTATTTGTCATAACTTGGAGGCGAAAAAGGAGGAAGGATCTGATGCAGAGATCTTGACTTCTTAATGTTAACTTAAACTAAATGAAGTACTTATGGTTGGGGCGAAAGGTTTGAAAGACAGAAAAACTGGCCAAGAGCAATGGAAAGGAAAAGAATCCGGACATGCGCATGTTGAAGGTCAATGGAGAGAGCAAAAGGGGTACGGTGCCTACTTTGACGCGTCCAGTAAGCGGACTGAAAATCAATGGAGAGTACGGTACGACGTGCGAACGCAGGAGAAAGAGCCTCCAGAAGCATCCGCTCGCTCGTCGCCACGTGGACGGTACGACGTGCGTACGCAGGAGAAAGAGCGGTTGGAAGATCGTGAGGAACCCGGGTGGTTCCACATCTGTTCACAAGGGCTGGAAGGCGTTGACTTGTTCTCTGACGAGAAGGCGTTCATCGCAGGTGTGAACAAATTCGCCGCCGCATTCAAACTGTTTGGCGAAGACGTTGATGTCGTGATACTTGTACTTGTGTCAACTCATTTCCATTCGTTGGCTTGGGGACGAAAATCTGACGTGATCCGATGCGCGGAAAGGTTCAAGAGAACAATAAGCATGTACTATTCACACCGCTTCGGAACATCAAAAGTCATGTGCAGGGTGCGTGTCAAGGTGGAAAAAGTGGATTCCGAGGAGTATCTGAAGAATGTCATCGGATATATTCTTAACAATCCGCGCAAGCATCGCGAGACAAACAACCCTTTCTCGTACCCGTGGAGCTCTATTCTTGAATATTTTGACAAGGAGGGGCATTCGGCGGTCTTGCGTCCAAGGATTGTGGATATCCCTCAATGGCGTAAACAGAAGGTTCTGGGGACAAGTCGCGGTGTCCCTCAATCTTGGAGACTTTATGCCAACGGAATGGTGACATTCGCTTCCTTCATTTCATCAGATCGTCTGGAGTCTGCCGTCAAAACGATAGGCTCGCTTTCCTATCTGGTGAACAAGGCGGATTTGAACGCCAACCAAGGAGAGGCGATCCGCTATCCGGATAACGACCGTGAGGTCAGGAATGCTGTTGCACGAATATGCCCGATGCTGTTCCCTGACACCATCGGACACTTGGATGAATCGCCTGTCTCTCCAGTGCGGAACACTGGCTATTGTCTGAAAGAAATGCGTAAAACCATCTGCTCCATGGCTGAGGATATGCTGGCGAAACTCGATTTCAATCAAGTCATGGCATTGAGGAACGTTCTTTCAGGCCGCTATGGATTCCCCTTGAAGATCGTAGACCGTGTGCTTCACTCAAAACCACCGTAGTGTGTTGGCCTTATTAGGGGGAGATTGTCTTAAAAGTAAAAGTACCCCCAGAGAGGTTTGAAAATTCGTTGTCGCCCCTGTATAGGGGTACAGACTTTTCTACGCTCTTCATCAGGGCTACCACCTCGTCTACTCTCGCCGCGACTTTTCAGACAGTCTGGGGGAAAGGGCTATTTCACTCGTGGCAGAAACGCGAAATGTCCCGGGATGTCGCCTGTGGTTGCACTCCATTTTTGCACACCGGATTTGGAATAGCAGTAAAGAGTTCCACTGGAAGTGTAGTTCTTTGCATCGGTGATGTAGATGTCGCCGTTTTTCGGATGAACCGCGATTCCGTAAGGCGACACGATCTGGCTTTCCGTTCCGTCAGTGATGATCTTGCGGGAGACGACACTGCCACGTGCGGCATCAATGATGGCGTAAGAGATTGTGCTGGTGGAAGTGACGTAATTGTACTCGCTGCTGTAGATGTAGAGCGAATCATTCGCGATGGCCATGTTGGACACGGGAATATTCATGGTTTCCGCAACTTTGTACTGTGTTCCGTCATTTTCCAGCCGGTACAGGTTCGAAGCGACATCGACATAGTTGCCGTTGGATGACACCCACAGATTGCCCTTTGAGTCGGCTTTGATGTGGCATAGATTGATCGCGACATCAATCGTGTAAAGCTCTATCATCGAATTCACGTCAATGACGGAAACCGTTGAGTCATAATTCGGTGCTCTATAACCGCCGGAATTCGCCACGTATGCGTTGGATCCGATGATCGCAATCTCTTCAGGTTGGTATCCGACCCGAGTCTCGCCCTCGATCTTGTAAGTGTCCAGATTGACTTTGAACACGGAACCTTTACGGTCTGCCTGGAATTCAGCGTCGGAACCAACATAGGCCGTGACGTAGGCGTAGTTGTCCTTGAAGGCGATGTACCTGCAGTTTGCTATGTCGATCTGGGTGATTCTTTTGGCCGTGTAGGCATCCATCACTTCCACCTTGTGCGAGCCGTTGATGACAGCGAACAATCTTCCGTCATAGATTTGTAGATCATTGCCAGTGTCTCCCAATCCTTTTACAACAGTCGGATTCTTTTCGGCGTAGATTCCGCAGGCGTAGGATGCCTCACGGTAATCGAGGAAATCAATGTCGGCCTTGTTGCTGCCCATATTGCCCTCATTGAGGACGTACATTCCGATCGGATCCGCATCCGGGTCTGTCTGGAATCCCAACGGGCCATACACCGGAGGAACGATAGTCTCTTCCTTGCGGCAGCTGCAGATGGCCACGCCGAAAAACAGGACTATGGCCAAGGCTTTGATGATTTTGTTTGTGTGTCTCATAATGTATTGATTTAAAAACTAAAACTCGTGACAAACCGGCAATTGGTCTTCGGCATCGGGTAGTTCAGCACCACGTCGTAGTCCTGGCCGAAAAGGTTGTTGATCTCGGCTGTGAGCTTGATGGTGCGGGTGCGGATGGCGAAGGACTTCTGCACGGAGAGGTCGCTGGTGTACCACGGCTGGGTGTGGTTCCTGGGGATGTTCTCCTGCTGGTTGTAGCGCTCGCCTGTGTAGATGAAGCTGTAGTTCAGTCCCCAACCTTTGTAGGACACCGCCAGCACGGCGGAACCGCTGTGCCAGGGAATATATGGAATCTGGTCCCGGTAATATGTGTCCGCAGGATCCGTGATGTCGATCGCCTCCTGGTAAGTGTACTGGAGCCTGGCCGTGGCCTCCACCTCGCCGAAGGCCCAGGCTGAGTTCAGAGCCACATCTACGCCCTTGATGTCCACCTCCCCGAGGTTCAGCATCGTCCAGCGGAACTGCTGGCCTTTCGGGTAGGCTATGATCTTGTCCGTGATGAGGTTGTGGTAGGCGTCCACGGAAGCGTCAATCATCCGCAGAGCGGGCATATTCATAAAACTCCTCGCGTATTTCAACCCGACGTTGAACTGCTCGGCATATTCTGGTTTCAGGAAGGCGTTGCCCATGTCCGTGTAGTAGAGGTCGTTGAACGTCGGCATCCGGAACATCCGTTTGTAGAACGCCCTGAGCGACAGATCCTGCCTGCGGAACGGCTTGTAGGACAGAAAGAAAGCCGGTGTGGCCACAGCCTTGTCCGGACGGGCCTCGAACCGCTTCACCTTCTCGTGCGCAAAGTAACCCAGCACGCTGGCCTGTCCTTTGAGCCTGCCCCATTCGAACGCCGTGGCAAGCGCCGCCATCTGCGTGTAGCGGGTAGGGTAGGGGAATGTACCGTCGCTTTCGGTCGGCATATAGAATGTCGCGTCAAGAGTGTTCCACTGGAAGTCGTATGAGAACGAGACCTCCCAGTTATCCATTATATTATAAAGGTTCGCGCAGGAGGCGTACAACTCTTTCTGCTTGTAGGTGTTCTTCGTCTGGATCAGCTTCGCGTCCTGATTCTCGTAATGGGTGTAGTCGGCGGCGTACTTGGCGTTGACCAGAGATCTGAACTTCGGTGTCCACCTGTTTGTGAAAGTCCCTTGAATGAACGAGTTCGTGTCCCAAAGACGTTCTCCGTTCCGGAACACGTTGTTCACGATCGCCCCAGGAATGCCCCTTTCGGAGTTGTATGAATATGCCCGGACGATCCACCGCCCTTCATTGGTTGTTCCGTGAAGCGCTGCCTCAAGCCTTGTTGCGTTGATGTCTCCGTTGTGACGTACCGCGGTGGTGTCATTGACAGTCTCTCCGAGCGAGTTCCTTCGACGGTAACGGAACTTGTACTTGCCTGTAGCCTTGACCCATTCTCCGCTGAACGAGGCACTTACGGCATCCGAGATCTTGTACTCGCTGCGGATGGACGGATTGATGAGGCCGAAAGATCCGGTCTTCATCGTCGCCTTGAAATTGGCGTTCCGGCTGTTCTCGAACCGTGGTCTCCTGGTCGTGATGTAGATTGTCCCCGAGGCTCCGAAGTCCTTGGCGGACTGGAAGATGTCGCTTTTCTGGCCGTTGTAGAGCGAAATCTCCTCCACGTCATCGAGAGAGAAACGTCCCAGGTCCACCTGTCCGTTCTGGGCGTTGCCGAGCTGGATTCCGTCATAGAACACAGCCATATGGTTCGTGCCCATTGAGCGGATGTTCACGGTCTTCAGTCCGCCGACCCCGCCGTAGTCTTTCAGCTGGATTCCGGAGAAGTGTCTGATCGCGTCCGCGACCGAGAAACTGTTCAATCTTTGGAGTTCCTCTTCCTTAAGGGTTTGTGCCGGGATCACCTCTCGGTATTTGTATTCTGCCGGAACGCCGATGATCACGGCCTCCTTGATCACTTGGACACTGTCCAAAGGCGCATCTTTCCGGTGGACAGAAGTCGTGTCACCGGAAGTCTGTGCAAAAGCCACCAGCCCGCATCCCAGGAGGCAGACCGAGACTATGAGACGGTATATTCGTTTCATAAATTCATGTGCGGCAGCCGCCCGTGATCCCGCAGGTAATGCCGTAAAGTTCTATGAAGGCAGGTCTTCTGACTTGTTCCTGACGCGGCGCCTTCCCGGTTGTGGACAACTGAATATCCAGCGTCCTGCCAGTGGCATAAGAAAGCCGCGTCAATCTTCTGGCTGTTTTTAAGGACAGCCGCCCCTGACACTCAAAATGTCAGGCGGAACTCACAGCAGCGGGTACTGTCCCGGATTCGCACCGGATTCCCTTTTGATCCTTGGCATCAAAACCGATCCAAAGAACCTTCATGGGGCAAAGATAGCAATCATTGAAATCATTGTCAAATCTGAGAAGCTGTTTTGATTTGTTCGAACTATTCTTGAGTCCACTTGCAAAGTCTCGACGAGAGCAGAAAAGTCTGTACCCCACTACAGGGGCG
>OLHG01002187.1_pt1 | contig 10807 bp, 4 predicted proteins | sample 1605971 | NCBI WGS metagenome assembly OLHG01 (sample SAMN03283289) | human gut metagenome | biome: human-associated habitat; material: feces | host: Homo sapiens | place: Peru | collected 2012 | reverse complement strand
CTGTTACTGCCCGCAATTTCTATGATGAAGTATTGAATCCAACATCGTGTTTATAATATGATTCTTGAATTCAAGTATAATTTGGTAGATATTTAACTGAGCAGCCAATTACAGGCTGCTTTTTCTTTGCCAAAAAAATAAAGAAGGAGGTCAAAAGTGGCGACAAAACTTCAACTGATGTCGGAGCTTTCGCGGAGGACTACTGAGCGGCTTACACAGTCAAAAGAGAACTGGGCGGGCTTTCTCAATTCCGCCGCATGGCTCTACAAATACCCATTCCATGAACAGGTGCTTATCCATGCACAGCGCCCGGATGCTACGGCCTGCGCACCCATCGAGCTATGGAACAATGCGTTCAAGCGATGGGTAAACAAGGGCGCAAAGGGTATCGCAATCATCGATGACAGCGGGCAGAAGCCCGCGCTTAGGTATGTATTCGATATATCCGATACCAATACCCGTTACAATATCCCGTTCCGGCTTTGGCAGACAAGGCCCGAATATGAGGCGCAGATTGTGGAGGAGCTGCAAAACCACTTCGGCGACATAGGCGTTGAGGACGCAGACTTTTCATCTGCCGTGCTGGGCATAGCAATCAACGCCGTATCGGACAACTACGATGACTATAAAAACGAGCTTTTGAAAGCGGCGGGCAACAGCGCGCTTGCCAATATGAGCGATGATGAGATTAGCTCCACATTCATGGTGCTGCTCATGACGAGCGTTGCCCACACGGTTTTTGTGCGTTTGGGCATAGATGCCGCCGCCATATTCCACGGCGATGAATACGAAAGCGTTACGCTGTTCAATTCGCCGGATACCATAGCGCAGCTTGGCGCGGCGACCAGCGATATTTCCGAAATGGTCTTGCGGCAGATAGAGCGCAGCGTAAGGAGCGTGGAGCGGCAAGAGCGCGACACACTTGCAAAATCCCAACAGGTCTTGCAGAATGAAGATAGAAAAAGCGAAAGGAGCGTTGAACATGGAACTCAGTTACAGGCAGAACGGGGATTACCTGATACCCGATATAGAGATGGACGAGCAGCCCAGGGAGATTATCGGCAAATATGGGATGATGAGGAAGGCGTTTCTCAAGGAGCATCGGAGTGGAACGTACAACGCTCTGCTGCTTCAGAGCAGGCTGACCGAGCATCTGCTGGAGATCGACAGGACGGCGCGGGAACAGGTCGAACAGACGATGGCGCAGATGGCGAAAGCCGAGGGCGTGACGGAGAGCTTGAAAGCCCGCGACCAAATGGCGTGGGTACAGCAGATGAACAACATCAAGAGCCGAGCCGAGGAAGCGGTGATAGTGGAGATAGTCCACAGCTAACAACAGAATCATCTTTGCAAGCGGAGAGCGAACAGCTCCCCGCTTTTTTATCGGAAGAAAAGATATTCGGCTTGCTGAAAAATGCGACATATACCCGCCGCCATAACAAGGACGAGATAAGCGCGTACTTTGCAGCGCATATCAGCGAAGATGAGCGCGACGCCTTCATCAAAGAAGCCTTTGAAAAGATGGTCTACACGGGCGTTCTCGTTGACGGCGTGATGTGCGGCTATCAAGCACAGCCGGAGGGTCTGCTCATGTGGGAGGGCAACTATCTCACACGCACCGCTGAATCGCGGTTTTCATGGAGCGCCGTCAAGGGCTTCATTGAGCAGCTTATCGAGCGCGGCGAGTTTTCGGAAAACCTGCAAGCGTCCCTGTTTTCATCAATGGTCGAGCAGCAATCCCTAATCGAGCAGGCGGAGGCTGAAAAGTCCTCCGCCTTTTCCATTTCGCAGGCCGACTTGGACAACGAACTTGTACGCGGCACGGGCTTCAAAAATGGAAAGTACCGCGTATATCAGTTTTATCAGACCCTTCACACGCAGCAGGACGCGCTTGCCTTTCTGAAAAAGGAATATGGTATAGGCGGACATTCGCACACGTATTTGAACGGAGAAGGCGGCTTCGTTGGCCACGACGGCAAGGGTCTTCACTTCTCCAACCATAACTACGAAAAAAAGTACACCGTAACTTGGAAAGCTGTAGCGCAAAGGCTCCGCGAGCTGATTGCCATTGACAGATACCTGACCGAGAAAGAAAAGGCGTATCTGCCAACGTATGAACAGGAGCAAGCGGAGCGTCGTTTGCAGCAAGCCGAGGAAGCGGCGGTACGGGAAGCGTTAAAAGCAGCCGCAGCCGCTATGGATGAAAAGCGCAAGAACGCAGAGTATCGCTTCTCGCTTGGCGACGAGGTGCAGCTTGGCGCACAGACCTACACCGTGCTTGGATATGACGATGAAAACGTCATGCTGTCCAATCCGAAGTACCCGCTTTTATCCGAGGATATGCCCCGCGATGTGTTCGAGCGCCGTCTGCGGGAGAGTGAAGCGAACGATCACCTTATGGTACAGAATGAGGTCGATCTTACCGAGGCAAAGCGCCTTATTGACGAATACTGCCTTGGCGAGTTTGAGAGCGTCGCGGATTACGCCGACTTAAAACACATCCCGCTTGCCTTTACTACCACTGAGGACGGCGGGCATACGGTTGAAGCGCAGGCAGACCTTGCGCATTTCAGCATAAACCGCTATGTTGACGGACAGCTATTTGAGAGCCGAAGCTATGACAGCATTGAGGAACTCATATCAAACGATCTGCAAGCTCTTGACTTTAGCGACCTGACCTACTTCGACCAACAGGAAGCCGTTGTGAGCTATCCCGTTGAGGAAGAAGTACAGGCAGAAGAATCGCCCGACGTAGCTGTTGGTACAGTCATCGACTGGAACGGGCGCAAATACGAGGTCGAGAGCATTGGCGAGATCTCCGGCGACGTATCCATGCGGGATATCACCTTCCACAGCGCGGTCGGCTTTCCCATCAATCGCATTGAAAAGCTGCATACCGTGCGGGAATGGCTGAAAGAGCAGCCCACACAGGAAGCCGAGCAGCCGACCGAACAGCCCCTTGCCCCCGCTTGGGAGCAGCCAAAAGAGGTCAAGCTGAAAAGCATCGTCCTCGACCTTACGCAGCCCCGCATCGAAAAGCATAACTACCGCATCACAGATGACGAGTTGGGCTACGGCGGCGCAAAGGCGAAGTATCAGATGAACGTGGCGGCGATCCGCACCTTGCAGACAATCGAATCGGAACATCGCCTTGCTACGCCCGAGGAACAGGAGATACTTTCAAAGTATGTCGGTTGGGGCGGCGTCGCGGACGCCTTTGACGAGAGCAAGGATAACTGGCGCACAGAATATGCCGAACTCAAAGGCTTACTGACCGAGAGCGAATACAGTTCTGCCCGCGAATCCACGCTGAACGCCCATTACACAAGCCCCACGGTAATCAAGGCGATATATGAGTGCGTTGCAAACATGGGCTTCACCACGGGCAATGTGTTGGAGCCTGCCTGCGGTATCGGCAACTTCTTCGGGCTTGTGCCGGAGGCGATGAGCAAAAGCAAGCTCTATGGCATTGAGCTTGACTCCATCACGGGCAGGATAGCGAAGCAGCTTTATCAGAACGCCAACATCGCCGTGCAAGGGTATGAGGATTCCTCCTTGCCCGACAGCTTCTTTGACCTCGCCGTTGGCAACGTGCCTTTCGGCAACTATGGCGTGTCTGATAAGCGATACGACAAAAACCATTTCATGGTGCATGACTATTTCTTCGCCAAGACGCTCGACAAGGTGCGTCCGGGCGGTATCATCGCCTTTGTCACTTCAAGCGGCACAATGGACAAGAAGAACTCCGCTGTGCGGAAGTACATCGCACAGAGAGCCGAATTGCTTGGTGCGGTGCGTTTGCCGAACAACGCCTTCCTGCAAAACGCGGGAACGAGCGTCGTCGCAGACATTCTCTTTTTACAGAAGCGTGACAGAGCCATCGAAACAGAGCCGGATTGGGTACACCTCGGCAAGAGCGCAGAAGGCTTCACGGTCAACCAATACTTCGCGGACAACCCCGATATGGTATTGGGGCAGCTTACGGAAGAAAGCACGCAGTATGGCAGGCAGGAATGTACCTGTGCGCCCATCGCCGGCGCTGACCTTTCCGAGCAGCTTCGTGACGCTATGGCGAACATCCACGGCTCTATCACCGAGTATGAGCGCGAGGACGATGAGCTTTCCGAAAGCACCAACGAGAGTATCCCCGCCGACCCCGATGTGCGGAACTTCTCCTTTACCGTCGTGGACGGGCAGATATATTACCGCGAGAACAGCCGCATGAACAAGATGGAGGTCTCCGTCACGGCAGCAAACCGCATCAAGGGCATGATCGAGCTTCGGGACTGCACCCGCAGGCTCATCGAGTATCAGCTTGAAGGCTATCCCGACGATGACATCGCAAGGGAGCAGCGCAGCCTCAACGCCCTATACGACAGATATACCGATAAATACGGTCTGCTGAACAGCCGCGCCAACAACATGGCGTTTTCGGACGATTCCGCTTACTGCCTGCTTTGCTCTTTGGAGGTCATTGACGAGAACGGCAATCTGGGGCGCAAAGCGGATATGTTCACGAAAAGGACGATACGGCAGCAGAGTGTAGTCACTTCGGTGGACACCGCGACAGAGGCGCTTGCCGTTTCACTCTCCGAAAAGGCAAATGTGGATATGCCCTACATGGCGGAGCTTACGGGCAAGACCGAAGAACAGCTTGCCGAGGAGCTTACGGGCGTTATATTTCTCAACCCAACGACAAAGCAGTATGAAACCGCTGACGAATATCTTTCCGGCGACGTGCGCTGGAAGCTGCAATTATTGAGAGAGATAGACGATCCCCAATATGCGGCGAACATGGCGGCGCTTGAAAAGGTACAGCCCAAAGACCTCTCCGCTTCGGAAATCGACGTGCGCCTCGGCGCAACGTGGCTCCCGCCCGAGGATATTGAAAAGTTCGTCCATGAACTGTTAAGTACAGCCTACTACATCCAAAACCGCATCAAGGTACATTATTCGCCCATCACGGCGGCGTGGAACATCGAGAACAAGAACTCGGATTACAACAATGTCGCCGCGGGCGTCACCTACGGCACGAACCGTATCAACGCCTACAAGATCATCGAGGAAACCTTAAACCTCAAGGATGTGCGTATCTTTGATACCGTCACCGACGAGAACGGAAACGAAGTGCGGGTGCTGAACAAGAAGGACACCATACTCGCGCAGCAAAAGCAGCAGCTTATCAAGGACGCTTTCCGAGACTGGATATGGAAAGACCCTGACCGCCGCGACAGACTGACCACGCTCTACAATACCAAGTTCAACAGCATACGCCCCCGCGAGTACGATGGAAGCCATATCCGCTTTACGGGCATGAATCCCGAGATAACGCTCCGCCCCCATCAGGTGAACGCCATCGCCCGCATCCTGTACGGCGGCAACACGCTGCTGGCGCACGTTGTGGGTGCGGGTAAGACCTTTGAAATGGTCGCCGCAGCCATGGAAAGCAAGCGGTTGGGGCTGTGTCAAAAGAGCCTGTTTGTTGTGCCAAACCATCTCACGGAGCAATGGGCGGCGGAGTTTTTGCAGCTTTACCCTTCCGCGAACATACTTGTGGCAACAAAAAAGGACTTTGAAACCCGAAACCGCAAGAAGTTTTGCTCCCGTATCGCCACGGGAGATTACGATGCCGTCATTATCGGGCATTCGCAGTTCGAGAAGATACCCATGAGCATCGAGCGACAGCGGGCGGTCTTGCAGGAGCAGCTTGACGAGATCGTGGACGGCATAGCCGAGGCAAAGAGCGCCCGGGCGGAGCGATTCACGGTCAAACAGCTTGAAAAGACAAAGAAGCAGATCAAGCTGAAGCTCGAAAAGCTGAACGACCAGAGCCGCAAGGACGATGTTGTGACATTCGAGGAATTGGGCGTTGACCGCCTGTTCGTGGACGAGGCGCATTTCTACAAAAACCTGTTCCTGTTCACCAAGATGCGGAACGTAGCGGGACTGGCGCAGACCGAGGCACAGAAATCAGCCGACCTCTTTATGAAGTGCCGCTATCTCGATGAACTTACGGGCGGGCGCGGCATAGTATTTGCCACGGGGACGCCCATTTCAAACTCCATGACCGAGATGTACACCATGCAGCGGTATCTGCAATATGAAACGCTGCGAAGGCAAGGGCTGACACACTTCGACGCATGGGCTTCCACCTTTGGCGAAACCATCACCTCCATCGAATTAGCGCCGGAAGGCACGGGCTATCGCGCCAAAACAAGATTTGCCCGCTTTTACAACCTCCCCGAGCTTATCGCCATGTTCAAACAGGTGGCGGACATTCAGACCGCCGATATGCTGAAGCTCCCCGTGCCAAAGGTCAATTATCGCAATATCAAGGTCGCTCCGAGCGAAATTCAAACGGAAATGGTTGCTTCCCTCGCAAAGAGAGCCGAGAAAGTCCGTGACAGACTTGTAGAGCCGTATATCGACAATATGCTGAAAATTACAAATGACGGGCGAAAATTGGCACTCGACCAAAGGCTTATCGACCCGATGCTGCCAGACTTTGAAAACAGCAAGGTCAACGCCTGCGTGGATAATGTGTACCGTATCTGGGAGGAACACGCCGACATTAAGGCAACACAGCTCCTGTTCTGCGACCTCAGCACACCGAAAAATGACGGCTCTTTCAATGTGTACGAAGACATCCGAGAAAAGCTAATTGCCCGTGGCATCCCCACCGAACAAGTGCGGTTTATCCACGAAGCGACCACCGATGCACAGAAAAAGGAGCTGTTTGCAAAGGTAAGAAGCGGCGAAGTAAGGGTGCTGCTTGGCTCTACGCCGAAGATGGGGGCAGGTACGAATGTGCAGGACAGGCTGATTGCCATCCACAATTTGGACTGCCCTTGGCGACCTTCAGATTTGGAACAGCGGCAAGGCAGGATTGAAAGACAGGGAAATATGTTCCCAGAGGTGGAGGTTTACCACTATGTGACGGAGCAGACCTTTGATGCCTACCTCTATCAGCTTGTGGAATCGAAGCAGAAATTTATCTCCCAGATAATGACGAGCAAAAGCCCCGTGCGTTCCGCCGAGGATGTGGACGAGGTGGCTCTTTCCTTTGCGGAGGTAAAAATGCTTGCCACGGGCGATGAGCGTTTCAAAGAAAAAATGGACTTGGATATGCAGGTGGCGAAATTGAAAGTATTGAAGCAGAGCTACCTTTCCGAGCATTACGACCTTGAGGACAGGATACTGAAATACTTTCCGAGGGAGATAAAGGAGCTTGAGGAACGCATCGTCAGCTATGAAAGCGATGCCGCCCTTGCCGAACAGCACAAGCCGCAGGGCGAGGACAAGTTCTGCCCCATGACCTTAAAGGGCATGACCTATACCGAAAAAGCGGACGCAGGCGAGATGCTCCTTGCCGTCTGCAAGGAAAACCCGCTGTCAAATCCCGTGGAAATCGGCAGCTACCGAGGTTTCAAGATGGAGGTTTATTACGACAGCTTCAATACCCATTACTGCCTTAACCTCTGCGGAAAGGCAAAACACAAGGTTGATTTAGGCTCTGATGCTCTGGGAAATCTGACCCGTATTGAAAACGAGATTGGAAAAATCCCTGCCAGACTGGAAGCCGCCAAGACCCGAAAGGTGGAAACCTTGCAGCAGCTTGCCAATGCAAAGACCGAGGTATTAAAGTCCTTTGCCTTTGAAGATGAGCTGAAAGAAAAGACCGACAGGCTGAATGCCCTCAATATTGAGCTGAATTTAGACGAGAAAGACACCCCTGTTATGGATACCGAGCCAGAGCAGGAAAACTAACAGCCCGAAAAAAGAACACAGGATAGGGAGCGTTAAATCCCATTTGCACATTTGTATTGCTGAAATCTGGGCAGTATAATAGGTGTAGATTAGAAAATGTCGGAGGTGATAACGGTGTCTGATGCGTTCAGATTTGAAACTTTTGTAGATGTCCACGGCAATATCTTTAACGAATATCTAAGCTCTGTCGTTGCCAGACTGTCGAAAGAGGACGAGGAATACAAAGCCCTGCAAGAAAAGATTGAGGGCATCTATGAGGAATATCCCAAGGTTTTAGCCGTATTTGACAGCGAAACCAAAAGCGAGCTGACCGAGAAAGAATGTGCGGCTCTCATTGAGGTAATGGAGTTAAAGAATAAACTCACGGACATGGAGATGCAGGCGGTGTACTTCCGTGGCTGCTATGACAGCGTAGGGTATCTGAAAAAAGCAGGGGTTTTATAACGGACTGACCGAGAAAAAGACGGCGTTGGCATGAAGCTGATGCCGTTTTTTACATAGCCGAGAGGTAGAAAAATTCATATCTCTGTGGTATAATTTAGGCAAAAATATGAAAGCAGATGAAACAAATGAGCAAAATATTAGATAAACTCGGAATATATGATTTAGTTGCAGTTTTATTGTCGGGAATTAGTATTTCTACTTTTACAATTTTGGTATTGCAATTGATTTATAAAATTCAAATAGATACGAACTTGCAAGTTAATGAAACTCTGCTATTTTTCGTGTTAAGCTATTTTTTGGGATTGATTTTTCAAGAAATTAGCTCTTTTATCCAGAAAAAAAGCACACACAAAAATAACCGTTTATTAAAAGCAGCATTAAAAACATCAAGCAATTCACATATATACTTGACCGATATTGAGAAAAGTGGAGTGTATTCTTATATTATAGAGAAGCTAAATCTCAATCCTGATGAGGACAACGACAATGTTGTTTACAATTATTGTAAATTCTACATTTTGGAAAATGGTGATACGACCCGAATAGATAAAGACCAATCAATTAGTTCTATGGGAAGAAGCCTTTCTTTATATTTTGCGTTATTAGCGTTTGTAGTCCTTATAAACAGCTTTTTTCAACCATCAACAGTCAAGATTATCTTAGTAATCATCTCAGTATGCTTTGCAATTTTGCTCCAATATAGATGCATAAGATTTGCAAAATTGCGTTACATCAATATATTTAGAACTTTCTATTATAAGGTCATCGTAAAATAAAATTGATACTACATAGCCGAGAGATGGAGACAATTACAGTTTTATGGTATTATTAAAGTGTATTTGAGTGACGCCGTTCACGAAAGGAGATTGGTATAGATGTGTTTCATGTTTCAAACAAGAGCATTTTGGAAATGTATGCGAGTTCCGACAAATAAGCTCAATAATAGATTTGAGTTTTTCTTTGGTGCAAAAAACATAGAGATAAGCAATCGCAATGATGCCAAAAATTTATTGTTAAATATTGTTACTACAATTCAAAATGAAATGGTTGATAGAATACAGCGTGAAAATTCATATGATATGTTTATGAAGCTGTATTACATTTTTGATGAAGTTCATGCATTTTATTTGGCTGAAAAAGAAGCAAGAGCAGAACTTTCAAAAATAAATATAGATAATCAAAGTGTTTTCAACACATTTGAAGAAAACAGAAATATAATGCGAAATATAATTGATGCTTGCAATATCTGGATTGAAAACTGTACATTGTATCAGCATGATGTTGATACAATGTCCCATGTGAGGGACAGAGGGTTTTCTATGGATATTGATTTGATGATTGATTTGTATTTATATGGTTTCGCTTCACAAGGAATATCCTTATTATCATTATCAGAAAATATGGGACAACAATTATTCTATGGGCTTCACGTTACACCTAAAGAAAATACACCAGCAGAGATATTAAAATATCATCCTATAATCTTTTTCAATACGGTGCTTGTTGGCAATCAAGATATTTTAAGCCCCAAAGCATTAACTCCAGATGCGAATAATACAGCTTTTGGAAAAGGTTTTTTTAAGGAATATGGCGTAGAGTTTCTGCTTTTTTTGGCAGCTATTAAGAACTTTCAAGATGACCTTTTGCGGGGAGATGAAAAGGCTCTTACAGTAATTAAAAAAGATTTTTTCATTAGCTTAGTAGAAGGCTATACTAAACCTCAAATTGATGGAAATAAGTTTTATGATAGCTTCGTTTTATCTAAGGACAAGATTAAAAAACAGTTAAGAAAAAAAGAAAACATTGTCTGGAAAATAGGAACAAACAAAGAACGCTTGGAACTTAGACCTTTTATCGGTCTTGAGGATGGTAATGTTTTAATTTCCTATGGGGCAACAGAGCAAGCAAAACACTTATGGGTATCATATTTTGGAAATGGAGGGATGTGTTATTCAAATATTTCAGACAATCTTTCTAATGCCATGAATGAAAGAAATCAAGAACTTTCGAATATTTTAGTGGATAAAATACGAGAGGCACTTAATAAGCATTACACTCCAAAATTTGATGAAAAGGATGTAAAATATCAGAGAATTTTTGGAGAGCGTGAAATAGATTATGGAGATTTTGATGTTGTTTACTATACAGAAGAAACCAAAGAATTATTTTTGATTGAAGCAAAGTATTTTTCGGATTCTTTAAATTCCAGTGGTATGGTTACTGACTACAAAAAGCTATTTGAAGAAAATGGATACTATGACCATTGTAGGCGTAGATATGACCTTGTTTTATCTGAACCCGATAAGGTCAAAAAATTCATTGGAGTACAAGATGAAATATCGGTTCATCTAATATTTCTCTCATCGAAACCAATCGAATTGGAAATTCAAGATACGGATGGAGTTGTTACATTTTTATCTCTTAATATATTTGAAAAGTATATCGAGGGAAAGCTCATAAATGAGGATGATAGTATTGTTCGACCTGTTAAAAAAATATAATTGATGATTTTATACATAGCCGAGAGGTTTTCTTTACCGAAAGCCCCTCGGCTAAATTCATTTCTGGAGGTGATTTTATTTGAATGGGAAGTAAC
>OLHG01002181.1_pt1 | contig 10842 bp, 11 predicted proteins | sample 1605971 | NCBI WGS metagenome assembly OLHG01 (sample SAMN03283289) | human gut metagenome | biome: human-associated habitat; material: feces | host: Homo sapiens | place: Peru | collected 2012 | reverse complement strand
CCACAATCCACTCCATAAAACAACAATATCCAAAAGCAAAAATAACTTTGGCACTCGAGCCAAGGTCTAAAGTAATCAAAAATTTACTATTATTTTCGTTAATATGATTCTTTAACCCAGTTTCACCAATTCTAGGATCTAGCATATTTGCTACTGCTCCAATTTTATTTAAAGCAAAAAAACTATATAACATTTCTGGAGTAGTTAAACAACAAATTGGAACTATATCTCCTTTTTTTATTCCTAGTCTAACAAAATTAGAGGCATATTTTGAAACATTTTCAAATAATTCTCTATAAGTTATTTTTTTATGATAATAGTTTAATGCAACATCATTTAAATTATGTTTATTATTATTATAAATATATTCGTATAAACTAACATTCGGTATTTCTACTTCTTCAGGAAGCACATCATAATACTTTAACCAAGGTTTATCAATACTAGCATATCCTGTTATGTTATTATCTTTCATATTATCATCCCCCATAAATAACACAATTAATATTATAACATATTTCTTATATTTTTCAAGAAAAAAATACCTAAAATAAATTTAAGTATTTCTTACTTTATCTACTTCGACCAGTTACACTTTTAGTCTCTTCAGTAATATAATCACTTGCTGTTTTAACTAATTCTTGAACTTTTGCTATAACTTCTCCAACAGTTTTAGCTTCAATTGATATTTTATATTCATCAAAAGGTTTTACAAAATCAGTAGGTTTAATCTCTTTTATACTATAATTTTCTTTAATAAAGTCGTATGTTTCAACTCCTACTTTTATGACTAATTCAATATCAAACATACCAATATAATCTACCTTAATATCATATGATTTTTCTGGGTAATCTTTTATTTTAGTTTGATAACTATTAATAACATTATTAATTTCTCTTACTAGTCTTTCCTTATCTACTTTGTAAAATCTTTCATTCATATCAAGAGGAATGTCAGTTTTTTTGTCTTGGTCTATTACTTGTGGTTTTTGTTTAATATAACTACTTGCTGTTTTAGCTATTTCTTCAACTTGTTTTAAAACTTCTCCAATGGTACTTCCAGCTATCTTAATTTCATAATCTAATTTACAATTATCAATACGACTAGATCTTAACACGTTATAATTTCCATCAATAAAATCATAAAGGTTATTTCCAACAGCCACACTTAAAACAACGCCATCATTCTCTATGCAACCTAAATAAATTAGATAAGAATTTTCTAATTCACCATCAATTGTAATTATATATTTACTAACGATATTATTTAATTCATTTACAAAACTCCTTGCCATTTGATGGTTTTTAAAACTAGTTAAGTCAGATATTTTTCTATCAGTATCAAGCGGAATGATAGTTTTTTTATCATTACTACGTTTTTTTAATACTTTAATAAAATCTTCATAAAAATTTAAATCTACTTTATAATCTCTAGTATCGTGCAATTTTTTAACCACTTCATATACTTCATCATCTGATTTAAATGAATAACTTCCATCATTATTTTTATATAAACCAGTACCAAGAATAAATCTTAAAACTGCAATATTTACTTTATCATTTTCTCTATAAATAGTATCATAGTATTCATCCATTATCCTAAGAAAAGAAATATACATTTGATCACACTTAGTAATTATTTTAAATAACTCTACTACTTCTTCTTCAGATAATTTTATTTCACTTTTTCCATCCCAATTTGTATTAAGCATATAGTTTATTGCTAAATTTCTACGATTTAATACGTTTTCTGAATAACTTTCTGGACTATATGAATGACCTGCTGCATCTTTGGCACATGCATTATTAAAAATTGGATAACCCAATTGAACTAACATTTGCTTTACTGCTTTTTCAGCACTACCTTCGAATAAAACGATATTATAACTATTTTTTATTTCTTCAGATAGTTCATCATACGCTTCTTTTCTTACTAATAAAATTGCTTCATCTCCAAAATGAATATTTCCATAAATATATGAATCTTCTGGACCAAGATTACAAATTTTATCTTTAGTATGATATTTAAATGGTTCAAGTACAATATATTTTTCTCTTCCCCACGTTCCTGCACCATCACCAGTAGAATGTACGACATTATTTAAAGTAAAATGAATTGTATGCCTATGTATTACAGTTGACAATCTTATTTTAACTCCTTCATAATCAAATATATCTGAACCCATTTTCTTACCTTCATAATTATTTAATATAGTATGATTTTGCGGAAAAAAATCAGTAACATGAACCATCATCATTTTATCTGCAATTTCAGAATAACCATTTTTATAAAGTTCTTCAAAACCAACACTTTCTGCTTTAACTGGAAGACTACTATCAATAATTAATCTTCCTTTTTCATCTAACCCAAATATACTCTCTGTAGTTTCTTTAATAGGAAGACTAGACAATTTATCTTCTAAACTTTTAATTTCTTCTTCTAGTTTTTTTATTTCTAATTCTTTTTCTTCTAGCTTTTTGGTTTCAGATTCAATAAATGATTTTTTTGAGTCAACATTATACTTTGCTTCAATAATCCCTTTATTATTTCCTCTCTTTTTTAATCTGGTTAAAAATTTTCTTTCATTCTTGTAATCTTCTTCTGCTTTTCTTAACTCTTTTTTATTTCTTTCTATTCTTTCTTTTTTTTGTTCTATATCATATCGTAAATTAACTATTTTTTGTTTTCTATTAGTGATTTCAGCATTTATTTTTTTTATTTCAGCATTTACTCTTTCTATTTCAGCATTTTTTTTTACTTCTTCCTTGTACATTTCTAATTTTTCTCTAGCATTATCCATAATTCCTCCACATATTATCTAATTTATAAGTTAATTATATCTTAAAAACTATAACAAATCAAGAAAAAATACCTAAAAACTAGGTATCATTACAAATAAAACCAGAAACAAATATAAATAAAAGTAATATATATAAAATAATCTTAATATCATTAAAGAATAAATAAAATATTAACATAAATATCGTTCTAGTTAAACAAAAAATTATCTCTGACTTTAATAAATAACTTTTAATATTTTCTCTTCTTACCTGATAAAAATTTTTAGTGCTAACTATTTCATATAACTTAATAAATATTCCCTCAAAAATAGCAATTATTAATATAAAATATTTACTATCTATATTTAACTTAAGTAATAAAATTATAACTAATAATATATTAAGAAATTTAAAATACTTTAATATATTATCTTTTTTAACAATATATTTAATAAATATAATACTAGAAATACAAGTAATAACATTAAATATACCAATATACTTAATATTATTTGATACAAATAAATATATAAACATTGGTTGAATAAGTAAGAATAACACTTTAGACTGCTCTAAAACAAAGAATAATTTTCTTCTTTTATCAATAGAAATATTCTTAAATTTCTCTTTCGTTACACTATCATTAATTAATAATAAAGGAATAATAGATAATATTCCAAAAATAAATAATAAGACTACCGTAGCACTTAAACTATATTTATCTGTAATAAATGGTCCCAAATACGAAGAAATAATTAAACCTAAATAAGAAAATATAATTATATTACCTATTTCTTTATTATTACTATCAGTATATTTTAATGCAAAATAATGCCTAATAAAATGATAAGTATAAGAAGCAAACGAAGAAATTATAGCAAATATAACTAAATTACTCATATTATGATTACTTGTATTTAGAAAATAATAAGAAAAACAAAATAATAAATTAGAAATAATTAATATATACTTATTTTTAATTATATTACTTATTTGAAATGTAATAATATTAACTATTATAGATAATAAGAAAAATATAAAATAATATAATAATATTTCTTTAATACTATAAGATAATTTATATAATAACACTATATTAAATACTTCAACTAAATTTCTAGTAATATTAGAAAACATCAAAAACAAATTATACTTAATATTATTCATATCTACCTCACTATTAATATAGGCAAACAATAATTTATTATGTAATTAAAAAGTCTTATTTTATTTAATTAATTTCTTAATATTGTTAATAGCATTTTTTTCTATTCTAGATATCTGTGCTTGTGAAATACCAAGTTCTGAAGCAATTTCCATTTGGGTCCTTCCAATTACAAACCTTTCATCTAATACATATTGTTCTCTTGGTTTTAATTTTTTTAAAGCTCTATCTAATGCTATTTTTATATCAAGTCCATATGTTTCTTTCTTTTCAGATAATTGGTCGAATAAATAAATAGTATCCCCGCCATCATTATAAATAGGTTCATACATACTAACTGGTTCTCTTAAACTTTCTAGTGCATTTACTACTTCATATTCAGTAACACCAAGTATTTCACTTATTTCCTTATTAGTGGGTTCTTTCCCTGAAGAAGTAGTTAATTCTTCCTTTAATTTTAAAGTTTTATAAGCAATATCCTTAATACTTCTTGATATCCTTAAACTAGAATTATCTCTTAAATATCTTTTTATTTCTCCAAGTATCATAGGGCAAGCATAAGTTGATAACCTAACATCAAATGAAGTATCAAAGTTATCTATTGCCTTAACTAAACCTAAACAACCAACTTGAAATAAATCATCTAAATTATCTACTTTATTATTAAATTTCTTTAAAATACTTAAAACTAATTTTAAATTACCATTAATAAGTTCATTTCTAGCAAGTTGGTCCCCTTCCTTCATCTTTTTAAATAATTCATTCATTTCCTCATTAGTTAATACCTTTATATTCGAAGTATTTACATTAGTAATTTCTACTTTATGTTTTGCCATTTAATCTCCTTTCAGATTTATATTGAGACAAAATGGTAATAAATATACAAAAAAACACTTATTTTTTAAGTGCTTTTCTATTTTTCTTACTAAAATCATTACCTAACATACTACAAATAAATTCCATATCCTTAATTAACTTAATATCATAAATATTAATTATATCTTCTTTTTCACTATCAGATATCTTAATAAAAAACGAATCAGTTTCTTTATCATAAGTTGCTAGTTTATTATTAATAGTTAAATAATTTCTTAACGTATGATATAAATTATCAATATAAGTTCTTAATTTATTTTCATAGTCATCATCTTTTTGATAAGCAGTTTCATTAACATTAATAATATCTTTATATACTTCACTATTATTACCAATTAACATAAATTCATATAAATCCCTTCTGTAAGAATTAGGTAACATACTTATTCCATCATTAGATTTAATTGCAAGTAATAAACTAATAAATTCATATTGTGATAATATCATTTTATCATTAATTTTATATTCATTAATAATATTATCAAGTAACATCCTATTATCTAACTTCATATTATCTAAAATAAATTTAGTTTTATCTTCTTCCATATAAATATAGAAATAATAAGCATCATCATCAAATAAATAATAATCATTAAAATACTCTAATGCATTATTAAGATAACTTACATAATCATTATCTTTATTACTATACTCTTTTAATACTTTAGTAAGTATTTCTTTGCTTACAAAACTAATTTTATTTTTCTGTAATAAAGCAAGTAATTCTCTCATAAAACTTAAACTATCATAACTATTCATCATAAATTCCCCCTAAAATTAATATTACTTAATAACCCTAATTATTTCATCAATATTATCTAAATTAACAAGAATATTTTCACCAGTTTTCATATTCTTAATATTTGCTTTATTTTCCTTAATTTCATTTTCTCCAAGAACTATAACATAAGGAATATTATTTCTATTAGCCCAGTCTAAAGATTTATTTAATTTCTTTTTCATTTCAATTAATACCTTAATATTATTACTTCTTAACTTTTCTGCTAAAGAAAGAGATTCAATATTAGTATTCATTGGTATAATTAATAAATCATATAAACTAACTTCTTTCTCCTTATTCATATTTAATATTTCATATATTGGAGCAAGACCAAAAGTCATACCAATCGCTGGATAACTATTACCATCATTAATAAAATTAGTAATAATCTTATCATATCTTCCTCCCGCACCAATCGAAGAAGTTAATCTTTTTTCTTTATCAAATACTTCCCAAATAACACCAGTATATATTTCTAATCCTCTTGCTAAATATGGAGTAAATACACAATTAGTTAAATTTAATTTTTCTAAATAATTATTTAATTCTAAAACTTCTTCCAAACCTTCTTTTAATAAACTATTATTAGTATTTTCAAAGTTTAAAGACAATTCTTTAATATCTAATTTAAAATAAGAAAATAACTTATCTAAACTATCATTATTAATATTTAATTCTTTTATTTCTTCCCTTACTCCAGATTCACCAATTTTAGCAAGTTTATCAACTGATAATATAACTCTTGATACATCAGATTCTAAAATACCACATTCACTAATTAAACCAGATAATAACTTCCTATTATTCCATTCAATAACAGTATCAATTCCTAATTCCTTATATCCAGTCGTAGCCATTAACATAAATTCTGCTTCGATCATTCTACCAGGAATACCACATACATCTACATCACATTGATAAAACTCTCTATTTCTTCCTAGTTTAACCGGACCATCACGATATACCTTACCTATTTCATATCTTTTAAAAGGTAAGCTAATATCTTTATTCATACTAATAACTTTAGCAAAAGGTACAGTTAAATCATATCTTAAACCTAACTTTCTATTACCTTGATCTTCTAATTTATATACTTCTTTTAATATTTCTGCACCACCAGCATATTTCGAAGCAAGTAAATCATAATAACAAAGTATTGAAGTCTCAATAGGTAAATAACCATATCTTTCAAATACATTACTAAGTTTATTAATAATTTCATTTCTTAATATTTGTTCTTTTGGCAAATAATCATATGTACCTTTAATATTTTTTAATTCCATAATACTCTTCCTTTCATTAACGTTCTAATAACCAATCTATAATATTCTTATGAATTATTCCATCTTGAGAAAAATCAAAAGAATCAGTAGAAATAACATATTTAGGATAATTATCAGAAATAGATTTATAAGCCCCAAATTCCCTATCAATTACTTTCTCATCACTTAAAACATACGTAACCTGAAAATACATTTTCTCCTCATATCTAGTAGCAACAAAATCAACTTCCCCATTTTCTAAAGTTCCAACCTTAACATCATATCCTCTAGATAATAATTCATTATAAACAATATTTTCTAAATATGCCCCCATTTGCATCTTTTTATTACTACTCATTAATTTGCAAAAACCTAAATCAGTTAAATAATATTTATACTTACCATTTAGTATTCTCTTACCCCTTATATCATATCTATCAGCCTTATGAATAAGAAGTGCTCTACACATATACTCTAAATAATTATAAATAGTTACTTTAGATACAACAACATTATCTTGTAATAAATAATTAGATAAACTTTCTGCAGAAAAAGTTTGCGAAGGAGTTGTAACAATATACTCAACTATTTTATTAAATAAATCCAAATCCTTTATCTTAAATCTCTCTACAATATCTTTAATAATAATCGAATTATAAATATCAGATAAATAAGTTTTAGTTTGTATCTCATCAGACATTAAAAACCTTTGTGGCATACCACCCCAAATCATAAAATCATTAAATAACTCCGTTAAGTAAGTTTTATTCTTATTAGTAACTCCCTTTAACTCACAAACTTCCCTAAATGTAAAAGGATATATCTTAAAACTTACATATCTTCCTGCAATATGAGTTGCTAACTCACCAGATAATAAATCACTATTTGAACCAGTAATAAATATAGATACCTTATCCTTATATTTAGATTTAAAAGAATTAATTGCTAATTCCCATTTATCAACATTTTGTATTTCATCAAAGAATAAATAATACTTTTTATCATTTATCATTTTAGATTCAATATAATTATTAAGTAATTTATAATCAGTTATATCAAAATAATCACTATATTCAAAATTAATATATATAATTTGTTCCTCTTTAATATTATTATTTTTTAACTCATCAATAATTTGAGTTAATATAATAGACTTACCACACCTACGAATACCAGTTATTACTTTTATTAAATCTTGATCATAAAACGGTCTAATCACCTTTAAATACTTTTCACGAATAATCATTATATCCCTCTTTCCATATACATTATACTACATATAATATCAAAAGTCAATTTTGTTTACCATACTAAACAAAATTACTATATTTAATAATTTTGTTTACTAACAATCTATCATTAATTTATACATATATCATATAATATTATAGAAAAAGGAGAAATACAATGAATAACAGAGATATGTTTTATAATAGTTATGGTTATAGTTCAGGATTTCCAATTCCCAATATGATGTATAACCCAAATATGCAATATCAAAATAATAACCCATTTACAGATATAGATAACAGACTAACAAAAATAGAAAAACAAATAAATAGATTAAACCAAAGAATAACTAGATTAGAAAGCCCTAATAATACTAATATATATAATGAACCAGATAATAACCTATATATGATTTAAAAGAGAACTACTTCTAGTTCTCATATTTTGATTCTAAAATTTTGATGAAACTAAATTTTAAATAACTGCATATATTTATTAAGAAAAATAGTAGATTTTAAAATGCACTCCTTAGAGTAGACACAATATAAAAGACAATTAAAACTTATGATAAAATACACTTTCGAAAGGAGGCGTATTTTTCTGTGGCAAAAATTTATGTATTATACAAACGAAGAAAAAGAAGAAATATTTAATAAATATTTAAATGGTATTCCTAGTTTACAATTAGAAAAAGAATATGGAATTTCTTCAAGTACAATTAGAGAATGGAAGTATAAAACTAATCAGCCAGAATTAATAACAGGTAATAAAAAGGCAGACAAAAACAAAAATTAACCAAAGAAGATTATAAAGAAAGATATGAAATAATAAAAAAATACAATTTAATGGCTGAATATATAAAAAAAGAAAAACAAGAATGAAAGAATTGAAGATAATGTCAAGTCAAATTTATTAAATAGAAATTTTACTACTGATGTAGTAAATAAAGTATGGTATACAGATGTAACATTTCTTATATTTAAAGGTTCTAGAGCATATCTATCAACAACAATTGATTTATATGATAGAAAAGTTGTTACTTATAAAATATCTAAACGTAATGATAATAAGTTAGTTATGAATACTTTAAATGAGGCAATAACAAAAAGAAAAGATGCATCTGGATTAATTTTGCATTCCGATCAAGGATTCCAGTATACATCTTACGAATACAAAGCAATTTGTGAATCTAATGGCATAACTATTTCTATGGCTAGAAAAGGTACTCCAATAGATGATCCACCTATTGAGAGTTGGCACTCTCTTCTTAAAAAGGAAACTTTGTATAACAATAATATCACATCTTTATAAAATTACATGGAATTAGTTGAAGAATGGATAGAATTTTACAATACAACTAGAATTAAAGGAAAGCAAATTAATAAGAAGAAAGGATATAAGAAAAATGATAAATGAAGATGAATTAATATATAAATTAGAAACTGTAATTGAATATCTAAAAAATAAAGGTGGATATGATTATGAATTATATAATAGATTATGTCCAGGTATAGGAGAACCGGATTCAAATATTGTTGAATATGCAGAGGATGTTCTATACATGATTAATTTATTAATCGATAACAAATAAAGCTAAGCTTTATTTGAGTAAATATTATTATTATATAATAAAAATCAAAGGTCTAGATGAACTCACTAAAGTTCGCCCTTGATTTTTAATTTTACAAATTGTCTTTTATTAGATGTCTACCAATTAGGGTTCACATCATAAATCTGCTGTCTTTATATATATAACTCCTCACTTATTTTAGAAGAGCCTATATTTTTAATTAACATTATTACCTACACCAAATGTACCAGAACCATTATTAGTATAAAATATATTATTTATAACATCATACATTCCTGCTACATTATCACTTTTTCTAACAGCAGGTATTAAGTCAACTTTAAGTATATTATCTACATATATTTTACCACCTTTTAAATAAGCACTAACACCACTAGCAGAATATATACTATCTTTATCACCCATTTTTAAAAATGTTACATTACCACCATAACTTGAATCATTCCAAGTACGTGATATTTGTTCGGAACTACTACCTACTGTTACAGTTTCTACATGTGTATTTCCATCATAAGATACAGTTATTTCTTCGTTATTACTAAGTGATAAAGAAGAAGATCCATCACTTACTTTTGATGAAGATATATTATGTTGCAAATAAGCATTTACTCCTTGCCATGCAGTATTATTAGTTAAATTAAAATTACCTATAGACACCATTTTAACCGTATCATTATAATTACAACTTATATTTGTCTTTATATATTGTGTACCTGTACTACTAATATACTCTACTTCTTGATATTCAGTTGGTAGTTTACTAGTATTTTTTAACCTAATTCTATATGGATTCGATATACTACCATCTCCAGCATATTTTACCACATTAGACTTTAGATATAAGACTGGACGGGACGCATAACCAAAGTTCGCGTTAGTGTTGAGGACGTTGCCCGTATAGTTGACGTACCAGACGTAGTTAGAGCGATCGGAATAAGGGGTTATAGTCCACTCATAAGCTTCTTTTTTTAACCAAGCATTACCAGCACAAGCATCAGTAGAATAACTACCTAAATTTTTAGTTCTAGCACAACTAGAAGATAATACTGAATATCCATAATCAGAAGCATACATTAAACCAACATTACCAGTAGTTGATGGACTTCTTCCTGAATATATTTTACTACTATCACGTTCATTTGCATAATATGTACTT
>OLHG01002179.1_pt1 | contig 10847 bp, 9 predicted proteins | sample 1605971 | NCBI WGS metagenome assembly OLHG01 (sample SAMN03283289) | human gut metagenome | biome: human-associated habitat; material: feces | host: Homo sapiens | place: Peru | collected 2012 | reverse complement strand
GATATCCTATTGGAATAGTATTAATTTCGATAGCAATAGCAAATTTACATTGTGCTGTGTGGCCATTCTTCTTTGTAATATTCTTACCATATATTGCAGAATACTTAATATTTACAATCATAGATGCAGAACCAATATATAAAATAAAGCAAAAAATATATGACATTAGAATAAAAATATACAATAAATTGTTAAAGAAGAAGAAAGAAAAATATACAGATAAAATAAATAAAACAATTACTAAAAAAGAAGAGGCGATTGAAGACCACAAGAAATTTGTTGAAAATCAAAAAAATAGAAGAGAAAATCCTTATAGAATAAAATATGAAAAAAATAAAGCAACAAAGTGGCTAATATTAGTAATGGTAATTTGTGCTTTTACAGGCTTATTAACTCCTCTTGGAGATACACCATATACTTATTTATATAAAACAATGCAAGGAAACACCACTGAGAATATAAGTGAACATCTTCCTTTAACTCTAATAAATGCAAAGGAAATATTGGTTACACTTGTAGCTGTGTTAGCAATATTATTATTTACGGACACCAAAATAAGACTAAAAGATTTATTTATGTTAGCAGGATTAGCTTTATTAATGCTTATGACAAGAAGACAAGTTTCAATGTTTGTTCTATTTGGAAGTGCAATTATAGCAAAATTAATCGCTGATTTATTCAGAAAGTATGATAATAGAGGATTAGTAGAACTTGAAAAAATAATGGTATCGACATTGGGAACAATTGCTGTTATATCTATAATAGCATTACTAGCAATACTTGAAATAAGACCAAAAGTAGATGATAAATTTGTAAGAGAATCATCATATCCAGTTAATGCAGCAACATATATAACAGAAAATCTAGATTTAAAATCGATTAGATTATTTAATGAATATAATTATGGAAGTTATCTAATATTCAGAGGAATACCAGTATTTATTGATTCTAGAGCAGACTTATATGCACCTGAATTTAATAAAATAGAAAATTCTGAAGATGCTGAGTTAGCAAAAGGCAGAGATATTTTCTCGGATTATATAGGAACATCTACAATATCAAGATATTATGAAAAGGTTTTTGAAAAATATGATATAACACATATAATCTTAAGCAAAAAATCAAAACTTAATATGCTTATAGAAAAGGATGATAGATATAATCAGATTTATTCAGATGACTATTTTGTAATATATGAAAGAAATAAAGGAGAATAATGTGGAAGAACTAGTTGTAAAAGATAATGAACAAAATAAAAGATTGGATATGTATATAGCAGAAGAAAAGAAAGAATTATCTAGAACAACAATTAAAAGATTGCTAGAAGATGGAAATATACTTGTAAATGGAAAAATGCAAAAAGCATCATACAAACCAGAAACAGGAGATAAGATACAGATTGATATGCCGGAGGTTGTTGAAACAAAATTAATAGCACAAGACATTCCGGTACCTGTAATTTATGAAGATAAAGACATTATAGTAGTCAATAAACCGAAGGGAATGGTGGTTCATCCTGCAAATGGAAACCCAGATGGTACGCTTGTAAATGCAATACTAGCTATGTGCAAAGATAGCTTATCCGGAATAGGAGGAGAGATCAGACCAGGAATTGTTCATAGATTAGACAAAGATACATCAGGTCTATTAATAATTGCAAAAAACGATTTAGCACATATGAATATGAGCAAACAAATACAAGACAGAAAAGTAATAAAAAAATATATTGCATTAGTTAGAGGAACTGTTCCTGAAAATGAAGCAACAATAGATATGCCAATTGCTAGAAGCCAGAAAGATAGAAAGAAAATGGCAGTAGATAAAAACGGAAAAGAAGCTGTTACACATTTTAAAGTATTAGCAAGATATGATAAATATACTTTACTAGAAGTGAAAATAGACACAGGAAGAACACATCAAATAAGAGTGCATATGTCATATATCGGACATCCAGTAATTGGAGATGAAGTTTATTCTAATGGCAAGAATGAATTTGGAGTAAAAGGACAAATGTTACACGCAAAATATTTAGAATTTAAACATCCAATAACAGGAAAAGACATAAAACTAGAGGCTCCTCTTCCTGAATATTTTGAAGAAGTGTTAAAACAATTAGAAGAAAGAAAGTTGGATAAATAATGGAAGAAAGATTACAAAAATATCTTGCGAATAATGGAGTTGCTGCAAGAAGAAAATGCGAAGAATATATATTAGAAGGCAAAGTAAAGGTAAATGGAAAAGTTGTAACAGAATTAGGAACAAAAGTTAATCCTGAAACTGATAAAATAGAGTTTAATGGCAAAGAAATTAAGAAAGTAGAGAAGTATATTTATATTTTGCTTAATAAACCAATTGGATATGTTACTACTGTAAAAGATCAGTTTGATAGACCAACAGTGCTAGACTTAGTAAATGTAAAAGAAAAGGTTTTGCCAGTAGGAAGACTTGATATGTACACATCAGGAGCTCTTCTTTTGACAAATGATGGAGCTTTTATAAATACAGTAACACATCCAAAAAATGAAATAGAAAAAACATATACTGTAACTGTTAAAGGAATTGTAAATCAAGAGGATGTGAAGAAACTTGAAGATGGAGTTGAAATAGAAGATTATATCTCAGGAAAAGCTAAAGTTAAAATATTAAAGACTGACGAAGAAAAACAAATTTCAAGACTACAAATTACAATTCACGAAGGTAAAAATAGAGAAGTAAGAAAGATGTGTGAGGCCATAGGTAAGAAGGTTTTAGCTTTGCATAGAAGAAGAATAGGTAATCTGGATGTTAAAAATATTGAAATAGGACATTGGAGATATTTAACATCTAAAGAAGTAGAATATTTTACTATTGACAAATAATAGAAAATGTGGAAGAATAGTGTAAACAGAAGAAAAGGCGGATGTCAGAAGATGAACGATGAAAAAACATATAATCTTGAAAATAAAATGAGAGAAATATCTAAAGGTCAAGTAATGAGTGGAGTGGTAAAAAATATACAACCATATGGTGCTTTTATACAGACAGATAAAGGAATAGATGGACTACTTTATATAGAAGATATTTCTGTTGCAAGAATAAAGACACCGGCAGAAAGACTTTCGGTGGGACAGAAGATTAATGTTATGGTAAAAGATATAAATAAAGAGAAAAATAGAGTATATTTTTCATATAAAGAAATGTTAGGAACTTGGGACGAGAATATAAGAGATATACAAGAGAAAACAGTGATACCTGGTATAATCAGAGAAACTGAAAAAGACAAAAGAGGAATATTCATAGAATTAAAGCCTAATTTAGTCGGAATGGCTGAATATAAAGAAGGTTTTGAATATGGACAAAAGGTAGAAGTTTATGTTAAGAAAATTGTTGAGGACAAGAAAAAAATTAAACTAAAATTAGTATAATTAAGGGAGGAATAAAAATGGTAGAAGATTCAAATATCAAAACAACTGTATCTCCATTTGCAATAAGAGAGGGAGAAATAAAAGTATTTGATGGAAAAGACGGATATGTGTCTATGAATCAAATTGTTCAAAAAATAAATGTAGGACACATTAATGATGTTCACTTTAGAATTATGGAACTTGTAAATCAATTTGAATTCATCACATCAAGACAACTATTTAAATTATTAGAAAGAGAAAATGTTGAAGTAAAATCACAAGATAAATTAAATAATAAATTGGAACAATTAGTAAAAACTAAAATATTAACAAGATATTATTTTAATTCAGAAGATGGAAAAGGAATATATAGAGTTTATTGTCTAGAAAAAATGGGAAAATACTTACTTGGCTCAAGAGGTATAGAATGCAAATGGCAACCAACGGATAACACAAAACCTGTAGCAATGATAAAAAAGAGATTGGCTGGTAATCAATTATTGATAGCTTATATGGAAAAAGTAAAAACATTTGATTCTTATCAGGTGAAACCTCAGATTACAGCGAAAACGCCAAATAAGACATTTAAAGCTACAGGAGGTAAAGTTACATTAAAGAAAGCATTAAAGTCAATAGATTTCATTTTCGAAGTAGTTAGAAGGGAACCTGATTGGGAAAAGAAACTTGTGGAAAAAATGAAACTATATCAAGATTTCTATAAGAATTTTGCTCCAATGGATTCAGGATTCAAAACATTACCACAACTTATTCTATTATGTGAAGATGAAAAACATATGGCAGAAGTGTTTAAAGTAATTGTAATGAATGGATTGGAAATAGACAAAATAAATTTATATTATACAACAGACTTACGACAAAATGAAGAAAGTCTTGATAAGAGTTTAATAACATTTAAGTTAGATGAAGCAACAAATAAATATAAATTGGAAAATGTAGAAATTAAATTATTAGGATAAAAAAATTCCCCCTTTTAAGGGGGATTTTTTTATTGTTTATTTTGTTTCTTTAAATTGATTACAATTGCATCTTCATTATCAAATAGATATTTTGAATCTGTTGTATCTGTATTAATTGGATCAATTTCATCTTCAACATTGTCATCAAAATGATAATGTTTTAAATTACTTTTTTGTTTCTTATTAATTGATTCTTCAGGAGTATAAGGTGTACCTGAATTATATTTATCAAAATCATAAAACTTAACAGGTTTATCCTCTGAATATTTTGCTGATAAGAAATCTAATATAACAATACCATTGTCAAACTTACCACCTATATTTTTTAGCTTATAGAAACCTTGTTTAAATTTAAGTGCTTGTATTTTTCCTGGTTTATATCTTATTTCAGGTCCATATTTGATTCCAGATAGCTTTGACTCGTATTCTCCTTTTGCTGTATCATAACTATTACCAAATTGCCATCTCTTTTCTTCACCAATTTCTTTAGACCACCATTCGTTGTCTTCTGGAGAGTTGTTACCAAATACGAATTTATTAGAACAGTTAGAAACTATTGTTGATCTGTGTTTTTTATCTGCACCGTCTAATTGAGCTAAGTTTTGAACAGAAACAACTGTTGAAACCTTATATTTTCTGTATATTGTAAATAATGGATCTGTAGCGTTTCCAACGAAATCTGAGAATTCGTCAATGTATAAGAAGTGAGGAATTCTATCTTTTTCTGTTCCAGGTCTTCTTAGAACTGAATATTCCATCATAAGAATACAGAATAAACCGAATGCTTGATGAATATTTGGGCCTAAATCTCCACGTCTTGTACAAATTAAAGTAATTTCTCCATTTGATAAAGCCTTATCAAAATTAATTGTATTTACTCTATTACATAATATATTTTTAACACCAGAATATCTTAATAGACTATCTAATTGTGCTGTTGCATGTGTTACAAACTTCTCCATATCATTTCTGCTAGGAGCATCTGGGTAAAAGTTTCTTTCAATATAGCTTACTAATGCTGAATATTTAGTATTAAGCTCTGGGTCTTGTTTTAATTCTTCACACAAATCTACTACTAAATCAAAGTTTGTTAAGCAATCTAATAAATCCTCGATAGTAGGTAAATCGTCATTGTGCAATCTTGGATACATTTCTTTTAACAATATTGCTAAGTTCTCAACAGCTTGGTTCGCTGCGTTCTCTCTATAAGCTAATGTCATATCAGGATTACTTGAAGCATATAGACCTTTTAAAACTGTTGATATTGCTATAGCTGTTTGAATTGGATCATCAAATACAAAAGGATTTAAACCAATTGAATTTATGTCGTTAGGATCTATAATATTTGCTTTTAGCTTATGAGCTTTTAGTACTTTCTTTATACGATTTATTGATTCAACATCAGGAGCTATATAAGTAAGTCCTAAGTTTTTATAAACATAGTTATCGCCTGAACCAGCAATAATCATTTTTTGCATATAAGTGTTATAAACATTAACTTTATTTTCTTTTGGTTTTATCATATTTAGATTAAAGTTATCATTTATATATTCACTAGTGTAAGGACAAGTTAATGTTGCTATTCCTGTTTTTAAAGCAGTAAATCCCATTTCTTTTGATATTTCTTTGAAGAAGTATTTTCTGGTCAAATCTTGTGCAATCATAGGCTCAAACAAAAGGGACGTTTTTCCAGAACCAGAAACACCACATATTAAAGTAGGGTAGAATCTTTTTTCCTCTGCTAACTTAACTTTAGTTCCATTACGTTTATCAAGTCCAAAATATAATTCACAAGTATAATTTCCCCAAGATGCTGATTTATCAGCAAGACTGATTCCTTTATATTCGTATATAGATTCAAGCATTTGTCTACTATCATGTACTTGCTTAATTAAGAAGTTGATTACTAAATAGAATGTTGTTAAAGGCAAGTATAATGCTAAAGCTGAGAATGCTGGTTTAATCAATGTATAGAAGTTAGCTGCTATATACGAATAGTTTGGAACTGATAAGAATAACATCCAACCAAGTTGATTTATGAATTGTGTAAACATTGATATTACCATTATATATACACATATAACATAGGTATCGAATAATATTAATTTTGTTGCATCTGAATCTGCATATTTAGATGAGAATGAAAGCAAGAATGCAAATACAGGACATGCAATAGCTAAAGTATAACCTATTGGTCCCCAATAAGAACAAGCCATTCCTGTGAAAATCATCATTAACATTTCAACTACTCTATCTACAACTAAATAAGCAGATATTAAAGTAAGTATATATGTAAAAAAAGTATTTCGATCAGTTTTCAATTTTTTTAATATTTTATCTATTACTTTCAAAAATTTCACCACTTTCAAAAAAATTCATACATATATATTATCTTATAAAATCGAGAAAAATACAAGTGTTTTGAGCAATTTTCTGCAAAAAATGTCAAAAAAATTATAAAAATAAGGAGCAAACTATAAAATAAAGAAAAAAGTATTAAAAATAAAATAATAGAATATATTTGAAAACAGGAGGAAATGTGATGTCTAAAGCAAAAAAACAAAGTTTTATGCAAGGAATCATAACACTAATGTTTTCTCAAGTTGTAATAAAAATTTTTGGACTGATATACAAATTATATTTGACAAATAAAAAAGGATTTGGAGATGCAGGAAATGCTATTTATAATAGTGGTTTTCAAATATATTCATTGCTACTTACCGTGGCTTCAATAGGAGTCCCAAATGCAATAGCTAAACTCATTTCCGAAAAATTATCAATTGGAGATAATAGAGGAGCACAAAAGATTTTTAAAGTAGCATTTGCTATGTTTTCATTAGTCGGATTTGCTGGGGCAATGTTATTGTTTTTTGGAGCAAACTTTATTGCAAATGTATGGCTTCAGATTCCAGAAGCAGAGCTTACCTTAATGATACTTGCACCTTCTGTGTTTTTCGTTTCTTTAATATCAGTACTAAGAGGATATTTTAATGGATATGAAAATATGAAACCAATGGCTCAATCTCAAACAATAGAACAGCTTTCAAAAACAGTACTTACTATATTTATAGTAGAAATGATTTGTTTGATGATGGGATACCAAGGAACCACCAATATAATGGCAGCGGGAGCAAATTTAGCAACTACAATTGCTACATTTATAGGTTTTGTATATTTATTTGGACTATATTTAAAAAATAGAAAATATGAGGCAAAAATATTAAGAAGGCATAAAACAATAACAACCTCAGAAATTATAAAAAATATAATTATTATTGCATTACCATTAACATTAAGTGCTGTATTAGGTTCTTTAAATAAGAATATTGATTCTATAACCGTAATAAGAGGACTTAAAAACTTTTTATCAGAACAAGAGGCAAAAATTCAATACGGAATACTAAGTGGAAAAATAGATATGTTAGTTACTTTGCCAATGTCGTTTAATATTGCATTTGCAACGGCTCTTGTACCAGCAATATCGGCAGCTAAAGCGATAGGAGATACAAAAAATATACAAAAGAGAATAAAACTGTCTGTGCTAGTAACAATATTAATAGGAATGCCTTGTACAATACGGAATGATAATTTTTGCTAAACCAATATTAATGATGCTTTTTCCAAATGCGAGTTCTGGAGAGTTCTTATATCAAGTAAGTGCAATATCAATAGTTTTTATAACATTGGAACAAACAGTTAATGGAGCTCTACAAGGATTAGGAAAAGTTTATATTCCAGTTATAGCACTGGGAATAGGTGTAATAGTAAAGTTAATTACTAATGTTATATTAATAAAAATAAACCCTAATGATTTTATACTTGGAGGAATAGTCGGTGCAGCTGTGGGAACATTACTTTGCCATATTATATCAATGATTATAAGCTTATGTGCTTTAAAGAAAAATGTAAGAATAAAATTTGAATTTGCTAAATTTATTTTAAAGCCGATATTAGCGACTCTTATAATGGCAATATTGTCGTTAGAAATATATAAAGTATTTATTGGTATAATAAATCAAAATATAGCTATAATATTAACAATCATTTTTGCAGTAATTGTGTATATAATGAGTATATATATTACGCAAATATTTAGCAAGGAAGAGCTTGAAATGTTGCCAATTGGTAAGATTTTTAATAAAAATAAAAAAAGTCGAAAAAGCTGAAAGTACTGAAAAATAAAGACTTTTGAATGTCTGAATTGAACAAACCTTACAGACAAAACGGATTGACGAAAAAATATATTAAAAAAAGAAGGATTTTATCAAATATTGGCGAATAATGTTATTAGTAGATGCATTTAAGTCTACATATACAATCTTATTAGGAGGTAAATTTAAATGAACAAATCTGATTTAATCGCAGCCATAGCTGCTAAAACAGGAAGCACAAAGAAAGATGCAGAAGCAACATTAAATGCATTTGTTGATGTTGTAACAGAATCTTTAGTAAAGGGAGACAAAGTTCAATTAGTTGGATTTGGTTCTTTCGAAGTTAGAAAAAGAGCAGCTAGAAAAGGAAGAAACCCACAAACTAAGGAAGAAATCAAAATACCTGCATCAAAAGCTCCAGTATTCAAAGCTGGAAAAGCTCTAAAAGACTTAGTAAACAAGAAATAATTTGAATTTTATAAATATATGAATTCATATAAATACACGGATTTAAATCTGTGTATTTTTTTGTCATTTTTTATAATGTAAAAATATTAATAATTTTTTCAAAAACCCTTGCAAAATTTTTTCTATTAATAGATAATATAAAGGAAAATGTTAAACAAAAAGAAAAGATTGCAAAGTTACGAAGGAGGAATTTTAATGTACATTTTTAATAAAATAACGGTAACACCACAACTTCCAGAAAGAATAAAAAAACTACCTGAAATAGCTGGAAATTTATGGTGGGCATGGAATACTGACTTTTTAAAGCTTTTTAAAAGAATGGATATAGATTTGTGGGAAACTGTAAATAAAAATCCAGTTAAATTCCTAAAGCTTGTATCTCAAGAAAAATTAGAAGAAGCAGCTGAGGATTCTGACTTCTTAAAAGAATATGATAAATTTGTAAATAATTTTGAAGATTATATGAGTAGTAAAAACACTTGGTTTAAAAAGAACTACCCAGATAATAAACACGATTTAATAGCATATTTCTCTGCAGAATATGGGTTAGATCAAATACTACCAATATATTCAGGTGGACTAGGTATGCTATCAGGAGATCATTTAAAATCAGCAAGTGATTTAGGAATTCCACTTGTAGCGATAGGTCTTTTATATAAACAAGGATTTATGCACCAAAGAATTAATGGAAATGGTCAACAAATAGAAGAGTATATAGAAAATGATTGGAGTTCATTACCAGTACACCCAGTAAAAGATGTAGAAGGAAAAGATTTACTTGTATCTGTAAAGATGCCAAAGAAAAAAGTATATTTAAAAGTTTGGCAAATAAACGTTGGTAGAGTTAATCTATATTTAATGGATTCTGATATAGATGCGAATATTCCGGAATATAGAGGAATTACAGCTAATTTATATGGTGGAAATCAAGAAACAAGAATTCAACAAGAGATAGTACTAGGAATGGCTGGAACTAGCTTACTTAGAGTATTGGGATTAAATCCTACTGTATATCATATGAATGAAGGACATTCAGCTTTCTTAATACTAGAATTGATGAAAAATATAATAAAAGAGAAAGAAGTATCTTTTGAAGTTGCAGGAGAAATCGTATCATCAAAAACAATATTTACAACTCACACACCAGTTCCTGCAGGAAATGACATATTCCCACTTAATTTAGTAGAAGAATACTTTAAAGATTACTGGAAAAGATATTCAATATCAAAAGAAGATTTCTTTAGATTAGGTATGAAACCAAATGCTGACATAGCAACATCTGGATTTAATATGGGAATACTTGCTCTTAAATATGCCGGAAAGAAAAATGGAGTTAGCAAATTACACGGAGCAGTTTCAAGAGAGTTGTTTGGAGAAGTATGGCCTAATATTGCAGCAAATGAATCACCAATTACATATGTTACAAATGGTGTACATACTTGTACTTGGTTAGCTCCAAATATAAAGAAATTATATAATAAATATCTAAAACCATATTGGCAAGACGATATACAAAATGATTCTACTTGGCAAAAAGTAGCAGACATTCCAGACAAAGAACTTTGGAATGCACACTATGACAGAAAAGTAAAACTTTTAAAATTAGTAAAAGATAATATAACAGCAAGACTAAAAAGAGAAGGATATCGTTATGATGAAATCGAAAAGATAACATCGCAATTAAATCCGAATGTGTTAACAATTGGTTTTGCTAGAAGATTTGCTACATATAAAAGAGCAACATTAATATTTAAAGATTTAGAAAGAATAACACAAATTTTAAATAATGCAGATAGACCTGTTCAATTAATATTTGCTGGAAAAGCACATCCTGCAGATAAAGAAGGGCAAGATTTGATAAAAAGAAT
>OLHG01002177.1_pt1 | contig 10851 bp, 12 predicted proteins | sample 1605971 | NCBI WGS metagenome assembly OLHG01 (sample SAMN03283289) | human gut metagenome | biome: human-associated habitat; material: feces | host: Homo sapiens | place: Peru | collected 2012 | reverse complement strand
GAATATGTTGAGAAATGGTATGGTAGAGGCTCTTATATCGCAGGGCTCATAACCCGAAGGTCGATAGTTCGAGTCTATCCCCCGCAACCAAAGCAAAAAAGCATTTGCTAGATTTTAGCAAGTGTTTTTTTAGTGTATTTTGGCCATAGCCAGAATGAGATGTAATGGGATTTTTTTATATATGGAACAGAACAGGAGACTAAATAAACAAGAAGTAAATAAAATAATATAGAAAAAATGATTTTTCAAGTGTAAAAATTTTAGAGAAGTTGACATAACAGCAGAACAATAGTATAATATAAATATATTATTTAAGGAGGAAAACACTCATGATTTCAGACATTATGAGAAGAATTTCTATGCTTAACACTTTGAAAAATCCAACAGAGAAGGAAATGGAGGAATTAGAATTTTATAAGATAATAATGAGAGCCATAATTATTATTTTTCGGTCAAAGAATTATATGACAATGACTCCCATCAAGCTTTCTAATTGTTCTGTAAAATCTGCAAAAGAATTTGCAAAGCCTCTTGGATTGCACATTGTAGAGAGCAAAGACGGTTTATATTTATCATTCGCAAAGGAGGTAGAAATTTAATATCCTCAGTCTCGACTTTAAAAAAGGTCGAGATTTTTTTATAAAATTTATAAGAAAACTTATTAAAAATTAAAATTATATGTTATAATACAAGTGTAAAAATGTAAAAAGAATTGGAGTAAAATAAAATGACACCATTAGAAGAAATATATGATTTATTAGATAAAAAGTTAAATTTAAGTAAAGAAGAAATAGATCAAGCAGTAGAAACAAATATCTACTTAAAAAAAGTAATAGCACCAGATGTTTATCAAGTTATAAAAAAATTTGAAAGTTTTGGATTAGAAGATAGTGAAATTGCTCAAATTGCAAAACGAAATCCATGGATGCTAACAGAGAGCTTTGAAAGAATAAAATATTTAAAAGAATTTTATGGATTAGTAGATTTAACAGAATATAAAGAATTATTAATAAAACAACCAATAGCAATGTCAGTTAATCCAATAGAAGTAAAAGAAGTAATTGAAAAATTACAAAAACAAGGAAAAACAAACGAAGAAATTAGAAATATATTAATAAACAATTTTACAGAACATATATCATTGTAAAATAGGAGAAAAAATGTCAAAAGAAGAATTAGAAGAAGTAATTGAATATGAAGATGAATATTATGAAGAAAATTTTATAGAAGAGCAAGAAGAATTAAGTGACAACGATCAAGTAGAACAAGATAGTAAAGGACAAGTTAAATTCAAAAGTGTAAATCATCATAAAAGAGCAGAAGCAAACGAAGTAGAATCAGATGGAGAAACAGCAACATATGCTAATTATGCATTAGAATATTTTGGATATAGATGTGCTTTGTCAGGGGAGAAATTTGTTGCTTTTGATAATGCTGTGGAAAGAGAAGGAAATGCTAAACTAACAACAAATTTATCAGCAGAACATATAGTGGCATTAACAACAGGTGGAAATGATATAATTCCTAACATAGTTCCAACAGTATTACAATATAATCTTCAAAAAAATGGGTATTACATATTAGATTGGTGGCCAAAAGCAAGAAATATAGAAGGAAAGCCGATATATAACGAAGAAAGACTATTAAAACTTGTAAACTATATGCTAAAAAGCTTGCAAATAAGAAAAGAATTAGGAATAAAAGAAAGACCAAGAGAGTACAAAAAAAGATTATTAAAACCAAATGCTATTGATGAGTATTTAGCACAGGGAGAAATAGCAAGTGGATTAATATCAGATGTAATAACAGCAACAGAAGATGACATAGATGGTAAGAAGATATTAACTAAGATACCAGAAAGCGAAGGATCAATACCAAGTTTATCAGAACAAAAAGAAAATGAAATAAAAATAACAGAAGAAATGTTTTTGGTTGATGCAATTGACGTATTGGAAAGAGAAAAAGATATACCACAAGAAATAATTGAAAGTCTAAAAGAGTTATATAAAGAAGTAGAAGGAGAAATCCCATTTGAAGTAGAAGTAAGAAGAAATATATTATCTGTATTAAAAGAAATGGGAATCGAAGAAAACAAATATATAGTCGCAAATACACTTTTAATAAATACAAATTTATTAGAGAAGGCAAGAGAAAACAAAGAAGCAATACAAAATATTATAAAAGAATATTTAAAAAAACAAATAGAAGAATTAAGAGAAGTATTAACAGAAGATCAAATAAAGATAGCAATAAGTAATATGCCAAATGTACTATTTGAAGAAACAACTAGAAATAGAATAAAGTTTTGGAAAGACACAAGAGGAGAAAATTTCGAGGAAATATTGCAAAGAGGAGGAGAAAATTCAGCAGATAGTTTTATAGATAATATTATAAAATTACAAATGCTAGGAGTAGATACTAATAAATTAGTGCAAGGAGATACAATAGAAAGTCTAACAAAAAAATCAGAGATACCAACGGAAAGGCTAGAAGAAGCAGGTCTTAATCCAAAAGATAATATAGGAATCAAAAAAAATGAAATTGCAATAAAATATAGGAAGAAACAAAAAGGTGAGAAACCAAAAGGAAGACCACCAACAGATGAACAAGTAAAAGAACTTTCAGAATTAGGAATTAGTTTGGAAGGTAATAGCAAGAAAAAAATTAAAGATACTGTACAACAAAACAAAAATAATTTATCTGAAGTTATGCAAGTAGGAAAAAGGTTGGAAGTGGAAATATTAATGGCAGAGAAAGTGGCAGAAAGGAGTACAAGTGATGGTAGAGGACAATAAAATAAAAAGTTATTACATAGAAAATACTAAATTTAGTAGAGTTGCATTAGCACAAGTATATGAAATTCTTATAGGTTACGAAGACGGAATAGAAAATGTTCCTGAAAGAGTAATAAGATTTTTAGAAGATAATATGGATCAAGAATATATATTTGACTATGGAGAAGATTTAGAAAGTTTTAAACTTGAAAAAGATGCGGAAAATTTATTAATATATATTTATACAAAATATTTAGCTCCAGAAGAAGAACGAAAAGTTATAGAAAACATGGCAAAAATGCAAACTGTGCAAAAAGAAAAACAAAAACATGAACAATTTTCAACAGATATATTTAATTCAAATGAACAAAAAGAACAGATAGAAGAAAGTATTCAAGAAAATCTTTTGCCAGTTGAGTATAAAGAATCTTTAATAAAGAAAATACTAAAATTTTTCAAAAATATATTTAAAAGAAAATAAGGAGGAATTTTATGAGTCCAGAAAGAGAACTTAAAAGACATGTTAAAGTATTAGAAGATATTAAAAATGCTTCTAATAAAGAAGAATTACCAAATGTAACATTATCTAGTATTGCAAGGTATTTAGCAAGCAATGCCTCTTTTGATAAAGTACATATAAGTCAAACAGCTTTTAAACCAGTTACTGATGCACTTGCAAAATACAATTATTTTAATGTACCAGAAGTAAAAGATGCATTTATGCAAGTTTTAAGAGAGAACTATGAAGGAAAAACAGAAGAAGAATATGAAGCATTATACACACAAATTTCAGAAGGAACAAGCATAGGAAATTATTTAGTAGAAATACAAGAAAGAGCAAAAAAACTAGAACAACTAGAAGAACTACAAGACTTAGAAAATCATAAACAAATTTTAAATCAAATAAAAGATGCATTCGAAATAAAAGAATTACCAAGTGTTGGAAGAGGTATATTAAATAGAAGAATACAAGAAGATACAAAGACCGATTATATAGACAGAATAGCAATTAGTAAATTACAAGAAATTTCTGATTGTATTTTAAGTAAAAAAGATGAACAAGAAATTAGAAAAGCAATTTTAAAAATGTGCGAGCAATTTGAAGCAAATGGAGAAGAAACCGAATTAGTGTATGAGCAAATAAGTTCCCAAATACTTTCAGATAAAAGGCTTGGATATATAGTAGAAGAAATAGAAAAAAGAGATGCAAAGGTTTTAGAAATATATAAAGATGATCATGAAAGAACAATGGAAAAAATAAAAGAAGCAAAAAGGATTAGCCAATTGCCACAAAATTTAACCTTTTCTAATTTAGCAGGATATTTAAGTGGAAACACAACAATATACCCAAAGGGAGATAAAATTTCTACTACAGAATTGAAAGATTTAACTGCGTTGTTATTAGATGGTAAAACTTTTGATGATGAAGAGGTTAAAGAAGAAGTTAAAAAAATTGCAGAAGAGAAATACCCAGAAAATGCAGAAGAGGCAAATAACCTTCTATATGAAAAAATATCGAAACTACCAAGAACAAATTATATGGTAGAAGAAATAAACTATTCTCAATCTAGGCAGGAAGAATTTATAGGAAGGAGCTGTAGCAATGTTAATGTTTATTTTATACCAAATCCAAATACACCAGTGGATGGTGGAAGATTTTATAATTGCTATATAAATAGGGTAGATAATTTGGATTTAGGAGAAATATTGCCATTAGATTTAGCTTCAATTGTTCCCCCTGGAATGGATGTAGATTGTGTAGAATGGTATGTACAGGAAAAATATGACCCAACATTTAAAGCAGCCGGTGGAATTATTTTAAATAAAGACGAAACAATAGGAAATGTAAGTATATTTAAACCTTCTGATGGAACAGTTGGAATAACACCAGAAGAAAAAGGAAAATATGAACAATTAAAAGAATTAAAAACACAGGTAAGTGAAATTATAAAAGATAGGAAAGAAAAAATGAAACAATTTGCAGATTTACAAAAAAGTTTATTTGAATATATGGATGACCAAGATGCAAAACTTGCAGAACTAGAAGAAAAAATAAGCCAAATACAAGGAGATGAAGAAATAGGAGAAGGAGAAACACCAGAAACAACACAGCCATCAGATAATGGAGAAGAAAGATAATAAGGAGGTTTAAAATATGGCACCTAAAATATTTTCTATAAATAAAAATGGAGAAAAAATAGATTATAATGTAATATTAACTTTTAAAAGTGAAATAACTAAAAAAGATTATGTGGTATATACAGACAATTCTTATGATGAAGAAAACAAATTAAGAATATATGCTGCAATATATAATCCACTAAGTAATGAATTCATTAAAGAAGTAGAAGAACAGGAAGAATGGGATGAAATATACAAACTTTTAGATAAAGTAATGTTATAATTCATATAATGACTAAAATTAAACAAAATTATAATATGTGCTAAAAAATAATGATAAAGATATAAATAAATTGACCACTTTTTTGACCACAACCCAAACGAGAAATAATAGAAATATTAAGATATAAAAAATAAGTGTTGTTCTGGGAACCTTACAGAATAGCACTTTTTTAAATACTATGGAAATAATGAGATTTATCAGTTGCATCTCATAACCCAAAGGTCGTAAGTTCGAGTCTATCCCCCGCAACCAAAAGATTTTATTAGAGTTGCAAGAGATTGTGGACTCTTATTTTTTTGACTAAAAATTTATTTTTACAAAAGTGGGGACAATTTGGGGACAGTCCCTACTTTTTTATGCAATAAATATCATATTTTAGCATTGCTAATTTATATTAAACTTAGAAAATCAAAAAAAGTAATTTTTAAGAAATTTTGAAAAGAGTTTTTATACGAGCATTTTCTCTAACACTTGACCTGCTTCTTTATTATGTGAGTCTACTGGATGCACATAGAAGTTTAAGGTAGTAGTTATTTGAGCATGCCCTAATCTTGATGCTACAACTGCTACATCTACATTTTTAGATATAAGCAAAGTAGCATTTGTGTGTCGCAAACCATGGAAAGTAATTTTTGGTAAGTTGTTCTTTTTTATAAAAGAACGAAACCAATCTGTAACTGTATCAGGATGCATAGGATTACCATTCCAAGTAACAAATAGTCTATTTGAATTATTCCATAAATTGCTTTCATTAATTTATCTGGAAGAATGTATTTAGAAACTTCTTTTATTGCTTCATAAATAACATCATTGCAATATATATTAATTTTTTCAGTTATCTCTCCATGCATTGCCATTCTACTGATTTTTTTAAAAATCCAAAACAAACCCAGAATATGATCAGTATGACTATGAGATATAAATATATTTTTTATATCTTTTAATTGAATATTTATTTGTTTTAGTCTTTTTATAATTTCTATTCCGCCACCTGTATCAACTAAAAAGTTGCCATTTTCATTTTGTATTACAAAGCAAGTATTATATAAATCTAGAGTACCACCATTACCTGTTCCAAGCATTATTATTTTATCTATATTTAACACCTTTCAATGATTCTTTAAAAATCATAATTATTTCAATATATTAACTATTTCAATTGGAGCAATTAATTTTTGTTTATTATTAATTATAGCAGTTTTTACATAACTGCCTCTTAATTGTCCTTCCATATCGTTTATTATTTTATTATATTCAAACCATTTTACATCTAAAATTTCTTCTTTATCAAATTTAATATCCTCATTTATTAATTTACAATTAAATGCAATCATCACAAATAAATCATCTTCCATAATTCTATTTGCAATATAACATATACCATTTAATTTAACATCACATCCAGTTTCTTCTTTTATTTCTCTAATTGCTCCTTGCTCTAAACTTTCATTAAAATCTAAATGCCCCGCTGGAAAGTTCCATTTTTCATAGCATTTTTTCTTAGCCTTTTGTACTAATAAATACTTTCCATCTTTTTCAATGATTCCGCCTACTATTACTTTCATTCTTATTTACATCCACTATATATAATTAATATTTATAATCTTTAAAAAAATATATTTTCTTCTAAGTCATCGGGATGTTTTAATTCTATATCTAAAACTTCCCATGGAAATAAAGGATAAGTATATTCTATATTTAGTTCTTTACATTTTTCTTCACTAAATTTATTATTACCATTATAGCAATATGCTGAGTCTTCATAAATAGCCATATCTGAAAAATCTTTGCTACCATATTCTTTAGTTAAACAAACATATAATATTCTTGCATTTTTATATTTTTTCTTTATTTCATTTATACAAATTTCTGCACTGGTTCCTGTACTATGCATTGCTTCTACTACTAGAAAAACAGGAGATTCTTTTTCAATTTTTATCGAGTTAAGGGGGTTAAAAATCATTTCAATTTTATTGCTACCATTTTTATACGCAATATGTTTGATTTGAAGTGGTAAAAATTTTATTATATTTAACTTATTAGAAATATATACAGCTGGTATTGCACCACTTCTTAAAATAGGACATATATAATCTATCTTTATTTGATTCTGATTAATAAATTTAGATAAGTTTTCGCATATTTTATCTATATGTTTTTCAAAGGCTTCATTGCTCATTTTTTTATAATTTCTATCCATTATTTATAAGCTCTTTTAACTTGTTGAAATTATATCATAAAAAATAAAATTTGTCTTCTATTTTGACAGATTAATAAAAGACAATTTATTGTAAAAAAATGTCTTTTATGATAGAATACAATAAAATAATTATAAATAATGGGAGCAAATATTATGGAAGAATTAATGAAAGAGATAAAACAATTTAATGAAGAAAGAGATTGGGATAAATTTCACTCACCAGACAATCTAGCAAAATCAATCTCTATTGAAGCTGGAGAACTATTAGAATGTTTTCAATGGAATAGTGAAAATTATAATAAAGAGGAAGTATGTGAAGAACTTGCAGATGTATTTACGTATTGCATTCAAATGGCTATGAAATTAGGAGTAGATCCTAAAGAAATAATATTAAAAAAGTTAGAAAAAACAAAGAAAAAGTATCCAGTAGAAAAAGCTAAGGGCGTAAGCACTAAATATAACAAGTTATAAAAGTAATAATTTTGGGGGCAATTATTATGGTAGATATAGAGACATATAAGTTTGATACAAATGTTATAGAAAAATTAGAAAATACAAAGTTTGGAAATAAATGGCCTATTGTATATATAATTAATAATAATAAAGAGGCATATATTGGTGAGACTGTGAATGCATATATAAGGGCAAAACAACATTTAGATAATCCACGAAGAAGAATATTAAATTTGATAAGTATAATAAGTAGTGAAAAGTTTAATAAGTCAGTTATATTAGATTTAGAAGCATTTTTAATTAAGTATATGTCCGCAGACCAAAAATTCAAACTTCAAAATGGAAATGGTGGGTTACAATATCATGATTATTATCAAAGAGAAATGTATGAATCAAAGTTTAAAGAAATATGGGAAATGTTAAGAGAAAAAGGGATTGTTCAAAATGATTTAAAAGTTATAGAAAATTCTGATTTGTTTAAATATTCACCATATAAATCTTTGACACCAGATCAATATGAAATAGTTAATAAAATTTTAAACACATTATCAGAAGATATAAAGTCAGAAAAGCAATCAACATTTATAGTTCATGGTGGAGCGGGGACAGGGAAAACCATATTAGGTATATACTTAATAAAGTTATTAACAGAAGCCAAAGACAATTACATCAATTTTAATGCTGAAGGATTAGAAGATGATATTAAAGATATTTTAAAGATACATGATTCAATAAAAGCTTTAAAAGTAGGATTAGTAATTCCTATGGAAAATTTAAGAGAAACGATAAAAAAAGTATTTAGGAGTGTAAAAGGACTAAATTCTAAAATGGTACTTAGTCCTACTGATGTAGCAAATAGTAATGAAAAATATGACTTATTAATTGTAGATGAATCACATAGATTAAGGAAAAGAGAGAATCTAACAAATTATAGTTCTTTTGATAATAACAATAATAAATTTAATTTGGGTAAAAATGGAAATGAATTAGATTGGATAAGGTTACAAAGTAAATATCAAATATTGCTTTATGATGAAAAACAAACTATAAAACCAACAGATATAGATAAAGATAAATTTATTGATATAGAAAAAGAAAAGAATACGCATAGTTATTCTTTAAAGACACAATTAAGATGTCTATTAGGAGGAGATGAATATGTAGATTATGTGAAGGAAATATTCAGTAACAATCCACCTAAAGAATATAAAAATTTTAAAGAATATGACTTTAAAATTTTTGATGATATAGAAACAATGATTAACTCTATAAAGTCTAAAAATGAAGTATATGGATTAGCTAGAAATGTAGCAGGATTTGCATGGAAATGGAAAAATAGAAAGAAAAAACTAAATGAAATATTAGAAAATAATTTATTTGAAATAGAAATAGATGGACATAAGTATATATGGAATACTAAGAATAAAGATTGGATAAATTCTCCTAATGCTATTAATGAAATAGGTTGTATTCATACGACACAAGGGTTTGATTTAAATTATACAGGATTAATAATTGGTAATGAATTAAAATATGATGATGTGAACAAGAAAATTTATGTAGATAGAGATAATTATTATGATCAAAAAGGAAAAAACAATACATCAGATGAACAGTTATTAGAATATATATTGAATATTTATTCTACGATGTGTACTAGAGGAATGAGAGGAACATATTTGTATGTGTGTGATGAAAGGTTAAGAAAATATTTAAGTAAGTACATAAATAAATATTCGCCAGATAATAATGGAATTACTTATGCTGTTTCAGAGGACGAAGAAAAATATACATATAGTGTTGCAGAAGATAGCGAAGAATATAGATATGAATAAAATAATTTACAATAATTAATGATTTAATAAAAAATGTAAATATAAGATGAAATATAAAATGGGGTAAATAATGGAAGATTCTAAAAACTATTGTGTAAATGTTTATAAAAAGATATCTAAAGATGAAAGAAAAAATTGGAAATTATATATAGATGCAATTTATAAAGCAGATCCTAATGAAAAGACAATGAAAGCAGAAGTTATTTCTAAATTATTAGGAGTAAAAAATCAAGGGGGATTTAGGTTTTTAGGCAAAATGAACTGTCCTAAATTAGTAGTATTATTTACTAGTGGAAAAGATATTTATTGGAAAGATAATTTAGATATAGATACGGGGACATTACTATATTATGGAGATAATAAAACACCTGGTACAGAATTGCACAACACAATATTAGGTGGTAATAAGATATTAAGACATATATTTAAATTAGCATATTCTGAAGATATTAAACAAAGGGAAAATATTCCGCCTATTTTCGTATTTAAAAATGCTAATGGGAGAGATGTAAAATTTATGGGATTAGCTGTTCCAGGAAAAATTGGAATGCCAAAGAAAGAATGGCTAACCGCGGTATGGGGATGTAACATAAATGATGATAGATTTCAAAATTATAAATCATATTTTACAATATTAAATACGTCAACAGGATCTGAATTTGAGAATGAAGAAGGAATTAATTTAGCTTGGTTAAATGATATAGAAAAAGGGAATGCATTACAAAGTAAATATTGCCCAACTGAATGGAAAAACTATATTTTAAATAAAAAGTTTTTAACTTTAGAAGCAAAAAGAGAAAAAAATGTCAAATCCAAGGAGAATCAATTGCCATCTGATGAAAAACAACTTAAAATGTTAGTAGAATTACAAAAATTTTTTATAGGAAAAGATAGAGGGTATAGTTTTGAAAAATTTGCAGCGGACATTTTAAAGCAAATGAATATAAATATATCGGATATTGAGGTTACAAGACCTTATAAGGATGGAGGATTTGATGCAAAAGGAAATTATACTATTTTTAGAGAGGCAGAAAGTAGTGTAAGTATTAATTTCTATATGCAAGCCAAATGTTATTCTATTAATAATTCTATAGGGGTTAAAGATACTTCAAGATTAATTTCAAGAACAAAAAATAATCAATTTGGAATATTATTTACTACTTCTTATATTGCAAACCAGGCATA
>OLHG01002176.1_pt1 | contig 10855 bp, 8 predicted proteins | sample 1605971 | NCBI WGS metagenome assembly OLHG01 (sample SAMN03283289) | human gut metagenome | biome: human-associated habitat; material: feces | host: Homo sapiens | place: Peru | collected 2012 | reverse complement strand
GGTACTGTTACTTCAATTTCCTCTAATCAATATATGACGTGGCGAGCAAATAAGGGTGATTATTATTACGTTCGTCTTTATAATGAAACCGCAAAGGGTTATGAGGAGGGCGCAAGCGGATACGTTTTGGTAAGAGATTGCAGAACAACTTATATGGGCAATACCGTAAGCGGCTACGGCAGACCGTGGACTAATCCTTATAAAGCGATTTACTACGGTACAAAGTATGTTGCAAACAGTTTTAAATCTCAAAACACGGGTTATCTTCAAAAGTTCAATGTTAGTCCGACCTCGTCAAATAAATATTCTAATGAATATATGAAAAATGTTCAGGCGGCGGCAAGCGAGGCTGTGTCATCTTATTACGGCTATTCAAAAGCAGGTATTCTTTCAATGACAAGGACCTTTTATATTCCTGTTTTTAAGAATATGAGCGATGAGCTTATTATTAATGTTACCGCATCAACAACAAGCAGCGTTTCACTTGCTTGGAATAAAATCGACAGCGCAACAGGTTATCAGGTTCAAATTGGGAACGCTGACGGCAATTGGGCAGATTATGCATATACAGGCGAAACTAATCTTACATTTTCTAATCTTCAATCTGCATATAGATTACCGGTAAGAATACGTGCCTACACTCAAAAAGGCGGCAATATAAAATGGGGCAATTTCTTTCAGCTTAATGTTGCTACCAAGCCGGGCAAGGTGTCGGGTATCAAGCTTTCCTCGACCGATACTTCAATAACCGTTAAATGGAAGAAGGTTAGCAGGGCATCAGGCTATAGAATTTATATCTATAATTCATCAACCAAAAGCTATGAGTTTAAAAAGTCTGTTTCCAAAGCTTCTACCGTTTCTGCAAAAGTTACAGGGTTAAAGCCTAATAAATCATATAAAATCAAGGTTGCGGCATATAAATCTGCCGATAACATTAAATTTGTCGGTACTAAAAGCGGTGCGGTTTCAATTAAGACTAAAAATAAGTCTGTAACGCTCAAAAGTGCAAAATCAAGCAAGAAAAAGAAAATAAACGTTAAATGGAAAAAGCGAAGCGGTGTATCGGGCTATCAGGTTATGTGGTCCACAACATCTAATTTTAAAAAGAATTTTTTGAGTACAAGGGTGAGTGGCTCATCTAAAACTTCAAAAACTCTCACTACTGCCAAGAGTAAAAAGAATTATTATGTGCGTGTTCGTGCATATAAAAAGAACGGCAAAAAATACACGTATTATTCTTGGAGCAAAACGATTAAAGTTAAGGTTAAATAAAAATAACTGCATCAATTTATGTTGATGCAGTTAGACTGTCGATAAAGTGGCTAAACCGCGCCAAGTAAAATTAAATAAACCTATTTGCCTCCCTTGCAAAGGGAGGAGGGTGCAACTTGTTGCACTCAGAGGGATTGGAAAAACGGCAAGGACATCGAGTTCTTGCCGTTTTTGGCGCTTTACGTCTTTTGCTCGGGGGCAGTACCCACGTACAGCACCCGCTCGCAAAATACGAAATTTATCTCACTTTCTCAAAGTCTTACAAAACAAAAAGCGTTGGAGATTTTAATTATCTCCAACGCTTAATTTTTTGCACATATTTATTTTATGCAAGCAAACTTTCTTTCTTTTTAATGCCCTTATTGATGAATATAAACATAATTATACTCATTATTACACAGCATATATCCGCTGTTGCCTGCGACCAAATTATGCCCTCAAGTCCGATAAGCTTATTCATAACAAAGAGCATTGGTACATAGATAAGTCCTTGCCTGCCAAGGGAAAGAACCATACTTTGAATACCCTTGCCCATTCCTTGGAATGAGAAATTTAGAACAAACATAATGCCGATAACAGGACCTGACGCCATAAGAGCAAGAAGCATTTTAACACCGAGGTCGATAACTTGGGCGTCATTGATAAACAGCTCGATAACATTTCTTCTAAACAGCAGATAAAAGCCTGTCATTGCAGTGCCGATAATAATGTTGCAGATTATGCTGAAACGCAGGCATTTTTTCATTCTCTTATAGTTTTGAGCGCCGTAGCAGTAGCCGACAAGCGGTTGAACGCCCTGACCGAGACCGATTTGAAGCATAACGACAAGCATATTTGCTTTCATTGCAATTCCCATTGCGGCAACTGCGCTGTCGCCGTATTTGATAAGAACAACGTTTACAATAATATTGCTTATGCTCATAAGAAGATTGTTAATAGCAGCAGGAAGTCCTACCCCGATAACGCCTTTAGTAATTCCGTGCCCCATAGCAAAACGTTTTGGAGAAATACTTAAAATGCTCTTTCCTCTGAGAAAATAAATAAGAAAATAAATAACCGATACTATGTTGCCGATAACAGTTGCGATTGCCGCACCTGCAACGCCCATATCAAATCCAAAAGGCATATTGATGCCGAAAAGCTTATCACCCGTATGTAAAATGAAAATCGGGTCAAGAATTATATTTGTAATTTGACCGATAACAGAGCCTATCATTGACTCTTTTGCCGCACCCTCGCCACGAACGAGATTTGACGCCGTGATTGAAAGCACGATTGACGGAGCACCAAGCGCTACCCATTTAAGATAATCTGCGGCTAAGCCGAGCGTGTTTTCGCTTGCACCTACAAGCATAAGAATTTGATTTTTTAATGTGAAAAATATTATTCCGAGTACTAAACCTACTGCGATTGAGGCATATATGCAAAATGCGCTGATTGTTTTAACTCTGTCTTTTCTGCCCTCGCCGAGTGAACGGCTGACAAATGCGCAACCGCCTACTCCAAAAAGGTTACCCGTTGCAATGAAAAGCAAAAAAAGCGGCATTGAAACCGAAACTGCGGCTACCTGATTGCTGTCGCCCGTTTGACCTACAAAAAATGTGTCCGCAAGGTTATATACAATATTAATAAGCATACTCAGCATACTCGGCAAAGCCATAGTCATTACCGCTTTCGGTACTGTATATTCTTCAAAAACTTTTGTATTGTCTTTCATATTTGTCATATCCTTTCGTAATATTTGCTGTGAAAATCTGATGAATTATAATCTGTCCGTAATATCAATAAGATTTTGCATTGTCAGCTTTTCAGGTCTGATATTGATTTCAAGCCCAAGTTCATTGAATATTTCGGTGATTTTTTGCTTAGAAACTCCCATTGTGTTTGAAATACTGTTGAGCGCCGTTTTTCTCCTTTGCGCAAATGCACATTTTACCAATGAGAAAAACTTTTTCTTGTTTTCAATTTGATATTTGTCCTCATCGTTTAATACCAATTTGATTACAACGCTGTCAACCTTTGGGCTTGGCATAAAACTCTCTCTCGGCACATCAAAAAGGATTTCACCGCTTGCATAAAAATTAACTGCAACCGATACTGCGCCTGCCTGCCTTGTGCCAACCTCGGCGCAAAGGCGCTCGCCTGCCTCTTTTTGCACCATTACAACTATTTCGTCAATAGGCAATTCGTTTTCAAGAAGCATCATTATTATAGGTGATGTAATATAATAGGGCAAATTTGCGCATACTTTAATATTGTCGCAACCCTCAAATTTTTCCTTAATAAGTTTTTTTAGGTCAAGCTCCATAACGTCGCCGTTTACAATTTCAAGATTGTCAAAATCAGCAAGCGTTTCGTCAAGAACGGGCAACAGCCTTTTATCAAGCTCGATTGAAACGACCTTTTTTGCCACCTTGCAAAGCTCCTTTGTAAGAACTCCTATGCCGGGGCCTATTTCAAGCACACCTGTTTTACTGTCTGCATTTAACGACTGCGCCATTTGAGGGCAAACGTTTGGGTCAATTAAAAAGTTCTGACCGAGTGCCTTTGAAAAGGTAAAGCCGTATCTTGAAAGTATTTTTTTTATTGTATTGATATCATATAAATTACAGTCCATATTACACCTGACCTGATTTTGTGCCGTCATTTTGCAAGAAAAGGACGGGAAATTCGGCAAACAATGTTCGCTCTTACGAGTTAAAATCAATGATTTATCTTAATTTGCGAGTATTCTATCACATTCAAAAATAGTTTACAATATTATTGTTGACATTTTGTTAAATTGTGCTAAAATATCGTTTAGTCGGCTAATGTTAGTTGACTAACTTTATTAAAGAAATCGTAATTACATTATATATAAGGTTGGTGAAATAATGAATTATAAACGCAGGCAGCCGCCTAAGGAGGAGCTTATAGGGCCGAGAGTCAATTTTTTATCACGCCTTGTTCGTTGCAAATTTAACGACATTATAAGCGAGGAGGGGCTTTACTCCGGTCAGCAGGATATCCTTTTTGCCGTTCTTGAAAATGAGGGCATAACCTCAAGCAAGCTTGCCGAGATAACAGGTGTGTCGGCGGCAACAATGAGTGTGTCTGTCAAAAGAATGGAAAAAGCGGGCTTTATTGTTAAAAAGCCTGACGAAAATGATGCAAGAATAATGCATATTTATCCGACTGAAAAGGCAAAAGCCGTTCCGGGTAATACAAGAAAAAAGATAAATGAGCTTGAGCTTATATTGAAAAAAGGAATGGATGAGGATAAAGCGCTTGAGTTTGCGCATTATTTACAGCGTGCCATTGATAATTTGTTAGAAGAATTCGGCAATTGCTGTGAAAAAGGAGATGAGAGAAAATGTTAAAAAAATTAGGCAAATATATGAAAGGGCTTGGCTTTCTTTCGCTTATAAGTGCACTGGGTATGATTATCGAGGCTGTTTGCGAGCTTGCGTTGCCGTCGCTTGCAAATAACATTTACGAAACGGTTAATGTTGCCACCTCGCCTGATCAAACTAAAGCATATGTTTTGAAAATGGGCTTTTGTATGCTCGGCTTGGCTGTTATCGGTCTTTGCGGCGGTCTTACAACCATGAAGGCTTCTGCAGTAGTCAGCCAGCGCTTTGCGTTCAGGCTTAGAAATGATGTGTATAGAAAGATAAGCAATTTTTCATTCAGAAATATTGATAAGTTTTCAACTGCTTCTCTTACTACGAGGCTTACAAACGATATCACAATGCTTCAGCAGGTGGTTATGATGTCACTTCGTATTTTGGTAAGAGGTCCTGCGCTTTTGATTGTTGCGGCAGTTATGGCAGTAAGAATTAATCCTAAAATGTCGGCAACGCTTCTTATTATGCTTCCTATAATTATTGTTATAGTAGCGCTTATTATGAAGTTCGGCTTCCCAATGTTTCAAAAGATGCAGAAAAAGGTTGATAACGTAAACCGTGTAGTTCAGGAAAACCTTATAGGTATGCGTGTTGTTAAGGCTTTCGTGCGTGAGGACCACGAAAAGGATAAATTCCATAAGGCATCTGATGACCTTGCAAAGCAGGGCGCTATGGCTTCTGGACTTATCGTTACCGTTATGCCTGTTATGATGCTTCTTTTTAATGCCGTAATTGTGTTCACTTATTATAAGGGTGCGCTTTCGGCTAATGAGGGTGTTATGCAGGTAGGTCAAATTTCCGTATTTGCTTCTTATGTTGTTCAAATTCTTTTGAACCTTGTTATGATTTCGATGATGCTTTTGCAGCTTGCAAGAGGTAAAGCTTGTGCAGAGCGTGTTGTTGAGGTTCTTGATACGGAGATTGATATTGTTAATCCTGAAAATGCGTTTGTTCCTACAGAGCCGAAGGGTGAGGTTGAATTTAAAAATGTAAGTTTTAAATATGACCCCGAATCCCATGGCGATAATATTCTTGAAAATATTAGTTTTAAGGCAAAGCCGGGTCAGATTGTAGGCATCGTCGGCGGTACGGGCTGCGGTAAATCAAGCCTTGTTAATCTTATTCCACGACTTTATGACGCAACGCAGGGTGAAGTGCTTGTTGACGGTGTTGACGTTAAGAAATATGACCTTAAAGCGCTTCGTGAAATGATAGGCGTTGTGCTTCAAAAAAATGTTCTTTTCAGCGGAACTATTGAGGAGAATATTCGTTGGGGTAAAAAGGACGCTACTCACGAGGAAATTGTTGCGGCGTGCAAGGCGGCTCAGGCAGACAGCTTTATTAATGAACAGCCTGACGGATATAATACTTATCTTGCGCAGGGCGGTCTTAATCTTTCCGGCGGTCAAAAGCAACGTCTTTGCATTGCCCGTGCTATGATTAAAAAGCCTAAAATCCTTATTCTTGACGACTCAACAAGTGCTGTCGATACCGCAACAGAGGCAAAAATCCGTGAAAGTTTTTACGGCGACCTTAAAGATACAACCGTATTTATCATTGCTCAGCGTATTTCATCTGTTAAGGACGCCGATGAAATTCTTGTTGTTGACGACGGTAAGATTAAGGGTGTTGGCAATCACGACGAACTTATAAAAACAAACGAGATTTATCAGGAAATTTATAATACACAACAGAAAGGAGTGCTTGAATAATGCCACCAATGGGACCTCCGGGCAGAAAAAATGATTTCAAAAAGCCCAAGAATGCTAAGCAGACATTTACAAGAATCCTTAAATATATGGGCAAAAACAAGCTCTTTTTGATTGTTGTATTTATAATGCTTATTTTAAGTACGGTTTGCAATATTGCCGCATCTTATTGCCTGAAACCGATACTTAACGATGTTGCCGCCGCTATTAAGGCAGGCACGTTTATGGATGAGGGAATTAAAACCCTTGTCAAAAATCTTATTAAGCTTTCGATTTTATATGTAGGCGCATCGCTTTTCTCATTTGCACAAAGCAAAATTATGGTAACTCTTGCATATAAGACTACTAACCTTATTCGTAAGGATTTGTTTGACCATATGCAAACCTTACCGCTCAGATTTTTTGATTCAAAAACTCACGGCGAAATTATGAGTCGCTTTACCAACGACGTTGATAACGTTCAAATGATGCTTGAGCAGTCAATGGTACAGCTTGTTTCATCGGCATTTACCTTTGTCGGCATAGTCGCAATGATGATAGTATTAAGTCCTACGCTTTTTGCATTTGCGCTTATTTTTCTTATAATTATGCTTATTACCGTATCGCAGATAGGCAAAAAATCGAGAAAATACTTTAGGCTACAGCAAAAAAACCTCGGTGTTATGAACGGTAATATCGAGGAATCTGTTGAGGGTATGAAAGTTATTAAGGTTTTCAACCACGAGCAGCAGGCGTTTGACGAATTTGAAGAAACTAATGAAAGCTTCAGAAAAGCTGCAACAAACGCAAACTTTTTCTCAGGTATAATGGGCCCTTGCTCAACAGGTATCAATAATGCAAGCTATGCAACCATTGCACTTGTCGGCGGACTTTTGGCATTGACGGGAAGCCTTGATATCGGTACTTTCTTTACTTTCCTCAGCTATTCAAAGCAGTTTACCCAGCCGATTAACCAAATCGCAAACCAAATGAATACCGTATTTTCTGCCCTTGCAGGCGCAGAACGTGTATTTGAAATTATGGATATGAGTCCGGAAATTGACGACGGTACCGTAACTCTCAGCGAGGAAAAAACGGCTGACGGCAAAAAGTGGTTTTGGCTTGACGGGGATAAGAAAATTCCTGTTGAGGGCAAGGTTGTATTTGAGGACGTTGACTTTAGCTACGTTCCCGAAAAGCAGGTGCTTAAGGATATTAACCTTTATGCAAAGCCGGGTCAAAAGATTGCTTTTGTAGGCTCAACCGGTGCAGGCAAAACTACTATTACAAATCTTATCAACAGATTTTATGATATCGAGCGTGGCTTAATCACATACGATTCAATTGATATTAAGCGTATCAAAAAGGACGATTTGAGAAAGAGCCTTGCAATCGTTTTGCAGGATACGCATATGTTCACGGGAACTATTATGGATAATATTCGCTACGGCAGGCTCAACGCAACAGACGAGGACTGTATTGCGGCGGCTAAGCTTGCTTCGGCTCATTCCTTTATCCGCAGGCTTCCTGAGGGCTATAACACGGTAATCACAGGCGACGGCGGAAACCTCAGTCAGGGTCAAAGGCAGCTTCTTGCAATCGCACGTGCCGCTGTTGCAGACCCACCTGTTATGATTCTTGACGAAGCAACCTCGTCAATCGATACCCGTACAGAGCTTCATATCGAGCACGGTATGGATAGGCTTATGATTGGCAGAACTGTATTCGTTATCGCTCACAGGCTTTCAACTGTCCGTAATTCAAATGCAATTATGGTTTTGGAGCACGGTGAAATTATCGAGCGTGGCGACCATGACGCACTTATGGCTCAAAAGGGCCGCTATTATGAGCTTTGCACAGGCAAGGCAAAATTAAGCTGATAGCTTATAAAAATCAAACCCGTTGTAATTCAAAAGATTACAGCGGTTTTTTTATTATTCACTTTTTATATAAGAACAAGAAATCAGTCTTGAAGATGTAAGCCTAATCGGTTATGATAAAGTTAAGCAAAATTAAGATAAGTAAAATTATTTGCTATGGCAAGCCCTTTGACGAAATGAAGGGCGATAATCGAGGATATAGAATATTTCCTGATAACTCTTGGGAACGAAAAATATATGAAATAGGAGGTGGTTATTATGAGTGATAGTAATAATTGGCTTGAGGAGTGTTATCAATCCTACAGAAAATTTTGCATCGACAATGAAGTGTTCAGAAAAGCGGCATGGACTAAAGCCGACGGCGACCATACACATTGCTTGTTTGATGCCCAAAAAATCAGCAATTATGATATAGATGATAATGATAAGCAAGGGTATTGCGGCGATAAAGGCACTTGGTTTTGTGCAAGCTGTTTTGAAGAACTGATAAAGCGTCATAATGTAAAGGTTGAGAAAAATACAATTTTATCAATCGAAAATGCGTTAAGGCGGTATTCAAATGTAATTATATCTCTTAATAATGAGCAGTATTTTCTCAAAAATAAAGATGAAAAAATAACCGTCGAGCATAACGGTGTGAGAAAAAGCTACGACAGTATTCTTTCAATGGAGAGAGAACAGCTTTTTTACGGCAAGGCGCTCAGAGAAATTATTGACGATATTTTTGTGGGTTTTGTTGATTAAAATTTAATATTCATATTCAAAAAAGCACATTGAAAACTCAATGTGCTTTTTTCTTACGTTTTTGTAATGATAAAGTCACGTAAAAGTAAGACTTTGGGTGTATTCTTTATTGACGAAAGAGAGAAATGGCTTATCTTAACAATTTTGTAAGAACTTCTTTATTATTTCTTTCCTTTTCTTTAACAGAAAGTAAGAAATGCTTTGGTAAAATCAGGGGCGTAAACGAAAAGTTTAACTTGATTTTTTAACTTAGAATATAAGGAGATGGGAATATGAATATATTGGTAACTCTTAACAGCGGATATGTTTTGCCGCTTTGCACAATGCTTAAATCGCTTTCTTATTCAAACGAGGGAACGGATATTGATTTATATATCGTTCATTCATCGCTTACTCTTGCCGATTTTCAGAAAATCAATGCAGTAACAATAAATACGGATATTTCGCTTCACCCGATAAAAGTTGACAATTCGCTTTTTGACGGTGCGCCGACGTGCAAAAGAATTTCTAAGGAAACTTATTACAGGATTTTCGCAAGCGAGCTTTTGCCAAAGGAGCTTGACAGAATTTTATATATCGACCCCGATACGGTTGTGATTAACCGCCTTGACGATTTTTATAATGCAGACTTTGGGAGCAATGTTTTAATCGGCGCCAAGCATTTTGACGGCGCAATAGATATTTGGAACAGAAAAAGGCTCGGTATTAAGCATTCCAAAAGATATATTAACGCAGGAGTTATGCTCTTTAATTTGAAACTTATGCGAGAGCTTTTTTCAAGCGAGAGGGTATTTGATATTATAAAAAAGAAAAAACCGATACTGTTTCTTGCCGACCAGGACGTAATTAATATTATGTATGACGGCTATATCGGTCTTTATGATGAATATGTTATTAATCTTGACGAGCGTTGCTTTGCAAGGCTTTTGAATAAAGAGCCTTTTGAAAAGGCAAAGAAATATGTGGACGAGCACACCGATATTATTCATTTTAACGGTAAATTCAAGCCGTGGAAAAGTGACTATAAGGGTGAACTTGACGGATATTGGCATCACTTTGACCGTATGCCGAGCTACAAGGCAAGGAGGTATTACAGTGAAACAGCTTAAAAAATATTTCAAACTTCCGCCTAAAAATGTTTGCATAATTTACGGCGTTGCAATCGCTGTTATTCTTATTGCATTTTTGTCGGTTTATTTTACATTCGGCAAGCAGCTTACTGCTTTTGTTTCGGATACTCAACATTTTAATGCGTGGCTTGCACAGTATAAAAGTCTCAGTGCGGTAATATTTATTCTTATCCGTGCGTTTCAAACCGTTATTAAAATTATCCCTGCCGAACCGCTTGAAATTGCCTCAGGCTATGCATTCGGCACTTGGGGCGGACTTTTTTACTGTTCGGTAGGAACTTTTTTAGGTTCACTCGTGATTGTTTTTCTTTCAAAGACTTTCGGTCAGGCGTTTATCGGCGCTTTTGTAAATGAAAAACAGTTTAAACAGCTTAAAATAATCAGCAATACTGATAATCAAAATCTGTTTTTATGGATATTTTATCTTGTTCCCGGAACGCCGAAGGATATTTTTACATATATTGTTTCGGCAACGGATATTAATTTAGTCAGATTTTTTGCGATAACAACGATAGCCCGTATTCCGTCAATAATTACATCCACAATCTGCGGAAATGAACTTATGCATAACAATATGAAAACGGCAGCAACCGTGTTTGTGCTCACGGCAGTTGTGTCGGGAATATGCGCAATTATTTATAAAAAGCATAATGATAAGAAAATGAAAGCGGCTTGAACACAATGTTCAAGCTCAGGCTGTCGATAAAGTGGCTAAACCGTGCCGTGTTATAAAACGAAATTCCGTTCGGGGACCC
>OLHG01002173.1_pt1 | contig 10867 bp, 13 predicted proteins | sample 1605971 | NCBI WGS metagenome assembly OLHG01 (sample SAMN03283289) | human gut metagenome | biome: human-associated habitat; material: feces | host: Homo sapiens | place: Peru | collected 2012 | reverse complement strand
TTACTTTGGAAATACGCACATACATCTTCTCATATATTTTAGAGTCTGCTTTCATCGCAGTCTTTAGAATGGTGCATATAAATCCCATATTTTTTTATTCATAGAGCAGGTTTCCTCCCGTAAATCATTTCAGAATACAAACTGGGAGTTGTACTTATCTATTCTTTTCAGTAGTATCCCATTTCGAGCCTTTCTTACAAACATAGAAATCACAGCAGTCTCCACCGGTTGCCAGTGTTTTTGTCCGATGCAGCACCCCGCCCATCATGTCCACAGAAATATAATCCATCTGACACATGTAAGGAACAAGTTCACTGTGTCCCAGTTTTCTGCCAAGTTCACATAGACCACACTGGCGATAAATTGTAGTGTACTCATCGCCATCTCTGCCGGGGATAGTTTCCGTAACCCAGTTATATGGACTGCTACTCATTCCATTAGCAATTTTATCTTTCTCTGCTTTTTTCTTCTGATAATCCAAAGAAAACGGATTTTTACCGCTAAAGGCTTTCTTGATAATCGGTGCGCCCATTGTTGCAGTAACCATTTCAGAGAAAAGTTTTTCACTCATTTTATTTGGGGCTGTTTCATAAACAGCCATCCAGACAGCGCCGCCGCTTAACGATACACGAAGCGGATTTTTCATCATGTCGCCAATCTCATCCAACTCAGAAATGATTTGTTTATAACGCTCTTTGCTTTTCTTTTTCCACTGTTTACAATCAACATCCGGCGTTTTTTCTTCCAGCAATTCAAAGATTACACCGTTCATTGCAATCCACATTAGCTTTTCGCAATAAGAATACTTCATTTTACACTCCTCACTATCACGCAACAATTCCGATTTAACTGCCTGTCAGCATCCCGCCCGACATAGATTACACGCTTTCTAAACTGAGTTTTTTTCTTCAATAAACCTTTGTGTGCCTTCCACATATGTACCAACCTTAATGTTTTCCGTTCTGTTATTTCTGAAAGAAATGAAAATCACAGCAATCGCCACCATAACCAAGTGTCTTTGTCCGCCTAAAGCCGATTTTACGCAATCCCCCATATGTCACATCGTCTACATCACAAAACAGCGGACATAACTCAGGGCAACCATGTTCAACACAAGCATCATGCCATAAACATCTGGTGATTGTAATATTATAATATTTCCTCCCGTGTTCTTGAATGCTGTCCTGAAGATCGGTAGTCCGCATAATTTTCAAAAATGCGGTTTTGTAAATATAAAAAAATCCGGGGACTTTTTCCATTTTTGCTGTCGATTTATGTTTACTCGCAGCAACTATATCTATCATGTATTTACGCATAGTATCAAACACAACATTTTTATCCGGTTCAAAGCTCAAAAGCACCCGATACAAAGCGATTCTTGGCAGAATTGTATTTCTCAGAGTTTTAAGTTGACTCTTACTCTTTCCTTTTGTTGAATTTATTATATTCTGAAGAACTAATTCCTGTTTTTCAAAATAAAGAAGACCTTTTTGTTCTCCAAATTCATGAACCAAAAATTGCCTGATTGCTGATTGTTGTTTTATCTTCATATTTCCCCCTCCATTATTTTGTTCTATTACTCATGAAACACTTGAAAATAAAGTTACGCACAAACCAACTATCAGACACACCGGAACTCCCAGTGCAGTACAAATGAAAGACTGTTTAATATGAAACAGATAATCCTTATACTCAGGCATATCCTCTGTTCCCGGAATCTGAACCTTCTTAGAATGGCAAAACCATAAGCAATCAAGCACAATCGCGTCATACCACGTAATCGCTAGCCATATAATGAAAGATTCAACAAATCCATCTATAAAAGAATTCGCACCATTGATTCTGTACATAATCAGTGCCAAAATCAATGGCATCACAATACAAGCAATTCCCTTTTTCACAATTTCCTTCTTTGAAAAACGCTTCTTGGAATCTTCTATAAGCCCCAATTTCACACACCGCTTGCGTATCTCAGGTGGGTAATCGCCAATCCAATTTAACGGTGCTTTCAACAATATCTATACACATGACTATACAAGAACACGAAAAGTCCGGTTAGGAGTCACTAACTTGAATTATAGCACATATTCCCAAAATAACAACCTAAATTCAAAAACAAAAACCGCTAAGGAGCAAAATACTCCTTAACGGCTATGTCAAACCATTCAAATTTTGTTCATAAACTCTGGTGCAACTTCAAATTTTCCAGCTCATCACTTAATGGTCACCTCTAAAAACCTGTTATGAAGTTACCTCTTGTCAATAGTAAATTTCAAGAAATCACCACATATTTTCCTTTCTTTAAATTTTAACACTGGGTACAGAGGCAGAGCCTCAGATCTAACAGTCCCCGGCCTTGGCCACTCTGTTATTCGTGGATTGGTTACCTACAGGTCAATGGTTCGCCGTGAATCTTGCCGTCTCCTAGCGTGAATCAAAATATATAAATATAATGTCAACAGAGGTTTATCGCAAATAATTCGAACCTAGAAATGCTCTCAGGCTCCACCTCTATATCCAGTGTTAATTAGTTGTTTTTGCAGATGAAATCTGACAAAGTCAGTTTCTTCTGCTTGATTACCCTTAAGAATATTCAGATAATTCTGTCAGGGACTTGTCGCCAATGGCGATGCGAAGCATCCTTGACTGAATAAGATGAATATTCTACTAACTTACATGTTCTGTCATCATACCCCAGATAAAACACGCTAATTCTCTTGCTATTGCTGTTGTTGCCACATTTCGATTAACTCCTTTGTTTAGAGTCATTTTGTAAAACCTTCGTCTAAGCCTTTCATTTGCTTTATCTGCATACGCAATTACTTCCGGTGGATTTCCTTGCTGTCTTTGCCTCAATGCCACTGATTTGTGTCCTACATTTCCCCTTGTATAACTCTGGGCTGCCTCAACTAAAAGTCTTCGCAAGTGGCTATTTCCAGCTTTTGTTATGCTGTAGCGATTAACTCTCGTATCACTGGAATCTTCACTTGGTACAAGACCTAAAAATGAAGCAAATTTCGGTGCTTTTTCAAATCTTTCAAAATCACCAACTTCGACAATCATTGAAAGGGCTGTATGTGTCTTAATTCCAAGAAGACAACTCATATGTTTTACTTTTTCTTCGTATCTTTCTGCTGATGCAAGTTCTTCTATTCTTTCATCAAATCTGTTGATTTTTTCTGTTAAATATTCATACGTCAGAAGATACTCATCTAAAGCTTCTCTTTGTAAATCTGACAATTCCAAATTTTTTAACCATTTCAGATGTGCAATAGTCCAATAAGTTTTTCCGCCTTCAAAACGTTTTCCCTGTCTTAAAACAAACGCAAGAATCTGTTGTTTTACCTTTTTGAGATACAGCTTTTGGTCATCACGCATTCTAATATATTCTTTAACATCATTGTCATCATTATCTGGAACATATACTTCACTATAAGTATGAAATGCCAGACATCTGGCTATATTTGCAGCATCTCTTTTATCAGTTTTTACATGATGTGTATTAGTTACAGCCATTGTACTTGGAGCCAATATTTTGCAATCTACAGCATGTTCTTTTAGTTGATGATACAAGGAATATCCAAGACATCCCGCCTCATATCCGCAAACAAATGTAACTTCACCATCATATCTGGAACGAACCTGTTCCATGTACTTAAGAACAAGCTTGTAATCTGATGGTATTGTCTGCTTATACTCAACCTTATCTGTCTCATAACTGTAACAACAAATTGTGTACTGTTCCTTATGGACATCCATCCCAACATAAACTATACTATTCATATGTGACCTCCTATTGTATGCGGTAATCCCTGTTACCCTATTATTCGTACAAATAATATTTTACAGGTAAATCAACGAATCTACAATTGTGAGGTCACTTCATATTGTCTCTTTTTGTCGCCGACAAACCAGTAGTCGCACATCTCTCCGCCGGAAGCCAGTGTCTGCTCGCGGATAAGCTTAGCGTGCATAAGCCCGGCAGTCAGCAGGTCTATTTCGCACATAACGGGCAGGACTTCCAGATATCCCTCCCGGCGCGCGAACGTATTCAGCGGACATCTCGTAAAGTGGTAGTAAAAGCCCTCCGAATGCTTGCCCGGATCAAAGTTGAAATCCCATGAAGCCGCTCTGTACTGCGGGTGTTCGTCGATCCATTTTGCACTGTTCGTCATCATTTTCCCTATGCGCTTTATGCCGGTGGGCTTGTTGGCGTTTATGTAAAGTCCGGCAGCTTTCAGAATCGGAGTGCTCATTATTTCGCGGGTTATTTCCCGCAGTCCGTCAACTGTAATCTTACCGTCCGACGCTTTCCATACCGCCAGGAAAACCAGGCACTCGTAGATGTTCGAAGCCATTGGATTGTCCTTTCCGACGTCATCTATGCGATTCAGCATGTCCCGGTAAACGGTATCCGCTTTTTTTATCAGTTCAGCTGTTTCTTCCTTTCCAAGGCGCTTTGTAAGACTTCGCTTGATAAGCGGCATAAACATTTTCCAGTATTTGTTCGTGTATTCCATCATGGTTATTGCCCTCCTGTTAAACGTTAGCTTTGGCTAACATATAGGTATATTACATTTACGCTGTATTTATTTTATCACATCAGTATAAAAAAACGCATTCTTGTATCATGCTTGTTCCTCTCCTACTCGGAATCACCCTCAGCTTCTCACACATTCTACATAATCCATAGTTATTCGTGCTCCCAGAGATTTGCTGTTTACTACCTTCCAGCCATTCTTTTTCAGAAAATCCTCGTAATCGTTTTTACTCCATTCATGCTCAAATCGGACACCACCAATCTTAAGCATTTTTGACCAGAGCCTGCTTACGGCACCGCCCTGATGATTAACAAATGTCGGGGCAATAAGAATTCCTTTATCTTTAAGCACTCTGTCGATCTCCGAAAGAGCTCTTTCAGGTTCCGGAATAATATGAAGCGCATTCGCAATCAGCACCACATCAAAGGAATCGTCTTCATAAGGAAGGTTGGTTGCATCCGCCACTTCAAAGATAAGGTTGGAAGGATATCTCCCCTTTTTTGCCTGAGCAATCATCCCTTCGGAATAGTCTGTTGCAATCATTCTTTTTGCAGAACCCGCAATGTTCTTCGCAAAGAGTCCAGGACCGGTGGCAATCTCCAGAACTTCTTTATTCCGTATTACTTTGGAAATACGCACATACATCTTCTCATATATTTTAGAGTCTGCTTTCATGGCAGTCTTATAGAATGGTGCATATAAATCCCATGTTTTTTTATTCATAGAGCGGGTTTCCTCCCGTAAATCATTTCAGAATACAAACTGGAATTTCTGCTTTTACTCTTCCTTTTGAAAAATCAAAGACATCGTTTCAATATCACCAGTTGCTCTAGTTTCGATAGGAACAAAACCACAATAATCCCATCCATCTTCAATCCATTTTTTTATGATTTCTTCCACTTCGCTGAAACTATATTTTCCACCTTTCATTAAGCCTGCACCGCATAATGAAGATTTTATTCTTACAAATTCTACTCTTTTCATTTCATAAACCTCACTACAAAATTCCGATTTTACAGTTCGTCAAACTGGGAGTTATCACTCTAAAATCAACGGAAGGATAATCATTATAACTCCAAGCAAAGCAAATAAAATACCACCGATTTTTGTACTTTTTAGATAGAGGTCAGATGGTTCATCTGCACGATAAGATTTCCATTCTTCTGTTAATTTCCAAACCAAGTGGGGGTTCAAAAAGATAAATATACCTAACGCAAGAATTATTATTCCGCTACAAATAGACCACAGCATATTTACAACCACCTTCATCGACAAACTGGAATTGTTTGTTCACTTTTCTTGTATTCCTTTGTAACAAAACACACCGCCAATAATGAAGATGACTATGCAAACGACAAGCGGTATCATCAATTCTAATCCTAACAAACTGCCTACAATGCCTGTTATACCGTTATAATCCCATTGATGAGGTGCCGCCGAACAAAGAATTATAATCGCCCCCAAAAAGCCCATTATCTGCCACGCCAACCCAAATATCAATTTCTTCATTTTTTATTCTCCTTTAAATTCCGATTTCTTAGTTTCAAAAACTAGAAATTGTATGTGTCACAGTTGTTTTATTCTGTGATACTTTTTATATAATCGTAATCAATTTTTCTTTGTTGACAGTATAAGAGAATGGATCTTTTCTAATCGTATCATCTGAATTGATAATAAAATCATTCCAACCATCTGCTTCATTACCATCAAGCAAATAAATGGTTGTCTTGAAGCTAAACCCTGAATAACCAACGGATGGTTTGCCTTTCTTTAATCATCACTTGATTCAATTTCTCCTGAAGGTGTAGATTTTGCATCCAAGTCTATTCGGTCAATTCGATAAACATTTCCTAACTGTGCAGGGTACGTTTCCATGACAAGTCCGTTGAACCATATCGTAACCACATCTCCAATATTAACCTCATCTTCCAAATTATCAGTTGGAACATAATAATCTCCCTCTGACATATTGTTAAATCCTTCTGCAGTTCTTATATACGTTACTAACAATTCTCTATTGGAACATTTTTCTTTCACTCTAGCATCAAAATTCATAACCTCCATAGGTATAGATGAATCATCAATATCGACATTTCTAAAAATTCTTTTTTCTCCATCGATTTCTACTCTAATACAATTATCTGATGCTCTTTGATACTGATAACCTGTTCCAAAATTAGATTGATTATTTTTTGTTGGAAGCTCTGTTTCATCCACCGTAGAAGTAATCTCGCCATCCATATTTCCACATCCTTTCATAGATGCTACATATCCAGTGTCTTTATACACAATACCTTCAACCATAACACATGGCGGATATACCGTATTATTGTTTTCTTCTGGCTGTGCTCCATCAGTCTCTATCTTTATTGATGGCAATGAATTGTCAGCAGGTAACGGAGTCTCATTTCCTGCGTTTTGACTACAACCTGTTAGTACTAATATACTAATTAGCATTATGATATATAATGTTTTTTTCATAAGCAGTACCTCATCAAATTCCGATTTTCACTCTTCCTCAGGCTGTTTATAAAAATCCAGCATAGAACCATTCGGAAGGTAATTATCAAATGCCCAATCGGTAATTGTAACCACTAAGTGATCATCTTCAATTGTTATATCCGCGGAGACCGTTCCCAAATCTGCCATATCTGCTGCAAGCTCTTTCCCGCTGAAATGTAAGATTCCTGTCTTAGGATCATATTCGCCAATGGCGTCTTCAAAATAAGCTACTTTATATACGCCAAAGTCTATCGAATAGGTATTTCCGTCATTATGCGAAATGATAAGTTCAGACCCCATATCATCGCAGTATGTTCCATCTTCGATAGCATTTGCATTATAAGGCAAAAACTCATACGAACAGACTACTGTATAATCCGCTTCCGCTCCATGAACTACCTTTTCAGTTGTTCCGACATTCTCTCCGCAGATCCAATACGAGCCGTCCGATTTCTGAACAATCGTATTATCCATGAAGCGCGGATATATGCCTTCAAACTGGCCTATGTCCGTAACATCTGAATTTAACTGCATACTGCCTGTCCAGACCATGCAGGCATCTTCCGCTACCCGTACGGGTGTATCAACGACCTCAGGATGATCGACGCCGCAGTTCCAGGCCGCATTATAACCCCAGGTCCATACAGTCCCATCTGATTTCAGAATCGCGTGATTAAACCAGCCTCCGGTAATAAATGCCGCATCGTCAAAGTTTTTTCTTGGTTCCGGATAGAACAGCACATCTGTTGACTGATAACCGCCTTCGATTGCAATGGTTCCCCAGGTCCACACTTCACCATTCTCGGCAAGACAGACAATGTCATCCCTGCCACATCGGGCATAGGCGATATTCTCCATCATTAAGACAGGACGGGTGATTACGTAGTGCTCTGCATTTATATACCGATCCCAGTCAAACGAATCATATTGCTGCAATGCGCCGCTTCCTGCATTTCCAAATCCATAAAGCTTATGATCTGAAGTCAGATAGATGGAAAAACCAGACTGGGAGTAATCGGTATGAATGACATTATCAGCGATTTTCACATATTCATTATGAAAGTCCTCGTCCTGAATGCCCTGTCCGAGTTGGCCGTAATGATTGCTTCCGCATCCCCACAAGACCTGATTCTCATCAACATGATATAGATTAGCCGGATCACCGGTATTGGTGATGTAGTATTGACTTAGATCAATGGAAATCCGCGCGTTGTCAATGCTTTCAGCCTGCGGAATGTTTTCGACCGTATCCGGCTGAAACTCCAACTGCCCTGTTGTGCCTGTTGCATCTGCTGCAGGGGTATCTGCCTGCGGATCAGCTAGCTGGCAGGCGCTCAGGAAGACGCAGGCAGCAATTGAAATACCGGTAATCCAAGTTCTTGGTTTTATATGATTCATCATAGCTGGTTTCCTTCATTAGGATTCGGTGGCTATATTACACTATAATACAAAGTGGAATTTTTGTTATTCTACGATACCTTCAATATAGCTGTAATCAATATTTCCCTTTGTAACAGAATAGAAAAATGGATCTTTTCTAATTGTATCATCTGAATTGATAATAAAATTATTCCAATCGCCTGCCTCGTTGCCATCAGACAAATAAATAGTAACTTTGAAACTATATCCCATATATCCCAAAGACGGCTTTGACCGCTTTAATTCGACGCCATTCAAATTTTCGACAATATGCTGAATCTGCTCTTTGTCGGTAATATGTGTTGCGTTTCCGCTATTGCCATTGAAAACAACTATTTCCATGACCTCATTAGGGTCTAAGTCCATCAAGTCGAGTGGAATATTAAACCATACAACAATGCCCATCAAAAGAATTATCACAACAGACAGCAATATGATGATTTTCTTTTTCATATCAGCTCAACTCCTTTGTCAACTTTCGATTTTTCTGACTATCCGACCGACACTTACATTCAAAACCGAAACCCCTGACCAAAACGAAACCCCTAAGAGGCGACCGAAACCCCTACGGTCAGGCAACCTTAAATTGTATTAAATACGGCGTTTTAATTTCCAAAAACTGGAGCGATGCAAGCTTATCCTGAAACTGATGGAGTTTTTTTGTTTTTATATTCTTAACTGTGATCTTCTTTATGTCTGCAAGTTCGCTTTTCAGGGCATCAAGAAATAATGGATCAATCACCTTATGAATATTCTCAATGGATGTATAATGCATGCCACCTGAACGTCTTGTCTCTGGATTTAACGTTGACTCGAAAACAGCTCCAAAAATGGTTGGGCTGATGTCAGACCAGTTAAAGTTTTCGCTGGCATCTTTCAGAATCAATTCACGGATCTCGTCCGTGAACATTGGAATTTCTATATTTTCATCCGAAAACAAACCGCCGTTTACATAGGGAAACGCCGCAAGTTTCGGTTCAAGGTATGGATCTCTTTTTTCCGGCTTTTGATCGAATACGCGGAACAGATCAATCAGGGCATTCCTCATTCGTTCTGTTCGAAAGCTCTGGAGATAATCGTGGAACATTGCACGCTCTCCAAAGATGCCAGCATCCTCCGCATAAAAGCAGAATACGAGCCGGACACATAATGCGTTCAGACTTTTCAAAGAATATTCGCTCTTCGGATCTTTGTATTGCTTAATAAGCGCATCATATAATTTTCCAACAATATCTCCTGCTTTAATGGAAATTTCCATCTCATGAGATAGCTCTTTCACTTCGTAATTGCTGGTGATGATCCATCTGGCTTTTTCGCTGAAAGAAAGATTATCGTTATATCGTTTTGCCTGTTCATATGGGGTAAGATCAATATCGCCGGAGTTATGGATCTTCTGATCCAATGCTTTTCCAAGGCTTTTCTGCTCAATCAGCACGCGAGTTTCCGGAAGATAGGCATCAATTCTTTTCCGGTTTCCATCGACATATACCTTCTTCTCAAAGTCCACGCGGTCTGTCACATTCTCCATTCCGAGAACATTATGAAGCAGATCAATCCAGTATGACCGTCCGTCCTCGTCCTCATTTCCTTTTCCACGCCATTTATTTACGAACTGTCGCGCGGCTTCCCGCTGTCCTGCATCTGTCATGGATCGATCTACTTTATCCCCAATTAATCAATTCATATTTTACACAAAATATTCATACTCCTCGAAAGGAACATCAGCCTTTCTAAATGAATGTACTATTTATCTTAACAGAAAACATGCAAAACAGATCACCATTTTACCCCATCAGCTTTTTCCAATTATCGTTGTCTGCCTGAATTTCTTCTGATAACGCATTCAATCTGTTGTCTTCATAATACGCCACCCTCTTCAACCGGAACCGGAAAATCCCATACGGACTGATCAGAAGCTCCTTTCCTTCGCTCTGCAGCCGCAGCAGTTCATCCGCCGTGTACAGGGCCTGAAGCTGATAGGAGGTCGTATACTTCCGTGCAGCATAGCTGCCGGTGCTGCTCATCTGCCGCTGCAGGAACTGTCCGCCCATCTTCTCAATCCATTGTGCGGTAGCGCGGTCCTTCGCCGACAGGATGATCGTGTACTCGCAGTTACTTACCAGATCGTCCACGCCTGCCTTGGATCCGACGGATTCCTCGAACGCAGAGATGGTCTGGTTGATAATGTAGAGAATCACGCCCTTGCTGCGCAGTGTCTTGATGGACGAGGTCAGGAGCTTTGCCATGTCCGATGAGCCATTCAGCACGCGCGAAATCTCGTCCAGAACAAACAGGCAGCCTCTCCCGTTATCCTTGGACGAATCCGGCAATTCCATGGCTGCATCCAGCATCTGTGCCAGAATGATACGTGTCAGAGAGCTGTACTGTTCCAGCTTCGATTCATC
>OLHG01002168.1_pt1 | contig 10886 bp, 8 predicted proteins | sample 1605971 | NCBI WGS metagenome assembly OLHG01 (sample SAMN03283289) | human gut metagenome | biome: human-associated habitat; material: feces | host: Homo sapiens | place: Peru | collected 2012 | reverse complement strand
GAACTGGCAGACGCGCTAGACTTAGGATCTAGTCCTTCGGGGTGCAGGTTCGATTCCTGTTATCCGCATTTTTTATGCCTTTTATCAGGGATTTTCATCACATCCCACATTTCTAATATATTACACAAAAATACGCTCTATCCTCAACGGATAGAGCGTACCTTTATACTGTCATATTCTTCTATATAATACAGTACTTATTACTCAGCATCTGCTGCCTCAGCTACAGGCTCTGCATCATCTGTATCTTCCTCATCATCGAAGAAATCATCGTCGAAATCATCGTCGAAGTCATCATCAAAATCATCAAGGAAGTCTGGTGTAAGATATGAATATACTGCATATGCAATACCTGCAATAGCAGCAACAGCACCAATGATAACCAGGATCACAAATAATGTGCTCTTTGCCTTCTCTTCTGTTGCATCGCCTTTAACTAAAATTACGTCACTACTCTTCATCGTTACAATCCACCCTTTCTTAACCCGGTAATGGGTTTCATTATATTATATTGATTTGAGAGAAGAAACATACAGTTATTATCTCCCAACACATACCAAAATTATAGCATACGGTTTTGATTATTTCTATATGTATTTTATAAATAAATCTAACATGCGGTTTAATTGACTACTCGCATTTTTTGAGCTTTGCAAACGAAGCAAACATCTTCCTGACACCGCATCTGTCGAAATTCACTGTAACCTCGTAATCCTTATCGCCCTTCTCCAAAACCTCCACAGTACCCGGACCAAACTTAATATGTCTGACTCTGTCTCCAACAGCATAATCCGGCTTGCCAACACTGTTTACCACAAAGGCTTTGCCGAACGAAGGCTGGGAAGACGGCTGCCCGTATGACTGCTGTTTTGCATAGCTGCTGTATGGATTCTTCTGTCCATAGCTTCTGCCTGAGGCTGCTCCAGCGGTTCTTCCACCACCATAGCCGGCATATGTATCACCATATGAACTTCCATACACATCTCTGCGTCCTTCACCTCTGTTATATCTGTCGACAGACTCCGACTCTCTTCGCTTTGCCATATTCTTCATATCAGCTTCATGCTCAAACAGCATAGGCGGGATCTCTCTTATGAATCTGGACACATCGCTGTACACCCTGTTACCATGCATCATTCGTTCCTTCGCCGCACTCAGGTACAGCTTTTTCATGGCTCTGGTTATACCCACGTAACACAAACGTCTCTCCTCCTCAAGAGCATCGGGATCATCTGAGTTGAGTGCCATTCCACTAGGAAATACTCTGTCCTCCATTCCGCATATAAATACGTATGGGAACTCCAGACCCTTGGCACTGTGGAGAGTCATCAGCTTGACCTGATTGTCATCCTCCGACATGGCATCGAGGTCAGACACAAGCGCTATCTCCTCCAGGAACTCGCTGAGCCCTGCCTCCTCATTATCCTCTGTGAATTCCACCACCTTGTTGCGGAGTTCATCGATATTCTCAAGTCTCGTCATAGCCTCCTCAGTGTGCTCTGCTATGAGCTCTGACTCATAACCCGTATCCTCAAGGATCCTGTCGTACACCGAGTCAAGACTCTCACCATCCGACAGCATATCCCTGAATGACGTGATAAGCTCCGCAAACTGCCTGATCTTGGCCGAAGTCTTGGCAGCCATCCCCGGTATCTCGTCAGCTCTCGCCGCAGCATCCATCATCGACAATCCATACGCATCCGCAAATGACTCAACCTTGCTGAGACTCGCCTCGCCTATACCTCTCTTCGGAACATTTACCACTCTCCTGAAGTACAGGTTGTCAGTGGAATTGTTGATGACCTTGAGATATGCCAGAACATCCTTGATCTCCTTTCGGGCATAGAAGTTCGTGCCGCCATACACTCTGTATGGTATGTTCGCATACACCATCTTCTCTCCGAGCACACGGGACTGTGCATTCGTCCTGTAGAGGATAGCTATATCCCTGTAGTCCACTCCCTGTCTGACAAGAGTCTTGATACGGCTTGCCACCATATCTCCCTCTGCATATTCCGAATCGCACTGCTCAAACGAGATCTTCTCACCGGCATCCTTATTCGTCCACAGAGCCTTATCCTTACGTCCTGCATTGTGCTGTATTACTGCATTCGCTGCGGCAAGTATATTGCCACAGGATCTGTAGTTCTGTTCCAGCTTGATAACCTTTGCATCCTCATATTCCTTCTCGAAGTTCAGGATATTGATTATATTCGCTCCTCTGAACTTGTATATGGACTGATCATCGTCTCCCACCACACACAGGTTCCTGTATTTTCTCGCAAGCATCTTGACCAGCAGGAACTGTATGTGATTAGTATCCTGATACTCATCAACCATGATATATCTGAATCTATTCTGATATGTATCAAGGACATCAGGATTGTGCTCGAACAGCTCCACCGTCTTGTAAATAAGATCGTCAAAGTCCATCGCATTGTTCTTCTTAAGACGGCTCTGATACTCATTGTACACCTCTGCAGCCTTTGTTCCTGCATAGTCTGCAGCATTCTTTTTTGCAAATTCATCAGGTGACAGATACTTCTCCTTGGCCTTGGATATCTCCGCCATGAACATCTTCTCGGGATATCTCTTCGGGTCTATCTGAAAATCCTTGAGTATACTCTTCACCGTACTCTTCTGGTCATCCGAATCATATATATCAAAGTTCTTGCCATAGCCGATCTTATCAGCATATCTTCTGAGTATCCTCACACACAGCGAATGAAATGTGCTGACCCATACCCTGTCAGCTCCGTCCCCAACTATCAGATCAACTCTCTCCCGCATCTCACGGGCCGCCTTGTTGGTGAATGTGATCGCCAGTATGTTCAGAGGATTAACTCCTTCGTGCTCCATGAGATAGGCTACCCTGTGTGTGATAACCCTGGTCTTTCCGCTTCCTGCACCGGCAAGTATGAGTAGTGGTCCATCCACATGCTCACAAGCCTGCTGCTGCATATCATTAAGTCCTGCCATAATTCCTCCTGTATAAATAAAAACGCCGTTATGTATATACCAAACATATGTTTTATTTCATCTGTTCAGTATAACATAACAGCGTTTATTTGCAAATAAATATATTATTATTATTTATTTGCCGCCTACACAAGCTTTGTTCCGCAGTTACCACAGAACTTAGCACCGTTTGTCTGCTGTCCACAGTTCGGGCAGAACTTCGGTGCAACACCGTTTCCTGCCGCCTGGCCGCCCATCTGGTTATTCATTGGATTATTCATCTGATTCATGGCTCCTGCCATCTGATTGGCCATCGCCATTCCCATCTGCATTCCTACCATGGCATTCGCCATATCCGTTGCATTGCTTCCGGCTGTTCCCGCATGGCCACCTCTTGCCATGGAATCAACCATATTAACCTGCTGGAATCTGTTCATGTCCCCAATCATTGAATATTCAGCAGCCTGATCAGCACGCTTCTGTATATTCTCAGGATATGTAAACTCGCTTATTCTGAAATCAGTTATCGTAAGCCCGATTCCCAGAAGTTCCATGTCCAGATCTTCCTTGATACCCTTAGCTATATCAACGGAATTGGCCATAAGATTGAATACATCTCCGCCAACCTTTGTGATCCACTTCATCAGCAGTCCGTCCAGGATACCCCTTATCCTGTCTCTTATGTCATCGACTGTAAACTGCTGCTTTATACCTGCAACCTTCTCTATGAGAACATTATAATCGTCTATCTTGAATGAGAATTTACCATTTGATCTCACAGGAAGTCCACCCGGAAGTCCCGGTGCCTGAAGTCTGATCGGCGAACTGGTTCCCCAGTTACATGTAAACTCTTTTGTATTCACAAACAGAACCTCTGCGCGAAGTCCTGAATTGAATCCGAACTTAAATCCCTTGAGTGTTGAAAGGAATGGTATGATCTGTGAATCAATAGTGTAGTTTCCAGACTCGGTAAATATACCTTCAACCGCTCCGTTATAAAGGAATATAGCATCCTGTCCCGGTTTGATTATAAGCTTTGAATCCTTCTTGATCTCTCTATTTGTCCACTTCCAGAAGATGACGTCATCTCTGTACTCTTCCCATTCTACAACATTAGCAAACTGATTTGAAAATAAACCCATGTAGTGCACTCCTCTCTGTTCTGCAATATGTTTGGAATATTATAATCCCATCTTTGCCTTAAGTGCTGCAAGCTCATCCTGAACGTCTGCATTTGGAGCTGCATCATACTTGCTTGCAAGATCATCTATTGAATCTGCGCTTGATGAATTGAGCTCGCTCATTGCATTTGCCTTGTCAAGCATAGCGTCTGCCTTTGCTTCCATTCTTGAAAATGCATCAAGTGAAGCTGATGAATCGCCGATACCGCTCATCATCTTGTTCATACGCTCCTGAGTCTTAGCAACCTGAACCTTTGCCTTGATAGTATCTTTTCTTGCATTGAGATCGCTGACATCCTTTGTGAGCTTGTCATGCATCTGTCTCATCTTGGCTGCGTTAGCTGCTGCTGCATCATATGCCTGCTGAAGAGCTACCTGCTTCTGCGTGAGCTGGTTCTTCTTCTCGAGGAACTTCATTGCATCGCCCTCGTTACCTGCTACAAGTGCCTTCTCTGCATATGTCTGCATCTTTGCGATCTCTGCGTCACACTCATCAAGCTGTCTCTTGCATCTCTGCTCCTCTGCCATAACAGTTGCAGTCTCTGACTTAACCTTTCTGAGATCCTCCTGAAGGTCTCTGAGGTACTGATCTATCATCTTCTCAGGATCCTCTGCCTTGTCAAGAAGTGCATTGATGTTTGATGACATAATGTCCTTAAATCTCTTTAAAATTCCCATAACTTTTTACCTCCGCGTTTTATGTTGATTTATTTGTATATAATATTAAATGTTGCCTCCTGTCGACGACACCACCATTATATGATCTCCCTTGCTCTGGCGCAATGCCATGCATGCTGTGTTGCTGCATCATATAATGTGCTATTCGACACGTTACCCCCTGTAAAGTATCAGCCGCCAACTTATCAGGCTTTAATATTCAAAACTAGCGCGTCCCCTGCATGTTGCACGAAACTTTTATACGACTCCGTCATCCACGTCATCATAAGCATCGGATATACGTCCGCCTATTCTGAAATCAGGTCTGCCGTTCTTGTCTGAGTCGCTTCCCTTGGCACTCGCATCCGTTATCGACTCCTCAAGTCTAACCGGTGTTCTGTCTCCAAAGCGTCTCATCTTATCGTCATGATCACTGTCTTTTATGACATGTATCGAAGAATCCGCATCGTCAGTCTCCCTCTGGACACTCTTGACCGGTTCCCTGGATGCCTTCACTCGGATTGGTTCTGGCTCCTTCTTATCTTCAAAATCGAACTCCCACTGAACCATCTCCGGCTCACCGCTCTTATCCTTGTGCTCCTCATCCTTGGCTTTGTTCTTCTCGTAATACAGCTCATTCGCCAGAAGCTGGCTGATCTCCAGTATATCGGCATAGCGCTCCTGCTTCTTCATATCCATGAGACCTTCCATGAGCTCCTTCTTGTTGTTCTCAATGATCTCAGATTTCTTTCTCAGAGAATCAAGGACTCTGTCGCTCTCCATGCTTATCATATTATATGCCTGGTTCACGGTCTCGTTGATCTCCATCAGCATCTCATTTGTATAAATGATAGATGCCGCATATATCTCGTTGGCCGTTCTGAGTGCCTGTCTGTCCTGCTTGCCAAGGCTCTTGACCTTGCGGTCCACAAAGAGCGGGCTTGGCTTTGTAAGCCTGATCCTGGATGCAGTCTCCTCGGCCTCCGCGATGATCTCATCGGCCTCCTGCTCTGCCTCCTTGATGATCTTGCTTCTCTTGTCTGTGATCTCATGATATGCCTTGAGTTCCAGATCTATAGTAGTCTTGAGCTCCTCAACGATTTCAAGAACCTCTTCCTTGTTGACCAGTACCTTGCCGGCTGCAAATGGAACATTCTGTCCGTCTCCGACAATATCCTGTATTCTATCTAAAAGCTGTTTAGCTTTTCCGTTCTCCATAATAGTGCCTCCATCGCAACTTTTCTATCTCATAAGTATACGCTAGTTTATTTTAGCATCTTTCATATGGTATTTCAACGCTAATCTATCACCGGTTTCACATCATCTCTCGGAAGCCCAAGGAAATCCTGTATAAGATGTCTTGTAAATAGCCGTCCTTCCTCGCTCTCAAATATGCGCTCAGGATGCCACTGGAAGGCAAGTATGCTCATCGTCGGTGATACAAATGCTTCGACAGATTCATTTTCCTCATCGACCACTATCGGATAGAACATCGTTGACAGATTTTCCAGATAGACACAGTCGCTGTGGAAGTTGTTGACCTTGATATATCTGTCCGTCTTGACTATCCTTGCCATGTGATCTGTGCCTCTGGGTCTTGGTACCTTAAAGCGCGCGGAATAACTTATCTTACCGCCAAACAACGCATTTATATGCTGCATTCCCCTGCACACGCCTATCACGGGTATCTCATTCTGGACGCAGTACATTATGAGCTGCTCCTCTATCACATCACGGTGCGGCTGCAGCTCTGCATTGTGCGGCTCCACATAATGTCTCGGATGGAGCGTTCCTCCCCCGGTCACTATCAGAAGGTCAAACTGTTCATCCACGATCTCATCAAAGTTTTTTGTAAAGTTGGATACCGGCCTGAGTCTTATTCCAAGGCTCTCATAGAACTCAACATAGGCAGCCTCTAGAACATCCGTATATTTTCCATACATATTGTGTCCTTCCCGCTGTGTTATAAGTGCATGTAACATAAAACCTATACCCCCTTTGTTATCTTACCGTGTGCGCAGTCGAGCGTCACCGTCTGCTGTTTTTCCACGAAACTGTATATGCAGTCTCCGCAGCCTATTGCCGCCGGGATGTTAAACTCCGCACACCTTATCGCCATGTGGGATGCAACTCCGCCGTATTTCGTTATAAATCCTTTTATCCCCTTTGCAAATATCCAGTCGTATCCCGGATCCGCCTTCGGAAGAACTACTATCTTATCCTGAACGTCAGCCACATCCTCGTGATCCTCATTCTCATAATTTTCAAGCAGGAGAATATCACCCGTGACGCACTCGGATGTTATAAAGTTAGGTCTGGCCTCCCATATCTCTATGCATTTTAACTGCAGCGGATCATATATGACATCCGGCAGTATAATCATGGACGCCCTCCGGAATTTCTTTTTGTTCTGATCTATGATCTTTCTCCATATATCGCCTGTGAATTCCGCAGGTCTGTTCACCATAAGCTGAATATCCGGCACCTCAAGATATGCCATGTCTTCCTTGCTTATTCCAAGTTTATCGCCTATATCTATAAGTATGTCTATGGCAAGGCTTAATGTCTTGGTGAACTCGAACTTGAAGAATTCCCTCTCCTCCATGGAATCCTTGAGGAAATCCAGGAATTCCCTGAGATCCACATAAAAGCCTATATCCTCAAGCGCCTCCATGAGCTTAACCGAATCCAGAGGATTATGCTTAAGCTCCTCTATGGTCTGCCTCTGCTTTCTTGCAGTAGCGCTTCCCTTGGACAGGTCGAACTCGCGCTGGGCGTATGTCTCGCAGGTTATGTCGTATGTGCCTGAACGCAGATGTCCATATTTTTCATCAAATGTAACTCTGGTTATCCTTCCGTCCACCAGATCCTGAAAGTCAGAATCATACTCCGACGCAACAGTATATATCGACATCATAAAATCGTCTATCTCTTTGTCCGTAAAATATCCTCTGTACACAAGGGATCTGCTAATCGCCTTCGATATGAATGCCAGTCTCGCCTGCCGCGCAAATTTCGGAGTTCCGTAATGCTTTATGCTCTCTATGAGCTGTACAAAATACTGTATCAGCGTTACCACATCATTGTGCGCCATAAGCCAGTTGCTTCTCGTGTTCTCACGGTGGACTCGGAGGCCGTTAAGAGCCCTGAGGTCCTTCATCCTGTTTCTGTTGAAATTGCATATCACATTGTTTGTCAGATTGAACAGCGAATCCGAGAGGTCTGCAATCTCCTCCCTGGTGAATCCGGCTTCCGTCAGTGCCCCCAGCTTGTCCTCCGTCGAGAAGTCATATTCGGAAAATGCTATCTCAAATTCTATCTTATCATGGGCGGTCGGATCATCTATAAGCTTCTTATCGTAATATTTTAAAAGCTTCGCCTCCAGCATGTCATCCAGTTCATCCGGCATCAGCCCCAGGAACGACTTCTTAAGGGATATGTACGGCTTGTTGCCAAGCTTATACATGAGATCTCCATCCACCTCTCTGTAACCAATGTAGCTGAGTCCCTGATTCCATGCCGCAGATGTGATGATCTCCCTGTACAGGGAATAGTCAAGCGGGTGGGGATTTTCTCCTATGATTTCCGCAGGATTCCAGAATGCCATATCCGACAATATGGTGTTCCTGTCCCCGACCAGGCTGCTGATCTCCCTGTATGTATCCTCAGCCTCCAAAACAGTCCTGAACACCTCTTCGTCATCGACATCGGAGTGAACACCATTGATGCTGGCTGCAAGAGGTCTCATCTGAAATATCGTGACTGTATTGTCTTCATCTATTGCGAACTCCACATCCAGTGGATATTCAGGATGTATCTCCTCCAGCTCACGCATGGATCTGATGAGCGCAGCCCAGTTCGCCGGCAGCTCATCACAGTCCACATTTCTGATTATGTATACCGTCTTTCCTCCCCTTCCGCTTGTAACCGCATCAGTGGATGAATCGTCGTAGGTTATCGTATAATATGGCCTGTCCTTCTTGATCTCCCTTGAAAATATAACGCCACTATAGCTGATGTTCGTGATCTGTCTCTGTATGAGCACCTGTTCACCAGACACATCGTCCAGATCACATTTGTATGAATCCAGCACTTCCCTGACAGCCTTTACTACCGCCTCTCCGTCAGAAGGATCCACTCCCAGAATACTCTCATAGTGACCGGCATTCGAAGTGTTGAGTCCGTCTTCATTTGAGGACGAGCTTCTGACCACGATAAACCCTCCGGAAAATTTTTCTGCTATCTCCGCCGCAATTCCATACGGATCGGCATCAAGCTCAGCTCCGGTTACTATCTTCAGCTTTTCCACTCTCGAATATTTCAATTTTCCATACAGGCTCTTAAGAACATCAGCCTTTGAAGAAATCCTGTCTGCCATGTTGCCTCCTTATTAAAAAAAGCTGCACTTAGTGTATACTAAAGTGCAGCTTACATCAATTTCTTTTTATATGTAATTGTACCGTTCTGTGATCTACTTCACTGTGAGAAGGTCGTCCACTGACTTTCTAGGCGGCATCTCCGGTGCAAATGCAGGATAACCCATAGCCACAACTGCGGCAACGGTCTGTCCCTCAGGAATACCAACTATCTCTCCTACCTTTGCGTCGTCAAATATTCCGAGTATTACTGTTCCAACACCCTTATCGTGAGCGGCAAGACAGAATGTCTGGGTTGCTATACCGGCATCGAACATCTCCCATTCGCTGCCTTTGCTTGTACTGAACTCTCCTGACTTCTCATAGCCACATATTCCGTCCTTCTTGGTGACTATCATGAGCTGCTTCGCTCTGCTGACTGTCTTCTGGTTAAGAGGGAAATCCATAACTCCCTCTGCAGCTATCTTCGCAATGATCTCCGGATCCTCCACAAGTGTATATCTGATAACCTGTGTATTCTTCCATGATGGCGCATATGATGCCAGCTCAACGATTTCTCTGACTGTGTCAACACTCACCATCTCATCCGTAAACTTTCTCACACTTCTTCTGGTCTTGATACATTCTACTGCGTTCATACAATGTCCTCCTGGTATAAAATCTTATAATAATCCCTGGATATATAATATCCCGCTCGTGAACTTGTCACCGACGTTATTCACGTAATTCCTGTATTCCTTATAGTCTATATAATACTTCTTTCCCCATGAAGATACAACAAGATATTCTCTTCCTTTTATGGTGCACACTCCTGTAACAGTCACATAATGTGAGTGGACATTCTCCCTGATGGAGCTCTTCAGCTCACCGTCCTTGTCCACATAAAGGCTGATACCCTTCTTGCCAAATGGATTGTATCTGTTAGGTCCTATGGCCAGTATGACCGGCTTATTCTTTCTTATGAGATGTCTTATATCTCTCAACATCGATTCATCGGACTGCATCATCTTCCACTTCGCCTTGAGCCCTATGTCGTTCAGCATGAAATATCTGTTCATCGTATGCTTGAGTGCTATTCCCAGCATGCCCTTGTGCATGAGAAGTATCACGTAGTGCACATAGAAAAATCTCACATACTCAAGATAGTCATGCTTGTTGTATAAGCCTTTGGGCTTGTTGATCTTTCGGATGGCATCGGTCATCATATTCGGGTTCTGCTCAGCAAGATACATGGTGAGGTCTGCCATGGCTATAACACCGCATCCAACCTTCTGCATCTTCTTTGACTTTGACCAGTTCTGATTGCCGCCGTAGCTCACCAGATTCAGATTCTTTATCTTCACATAATCTCTATTAGTTAAATATACATCTTCCATTGTTAGTCCTTTCCAGCGCTGTGTGCGCCATATACCTGAAGTCATATATTAGTCTGCTCGTCTTTGCTACAGATTATATCATGAATCGCACCTCACATCAAGCATTCTTAACTGTGTTAAGTAGTTTTAAAAACTACATTCGTTGTTTTTTGATTTTTTTCACTTTACTTTTTGCCGGTGATTTGTTATAAGATTATATGAGTTGGATAAGTGATCGCGGCTGCATTTTTGCAGGTGAGGAAAGTCCGGGCTTCACAGGGCAGGATGCCGGATAACGTCCGGTGGAGGCGACTCCAAGGCCAGTGCAACAGAGAGATACCGCCTGCCTTTGGCAGGTA
>OLHG01002167.1_pt1 | contig 10894 bp, 9 predicted proteins | sample 1605971 | NCBI WGS metagenome assembly OLHG01 (sample SAMN03283289) | human gut metagenome | biome: human-associated habitat; material: feces | host: Homo sapiens | place: Peru | collected 2012 | reverse complement strand
TACTGCTTTTCTATGTTGGATTTGGCTAAAAGACGGGGGTGGTAGGGGTACATAGTGACGGATGTGAGAGGCGGAACCGTGGGTATTGGGGAGGGGTAAAAATGGAAAAGATTATTTCCTGCAAGTTTAACATAGGTATTGCTTTCTTTTGCCCCCCTTTCGTCTCCATCTGTATTATAGAGAAGCGGCAGACACATGGCAGATTTCCATATATCTACCGCTATCTTACATCTTCGCGCAGTCCGGTTTCCTCTGATAAATAAAGCGCCCGCAAGTTAAACTAAACTCCACCCCAATTATTAGACAGTATGGTATGATGTCTAATAATTGGGGTGTTTACTATGTCAAAAGGAGTACCGGGCAACCGATATGTGCTAGAATTCGGGAAACTGGTCGTAGGAAACTGTGAAACGGTAAGACCGTTCGAAATCAGCGCTTGCCAGCGCGTTCGGGGAAACATCCCCCCTACTTGAACAGCTTCTTAAGAATCTTGCCTACTTGTTCATCTTCAAGGCCAGCCGACTTTAGAATCATTATGTATGTCAAACAGCGCCCTATGAGAAACGCATAAGCATGGATCCGCTCTATTGGTTTTGGATGACCATGACCAATCTGATTGCGGAATCCAGAAAAGACTTGTCCCAGATTTTTGCTTTCCTGCGGATCAATCTCCATTCGAGCAGCAAGCATCTCCCTGTAAGGATCAATGATAGCACTGTATGTTTTAAGTGCGTTGTTAAACTGTTCTTCTAACCTAAAATCTACCCTCCTTAATTCGATAAGCATTTTCTTCGCATAAGATACAATTTTTTCCCGCTTGGTTTTTGACTTGCCGTTGGCCAGCTCGGTGATACGGGCGTTAATGTCCCTTTCTACTCCATCTATGAGGAGTACTCTCACATCTGCTTCTGGAATTCCTGTTATTGTGGCCGTACTGGAAATAACTGCGTCACATGCAATTTCCTTGACGTCTCTAAATACATTGTTTGTTTCCTCTTTTGTGGGCTGTGTGCGATCATACTCTCCCTCGAAACTCAACGCACAGGACAGGAAGCTGGTATGGCTGACAGATGAGTAGTCGGATTCATCTTCCGGAATAAAAATGTCATCAAATATTTCTCGCCCACGTCTGCTTGCAATATTGGCAAACAGACTTCCCAGATTATTTCCAAGGTCATCTAATGTGACTGAAGAAAAATAGTCCCTCCGGCGTGTTTCTGCATGTCTGCTGAAAATAACAACATTTGCGGTTTTATAGGATTCCCCCGTTTGATTCTGGCCATAAAGTGCTATGCTATCAAATGTAATGCACCTGCGAAAATTCAGGAATGCAAAGAAATCATACACGCCAAGGTATATTTCAGGGATGTACCCAACGTCGATCAAATCAGGAAACGAGATTGAGAATCTTGGTATGCAGGTTCCTATCTGGCGCTCACCCCATCTGAGATTATAGCTTAAATAGTTGTCTATCTCGATTCTGCAATGCTGCCCTGCAATTTCAGATTCAAATCTGTGTGTGATACTGTCCCACGGACGAGGAGTTATTCCTGGCATTCTACCCGCAACGTGCTCAAGATTCTCTCTATCAAAAGCGGATGAGACACCGCCACTGAAATTGTCGATTGCCTGACCCGTAAATCTGATTATAGCGAAAGACTCTAAAGAATCCGGAATTAAATTATTATGTGAATAGACATATCCTTGAGCAGAGAAATGACGACCATCATATTTGCAGCCAAAGAACCGAATTGGTCGGTCATCGCTGAGAACACCACGTACATTTTTCGTCGAAACAATATCGGACGAGAACCATTTTGCGAGATTGTCTGGCGGTGTAACAATGATTCTCTGCGTATCATCGATCACAAAAGGAATATCAGCTTCTTCTAAATCAAAGATTTTCCCTTTCAGCATGTATACCTCCTTGCGGCATTACTCGTCGACCATGTTATAGTGTCCGGTCGTTGCTCTCCCCCAGCATTCTAACCGGTTCAGAATACTATGGATCATCCAAGAAAGGTGGGGCATCGATCATAAGGTAAAACCACCATCTTTCTCAATACGGTCGATACATTCCTCAAAATTTTTCTTGATGCCCTTTTTGATTGCCGTATCACAAAGAATGCCATAGTAATCCTGTCTCAGGTTTGCTTTATTAACGGATTCGTTTCTTGCTACACTAGTGCGTTGGAGCGGCAATGTTGGCATGGAATTTGCCGTTTGCAACATAGCACAAATCGCAGGGTATTTTTGCCGCAACTCCAAATCAAGGGTGCCAGCATCACGCTCTGTTCCATACTGGATGGTAGTTTGAATTCTGGACAGGTCGTAGACAATATCCACACAATCATGCGCTTTTGCAATCGCATTTAACGTTAGTGACTCCAAATCGGCAGCAAAGTGAATTACACCCATTTTAACAGCTCCTTATATGTGATGATTACAATATGCAGTGGAAGACATTGATGTGATACGCATGCAAATATCGCTTCAGCCGCCAAGGGGCAAATGCCAGATAAAGCAGGAGAATACAGCTTGGTTCAGCACTTCAAAAGCAGAAAGCTGCTCACTTACCCAACCGTCACCTCAACCTTTTTCCCACTAAAGGCCACACCATATTTATAAACTGTCTTGACCCCGCTGGCCATCAATTCCGTTTCGTATTTCTTCGCATTGATCTGCCGCAAAGTCGCCTGCGCCAGCTTTTTCGGCTTTTCCTCGCAGCAATTCTTCTCTGCTTTCAACTCAATCAGGATGCCTGGAAGTCCCTTTTTCCTGGGCTTCAACTGAAATCTCCGCTAAAGGCAGAGACTTGCTGCTCGGTGATCTTTCAGAGCGAGGCAGCTTCTTAGACGGAGATCATTTCTGGTATAAGCGATTCCTCCAAGTCATTCATACACTTAGTATACCTGCTCAAAAGAATAATATCAATCATCATTTGGAATTATTTCCGAATAATATAAAGGAAGCGTTCGCAAACATAGTTGTTGAAAAAGCGAAGACTATATGCTATCTTATTATTGATATGGTATAAATTTTCCGTGCAAAAGGAGGGAGCACTTTGGCAACGAGTTATAAGCGCCTCTGGAAGCTGTTGATCGACAAAGATATGAAGAAACGAGATTTGGAGCAGGCGGCCGGTATCAGCCACTATACGGTCAACAAGCTTAACCGAGGGGACAACATTACCACTGAAATTATTGAAAAAATCTGCCTTGCGCTGGATTGTACACCGGATCAGATGATGGAAATTATTCCGAATAATCCGGATGAGAAGAAATGACCGATTTATAGGACAATTTACCCTATAGAATGGATGCTGAGGAGTAGGAAATGCCGAGTATGCAAACCAACAGCCCCTATAAAGGGTCTGGTTCTATCAGCCGGGAGCAGTTTTTGTTTTACGAAATGAGAACCACAGCCAGACTGCTTGCACAGGGGCTGAATGATAAAGAGATCACGGAGCAAATCGTTTCTGGAAATCTGTTTCAGTACCCAACGGAAAAAACGGTACGGCAGATGGCGAGAACCTGCCTGCACAGACTCCATGGAATGGAGGATATGGACCTCATTTGTGCTGTTGCGGCGCAAAGTGCGGACGTGGCAAAGCAGATTTGCTTATATGCGATGATGAAGCAATACCGTATTGTCTGGGACTTTATGATTACAGTGATTGGGGAAAAGTACCGTCAGCAGGATTTTTCTTTCAGCCAGATGGACATCGGTGTTTTCTTGATGCGGCTGCAGGAACAGGATGACTGTGTGGCTTCCTGGAGCGATTCAACGGTGAAAAAGATTCGCCAGGTCATGATGCGGATGCTTGTGGAAAATGAATACCTGGACGGGATCAAGGCCCAGAAGCTAAACCCGGTATGTCTTAATCCGGTATTGGAGAATGCCATCAAGCTGAATGGCGATCTGGAAGCACTACCGGCGTTTGATTACTTTTTGTAAAGGGGAAAATGGTGTATGGGTAATATAAATGAGCGCCTGGATCGTTTGCGCGCGGAGATACAAACCGAGGAATTCCTGGAAGGGAAGGGCCTCAGTAATGAAGTAAATATCCGTATTTTCTGCTATGACCCCAAAGAAGAGATGGCGGTGCAGCACTTTATCGAACAACTGAAGGCGGATCAAAATGTCCGGTGCAGGATCAGGGAATGTGATCTCTACAGGACGTTTCTGTCCATCTGTGAGGATTTGGACATTCTGGATGCGATTCCGGAAATGGAGGAAGCAGACGGAGGGTTGTTTCTTTTGGAGCAGCTTCACAGCGCAGTCGGAGAAAGAGAATTTATTGAGAAAATTCAGTATACGCCCCACGAAAAAGGCGATATTTTGATGCTTACCGGTGTAGGAAACGCATTCCCTTTTATGCGGGTCCATGCGCTTCTGGAAGCGTTGCAGCCCTATTTTTCCGATATTCCCATCCTTGTGATGTATCCGGGCGAATTTGACGGACACAGTTTAAGGCTGTTTCACTGCTTGAAGCCCAACGATTACTACAGAGCCTTTAATATCATTGGAGGAGGAAACAAGCATGATCATTCGTGATATGTTTGCGGACAACATTAACCGCCCGATCAACGGTGTGATCAAGGTAGACCAGGATGCTGCGGAAGTAATCGAGCAGGAAGTCCGGGAATATGTGATCACCAAGGAACTGAAGAAACATTTTATTCGGTTCTTTGATTTCTATAGCGAAGCTTTTGCGGAGCCGACTGCGGACATTGGTGTGTGGATCTCCGGTTTTTTTGGCAGCGGTAAATCCCACTTTCTGAAAATGCTGTCCTATATTCTGGAAAACAGGGATGTGAACGGCACGCCTACCGTTGAACTGTTCCGGGAAAAGTTTGCGGATGACCCTGCAACTTTTATGATGATCGACAAAGCCACCTGTGGCCAGACGGAGACCATCCTGTTTAATATTGACATTGAAGGCCCCATCAACAAGGATAAGACTGCGGTTTTGCGGGTTTTTGCCAAGATGTTTTATACCCATCTGGGATTCTACGGGGATAATCTGAAAGTTGCCATGCTGGAGCAGTATATTGCGCAGCAGGGAAAAACAGAGGAATTCCGCCGTGTGTTTGAGCAGAAAAAGGGAAAGCCCTGGGTGGAACAGCGGAAGGCGTTTGCGTTCAACGGCAAATTCATCATTCCGGCTTTGATGGAAGTGCTGGATATGAGTCAGGCGGATGCGGAGAACTGGTTCAAGGATAAAACTTCCATTGAGTTCTCCATTGCCAGGTTGGTTGAGGACATCAAGGCTTATATTGCCGGAAAGCCCCAGGATTTTCGTCTTCTGTTTATGATTGACGAAGTTGGCCAGTATGTAGGTACGGACACGGATATGCTGCTGAATTTGCAGTCTCTAACCGAAAAACTGGGCAGCGAATGCGCCGGCAAGGTCTGGGTGGTTTGCACCGGCCAGGAAGCCATTGACGAGATCATCCGGGTGCGTTCTGACGAGTTCTCCCGTATTCAGGCCCGCTTTAAGACCCGCCTTTCTCTTTCGTCCTCCTCTGTGGATGAAGTGGTGCAGAAGCGTATTTTGCGGAAAAAGCCGGAAGTCGAAACCTATTTGGAGCAGATGTACGATGGGGGCGGAAATGATGCCGTCCTGCGGGATCTGTTCAGCTTTAAGGATGCCATTCTGGACATTAAAGGCTACAGCGGGGCAAAAGAGTTTGCGGTCAATTTCCCCTTTGTACCCTACCAGTTCATTGTGATGCAAAAGGTCTTTAATGAGATCCGGAAGCATGGCAATGCCGGAAAACACCACTCCAACGGCGAACGCTCCATGCTCTCCGGATTCCAAGAGGCGGCACAGAAGATTCAGGAGCAGGATGAACATGCCTTGGTACCGTTCTTCCGCTTCTATGATACCGTCCATACTTTCCTGGATGGTTCCATCCGCCGGGTGATCGACCGCTGCCAGAAAGCTGCCGACAATGACCTGGGCATTGCGCCCCGGGATGTGGACGTGCTGAAACTGCTGTACCTGATCCGCTATGTGGATGACATTCCCGCCAACGTGGATAACATCGTGGTTCTCATGGCGGACGATATTCGGGTGGACAAAATCAACCTCCGGGAGAAGGTGCGGGAATCCCTGGACCGCCTGATGGCCCAGAACTACATTGGCCGCTCCGGCGAGATTTATAACTTTCTGACCGATGAGGAGCAGGATATTCAGCGGGAAATCAAGAATACCAGCGTTGATACTGCCGCCATTGTAGAACGCATTGCCCAGATGATTTATGCGGATCTCTACACCGCCAAGAAATTCCGTCACGACAATAATGACTTTGAGTTCGATAAAATGGTGGACGGTGTGACCATTGGCAGCATTACCGGCGGCATGAAGCTCCGCTTCCTGACGGTTGCCAGCGATGCGGCAGAAAAGATGGAGCTGCGCCTGATGACGGCATCCAAGGGGCAGGCAATCGTTGTTCTTTCCGATGCGCCCTACTATGAGGATCTGGAAAACGCAATGAAAATCCGGAAATATGTAAAGCAGCGCAATGTGGCCCAGCTGCCGAAATCCGTTCAGGACATTATTCGTGACCAGCAGGAAGAAGCCGGAAAGTACGAACAGGATGCCATGGAGCAGCTGAAAAAAGCCATCGAATCTGCCGCGTTTTATGTAGATGGTGAGTGCATCCCCGTCAAGTCCGGGGATGCCAAAAGCAAAATCGACCAGGCGTTGGAATATCTGGTTGCCCATGTGTACAGCGAATTGGGACTGATTACCCGGAATGTGGAGTCTGATATGGAAATTGTTTCCATTCTTACAGGGGAAGAAGCCATGATCCCTGGTACGGAACCCAATCGGGATGCGGCGGCAAAGGTAGAGGAGTATCTGACGGTCCAGAGCCGGATGAAGCTGCCTACCTCCATGTTTGATGTGCAGAGCCGGTATCAGGCCATTCCCTATGGCTGGAAGGAAATCGACATTGCCGCTGTGGTGGCGCTGCTGATCAACCGGCAGAAAGTGACCATCAAGTATGCGGGAGAAACCATTCGCCCCGACGATCCCAAACTGCCCGACATGCTCCGCAAAAAGAGCGAGATCGGCAAAACAAATATCTCCCTGCATCAGTCCGTCAGTGCCGCAAAAATGAAAGCGGTTAGGGATATTCTGCGGGAGTATTTTGACATCATGGATGTGCCGGATAAGGAAAATGAGCTGGTTTCCTTTGTCATCGACAAGTTTAGTGAGCAGACCGACCACTACAAGGAACTGTACCAGCATTATCTGACATCCAAGCGAAACTACCCGGACCGGGACAAGGTTTCCCAGGCCATGCAGCTGATGGCCGATATTCTGTCCCAGAGAAAGGACAATATTGCCCTTTTTGACCGCATTCTAAAGCGGGAAGATGCCTTGTTTGACAGCAAGGATGCCCTACTGAATGTGGAGAACTTCTTTCAAAACCAGGTGCGCACCTTTGATGCCGCAGCCCGGATGGAGGAGGAGCTGCGCAATGATCTGGATTACCTTTCCCAGGAAACGGAAGCCAATGAGGCACTGAATAAGATTCGCCTGATCACCTCGGTCCAGGGCGGCTTCAACTATCGGAAAATCCCGGAACTGAATACCCTGATGGCAACCGTAAAAGCAGGCCATGACCGTCTGCTTGCCGCAAAGCGGGAGGAGCTGATGGATATTGTGGGCCAGTGCATGGCAGCGATCCACCAGGCAGCAGGCAGCAATTACGATGCCAGAGCAGTGGTGGACAAGGCAGACGCTTATTTCAGCCAGAAGACCAGCCAGATCAAGTCCTGCCAGGTTCTGGCACTTCTGGATGGCCTGGTGCCGCCCATGCTCCAGTACAAGGACCATACCTGCGGCATGCTGGAGGCCCTGCTGGCACCGCCGCAGCCAACAAAAAACGAAGACGGGGACAAGCCCATGCCGCCAAAGCCCAAAAAGGTCATCAAGGCATACCAGCGTGCAATCGTCTTCCCGGCAAAGAGCTTGGAGAGCGAAGCGGAAATTGATGCCTATGTAGAACAGATGCGGCAGCAGCTCAAGCAGCTGTTGAAGGGCTGCGATGGGATTCAGTTGAAGTGAGGTTAGGATATGCGGTATGTTTGTATGTTATCTGCTCAGCTTGCAGGAGCACTGTTACTGCTGCTGAATTGCGTAAGAGGTGGAAAAAAAGCGGTAATAAAAAATTGCTTCCCAGGTTCAAATATCATTGGTCGAGATGAAAACGACAATTGCGTAATACCGAAAGAAAAGCTGCAGGAAAGCGCACACAAGATTTATTTAAATATTAGTGCGTTTGCTGACCTGGTCGTAGGATATGCGATTGCTGCATTTAACCCAAGTGCGACACTCAAAACGTTTTATACAGTTATCGGGACAGCTGTACTTACATTACTTTTTTTGATTGTGGAATTTTGTTTATCACGTGTTATCACACGAGTTATTTATTCAGAAGATGAGATTGTCCCATACGATGAATTGGAGAAAAATGGCGTGGATACCACGATAACGGAAAAAGATCTCGAAAAAATGTGGAGTGAGTGTGAGTAGACTATGGACAAGAACGCCATCAAAAAATACGCCGTTTGGGCGCGGCAGGAAATGATCGACCGGGTGCGCCATAAGGCGGCGCAGTATGGGATCACGGATTCAGCGATCATTCCGGCGGATGCCATCAGCATTGACGGGGTTCTGCTGTCTCCCGTGGTGGTAGAGCAGCGGAAAGCCCTCATTCAGCAGATCAATGTCAATGGCTATCAAGAGGTTATAGAGGAGGTGGCCTACACCTGGTTCAACCGTTTCATTGCCCTGCGGTTTATGGAGGTCAATGGCTATCTTCCCAGCCGTGTCCGGGTGTTTACGGATGCGGAGAATGGGTTCCACCCCCAAATCCTTGCGGAGGCCATCGATCTGGAATTGGACGGCCTGGACATGGAGAAGGTCTATGCGCTAAAGAACGCCAACGAAGAAGAAGCCCTCTATAAGTATCTGCTCATTACCCAGTGCAATGCGCTGAACCCCATTCTGCCGGGAATGTTCCAGAAAATTGCGGACAATACGGAGCTGCTTCTGCCGGACAACCTGCTGCGGGATGGCAGCGTGATTCAGCGGATGATCGAGTGGATTCCAGAAAAGGACTGGCAGGATCAGGTGCAGATCATCGGCTGGCTGTACCAGTATTACAACAGCGAAAAGAAGGATTATGTGTTCGCCGCCCTGAAAAAGAATGTAAAAATCACCAAGGAGAACATCCCGGCGGCGACCCAGCTGTTTACCCCGGATTGGATCGTGCGGTATATGGTGGAGAACTCCCTGGGTAGGCTTTGGATTGAGGGACACCCCAATGATGAACTGAAAGCAAACTGGAAATATTATCTGGAAGAAGCCGAGCAAGAGCCGGATGTGCAGATTCAGCTGGCAGAAATCCGGAAAGAGTATGCCCAGCTGAAGCCGGAGGATATAAAGGTGATCGACCCTTGCTGCGGTTCCGGTCATATTTTGGTGTATATGTTTGATGTCCTGATGCAGATTTACCAGAGCTACGGTTATACCCAGAGAGAGGCTGCCCGGAGTATTGTTGCCCACAATCTTTACGGATTGGACATTGACGAGCGTGCGGCGCAGCTTTCGTATTTTGCGGTGATGATGAAAGCGCGGCAGTATGATCGAAAGTTTCTTCGCTATGAAGATGAGGATGGCAATTTGCATGTTCTCCAGCCGAATGTTTATGCCATCTGCGAAAGCAACGACATCAGCCGTGGAGCCTTGAAGTACTTCGGATGCAGCATGAGCGACATGGAGCGAAACTTGGTGCTTGAACAGATGAATGACTTGCTGGATGCTATGCAGGATGCGAAAGAATACGGTTCCATTCTCACAATTAAGGACTACAATTGGGAACTGCTGTATCGGTTTGTTTCAACGGTGGATTTTGACGGTCAGTTGGATTTTGATGCGGGAAATCTGGAGGAAACCAAGGAGAAGCTGTGGCGGCTGGTAGAGATTGCAGCCATGCTGGCGCAGAAGTACGATGTGGTTGTGACGAATCCGCCGTATATGGGAGTCAGCAATGCTTCCACTAAGGTGCAGGAACTTGTGAAGAAGGAATACCCGGACAGCAAGAGCGACCTATTTGCGGTGTTTATCGAGCGGTGCGGGAGAATGTTACGGCAGAACCGTTATCAGGCGATGATCACACAGCAAAGCTGGATGTTCCTGTCTAGCTTTGAAAAGTTGCGGACAAAGTTGTTGCAGACAGTTGATATTGTCAATATGGCACATCTGGGGGCAAGGGCATTTGAGGAAATTGGCGGAGAGGTGGTGCAGACTACATCGTTTGTTATTTGCAAGAGCCACATTGTAAACTATAAGGGGGCGTATTGCCGCCTGGTCGAGCCAACTTCTCAGCAAGGAAAAGAGGACATGTTCCTTGCTGGTGAGAATTGCTATGCGGCAGACCAGTCAAACTTCTCCAAAATCCCAGGCTCGTCAGTGGCATATTGGTTGTCGTCGAAAGCGGTTACTGCTTTTGAAAAGGGAAAAGCACTTGGAAAATTAGAAAATGTATGTGGTGGATTAACAACGGGTGATAATAATAGATTTTTACGTCTATGGTTTGAGGTGGATTTCCCTCTAATTTCTTTTAATACGAATTCGATGCAAGAAACAGAAGAAATGATATATACATGGTATCCGATGACTAAAGGTGGCGATTACCGTAAATGGTATGGCAATAATGAATATGTGGTTAATTGGAGAAATAACGGTAAAGAAATTAAGTATTGGGTTACACATAACCCAAGCGACCCAAACACCAAACATTGGTCAAGAAGATTATTTAGAGTCTATCTGAAAACATAGTATTCTTGTGCTATTTCAACAAAATCCAAATGG
>OLHG01002161.1_pt1 | contig 10914 bp, 17 predicted proteins | sample 1605971 | NCBI WGS metagenome assembly OLHG01 (sample SAMN03283289) | human gut metagenome | biome: human-associated habitat; material: feces | host: Homo sapiens | place: Peru | collected 2012 | reverse complement strand
CTGTTAGCATAAAGCATTATTCTCCTTTTAAGTGATGTGTGGGCGTCAGAGGGCGCGGCAGTCGGAAGCGGCGAGACGGGCGGCCTTGCGGCGGACGATGCCGGTATATATCTCGCAAAGCTTTTTATCCAGAGACACGATAGACAGCTTGGAAACGGCCTGACGCTCGGCATAGGTGGCCCCGCCGCGCTTCATGCGCTCGCGGAGGTTTTTCTGCCGGACGGAGAGGTTTACACCGGCGGAGCGTTCCAGTTCCTCGTACATATCGCCGATGGTTTTCTGGTAGTTCAGGCCGTACTTCTCGCACATCTGGCGGACGGCGCGGTTTGTTTCTTCCTGCCACTGGTCTTTGCTGACCGTGGGGAGCGCGAGCGTTTCAAACGCCTCCGTTACGCTTTCCGCACGTTTTTCCAAAGCCGCAAGGCGCTGTTCCTGCTCGACGTTGATTTGGGCCTGAAGCTGGAACATCTGGGCGGTGGAGAGGGGGCGGGTTGCTTTTTGGCGAAGCTCCTGCTCCATCGCGTTGAAAGCTTCGATGTATTTCAGTTTCCACTCAAGCGCGGTTTTTCCCGTGAAGCCCATGGCGAGGAGTGTGAAGCCGTCCCGGTTCATAAGGTACATGGGATAAGCCTTGCCTGTCCCGGCTCTGTATGTTGTTTTATAGAACATGTGGGTCACGGCTGAATTTTCAGCCGTGATATTTTCGATGGATTGAAGCACGTTTTTATGCTCTTTTCCAAAGTGCCCGGCCACGTCCACGCTGCTTGCGACGGGTTGGCCGTTCTGGTCGATGGTGATCAATTCGTTATTCAAAAGTAATCCCTCCTAAAAGAAGATGTTCGTCTTGACCTTTCGGAGTGAGTGCAGTATAATATTTACACTCTCCCGGAAAGTGGGAGCAATACGGTGCAGCGCCAGAGGGGCAAACTCGCTTGCTGTGCCGTATTCCTTTTATTTCGCTTTCAAAGCGTCCATTCCTTTGTGGATGAGCTGCAAACAGGTCGTTTCGTGCTCTTTGCAAAAAGACATGATCTCCGATTTTTCCGTCTCTGTTACGCGGATATAAAGCCTTTCGCTTTTCGGATTTTCGGAAAATGGACGCCCCGGCTTGGGGGACATATGCACACCTCCTTTGTTGTCCGCACATTTAATATATACCGTGCGCACAACAATGTCAAGAGAAATTTTATGAATCTGTTGCAACCAGCATCAAATAGCCGGATTCGGTGATGAGGGTCAAGTCTGCGTCTGGATTAAAGCCGTTTGGAGGGGTCTGTCCGAAAAACGGACGCACCTCCGAACACTTTCCCTTTGAAAAAGATCTGTCCAAAATTGGACACATCTTTCTTAGGTATAGCGGTTGATGAAATATTTCTGCCCCTTGGGCGTGATCTTGGACACGCGGTCGATCACCGCGCCCTCCTTGGAAATACGGAGCGATTGCTTGACGAAGAACAGGCCAAGCTCCATGGAGCGCTGTGTTGGCATATTGCGGTCAGAGCCGTCCTTGATAAGGTAGCCGTCGGAACGGAGCGTTTCATACAGGCGCTTTTCTCCCGTTTCCACGCCGTTCTGCTTCAGGATTTTGGCAAGGTCACGAACAAGGATGTTTGTATTACTGCCTGTTATCGCGTCCGCGAACCGGACGGCGGGAGCGTCGGCTTCGACCTTGGCCTCCAGAGCGCGGCGCTTCTGCTGCTCCTGCTTGAGCGTGGTAGCAAGCTGTATTATATAATCCGGGTCGGTCAGCGTGCGCTCGATGACGGCTGGCGTCATGTATGCGCCATGCTGGCGGATGCTGGGGAGCACATCGGACGTGACCCACTTGCGGAACGGCTTGGCCTCCGGCTTGTCGGAACGGAGGATGACGTTATACAGGCCGCTCTCATTGACGACCCACGTTTCTTGGATTCCGCCGGGGGTCGTAATCTGAGTACGACCCTTTTCATCAGCATCCAGACGGTCGGCAACTTTTTTGAGCTGCGCAGTATCCATTTCAAGTATTGCGCATACATCCTTCAGCACAAACCACGGATCGCCGTCGATCTGCTTGGTTCTGACCTGCTTCTGGTCATAATTGAAAACCTGAATTTCTGTGTTCGTTTTTTCCATTTACGAACCTCCTTATGTGTGATTTAAGGTCTCACTTCCATCATAGCACACGCTTGAAGTACATTTTTGAGAGTGCTTTTCGCTGGAAATTCAGACCGGCAGGAGGCGTAAAAATGCACCTCCCTGCAAGTTCCACTTGCAAAGAGTCGCGCAATTGGGTATAATGGATTTACCCAAGCAGGCATCTGTGCTTGTGGATAGGGTAACGGTTTGCTGAAGATCTTGCAGGATGGTACAGCAGACCGTTATTTTTTTATTTTGCCGTGCAATTCCTCTATCCCCTTGCGGACGACTTCCGATCTGGACATTGCGTCGGCTTTGCAGCACTCGTCCAGTTTTGCGAGCGTCGGACTGTCGAGCCGGACGCGAAGCATATAGTCCTTCACGTTGTCGGATTTCGGACGGCCTTTTTTAGCAACCAAGTCTTAGCCCCCTTTCGTGTTGCTACGATAAATATATACTGTAGCAACGGAAATGTCAATAGTTTTTTATTTCAATCCACACGTCCCTTTCGGAGCGCGACTTTTATGTTAAGCCCGCGTTTTTAAGCGCGGGCGAGAAGGGCGAGGTTGTAGGCGGCCTGACGCTGCTGTTCCTTGAGGGCTTCGAGCGCGGCGGCGCGGTTGCGCTTTGTGCCGAGGCGTCCGGCGTAGATGACGGTGGTCTCGGGCTTGGCGTGGCCGAGCTTGGACTGCAGAGCCTCCATGCTCATGCCGGTGTTGAGGTCGAGCCGCGCGCCGACGTGGCGCAGATCGTGCGAGGATATGCCGGAGACGCCCGTGACGGCAAGAACATGGCGTTCCACAAGGTCGGAGAGCCACTGAGCCGTGCCCCGGTGCCACGCCTCCGCTTTTGTGTTGGGATTGCCGCCGAAGGTGTGGGCGGACTGGGTGCCAAAGAGCGGATCGGAATCGGTACAGGAGGCGGGGCGGACGCCGGAGGCGAGATAGAGCCGGACGGCGGTCTGGGCGATGGGCGGGAAGTCGATGACGCGGTATTTGTTGCCCTTGCCGCGCTCGACCGTCAGCTCCGCGTTTTCAAAATCCAGGTCGGCGGGGGTAAGATCGAGCAGCTCGGCGTTGCGGATCATCGTGGACAGGAGCAGGACGGTTATCGCATAGTTGCGCGACCAGTTTTCGCCGGTCTGGCGGCCGCATTTGCGGTTTTCCCAAAGCATGGCGGCCTGTTCGTCCGTCAGAAGCGTTTCGTAGGGCCGGGCGGCGTTCTTCCTTACATCGGGGAAAAGGCGCTTGGAGACGGGATTACGGGGGTAAAACTGCATTTCGCCCAGCGTCTCGTCCGTTACATAGTCGAAGAAGCAGCGCATTTCCACGAGGTACTGACGGATGGTGGCGGGGGACTTGCCGCTTTGGCGGAGGGATTCCGCCCACGCCTGAAACGTGGAAAAGCAGGGGTCGGCGTCGTGCGGCGTGTTTTCCGTCCACCAGTTGTAAAAGAGGTTGAGGCGGATAGTATAATTGGCAAGCGTCCTCTCGCTTCGGCCCTTGTCCCGGAGGGACTGGATGTAGAAGCCGGAGGCGGCGCGGAAGCGTTCGGCGGCGGTCATGGGATGTTCGCTCCTTTCAGCGCGTTTTTTCAGAGAATGTTGAGCTGGCGCAGCATATCGCGGCCTTTGACTGTGACGAGCGTCTGGGTTCCCGTCCAGTCGGTTTTGGCGTTGTAGGATTCCTTCAGTTCGAAATAGCCTTTATTTTTGGCTTCGTAGGGAAGGAGCTGGCCGTGCTGGTTGCGGTAGAGATATTTTTTCTCGACAAGGAAGCTGGTCATTTTCTTGGGAGATATGCCAAGCTCTTTGGCCGTCTCGCGGAAATTCATGAGGCTGCCGCGCTCCACCAGCTCGTCGAAGTAGTCGGCCTTGGGAGACAGGACGGCGTTTTCCGCCGAGAGCTTGGAATTGTCGGCACGAAGCTCCCGGTTTTTGTCCTGCTCGGCCTTCAGCTCTGTCAGCAGGCGGATGCCGAACTCCGGGGACGAGATCATCTGATCGAGCGTGTCCGGCGTCATGTACGCGCCGTGCTGGCGGATGGAGGGGAGCACTTCCGACGTGACCCAGCGCTTGAACTTCTTCGCGGACGGAAGCTTGCTGGACATCACGAGCGAGTAGAGGCCGGATTCGTTGATAAATGTCATTCCACGCGGCGGCAGATTCAAAACTAGCAAATCGCTATTTTTAAGAATCTTCCTGTCCTCGCTGTCAACGTGGTCGTTTATGGCCTCGCTCGGATTCTGGTAGCCGAGTGCATCGGCGACGTCTTTTCCGACGAGCCAAACATCCCCGTCGATCTCTGCCGCCCGGACGCTGCCGAACTCGTCGTTGTTGAAAATCTGCATTTCGTTCATTGCAATTCCTCCTGTTTATTAAAATAAGTTTCCACTTCCAGCATAGCACGGCTCTGAAGTACATTTTTGACAGGGCCTGAGTGGTTGACAGGAGGAACGGAACGTTGTATAATAAAGCGTCAAAGCATCCTCTTGTCAGGGTGTTGCGGCGGCTCCATCCTTTGCGGCTAGTTTTGCTGACCGGGCGCAGGGGATGGGGTGCCGCGAGATTAACGGGAAGCTTCCCTTATTGGTACCATCAAATTTACCAGAGGGAAACGACCTTCGGAAGAATAAGCGAGCTGACATTCCTTGCACGACTGCGGCTTGCTTATTCTTTTTTATCGGCCATCAAGCATCATGATCCCGTCCCTGATCGCCCCAGTCCGCGTTTTTTTGTGGCGTTCGCAGTACTTATCAAGCACTTGGAGCGTATCATTGTCTAAGCGGACGTGTATGGGATTGGTCTTGGGATTTTCCGACTTGGGCCGTCCGATTTTACGGGGCATTTCATCACCGCCCTTTCCGTAGCCCCAAAAGTAGTATAATTGATGTAGCCCGAAATGTCAATAGGGAATTTTCATTTTTTCTGGTGGATAAACGATTGGATCACAGGGGTGTCGTGAAACGCGACGCCCACGGCAAGTTTAACATTGACAAGGGGCGTTTTATGTGGTTTAATGTAGGCGGAAGGGCGTGTGTTCCTTCCGGGTGCGCCGGCACCTGAAAAACTCCACAGAGAAGCCGGACAAAAGGGCCGGACAGTCGGGGAGCGACAGAAAAACCGGCGGACTGACAGCGCGTGCGGGGCTGCCGTTTTGGCAGCTCCGCCTTGTTGCAGAGAGAAGAAAACAATGAAGAAATACACAAAGAGGCAGGCGCTTTGCATCCTGCATGAAGCGGCGGGGAACTACGAGCGATATCTTCGCGGGAAGCAGTTCCTTTTTGCATACCGTTTCGGGACGGATGTTCGCTTTTCCGTCGTGCAGTTTTCGGCATCCTCCTTTTTGCATCTGACGGGGATGAAGACGAATGTTCCGGCGAACGCCTTTTACGAGAGGGCGCTCCACTCGATGCTGTCCGAGCGGGACATAGAATTTCGTTCTGGTAACACGCACAGGAAGCTGGCCGTGCTGCAAAGTATTCCGCAGATCACGAGAGGGCCGTCTCTGATCGGAAGATACGACGAGGGAACGGGATTTAATCTCATGGCTGATGCCGTTATCGGCAACGAGAAGCCGCTGAAGCTGACGCTCGCTTTCCGGGGGAACGGCCGGACGGGCTACCCGGTTTCCCTTTTGTGCGAGGACGTGAGGCGGATATCCAGAGATCCCGTGCGCGTTCTTGCTGTATGGAAGCGAGGGGCAGGGGAAAGAGATTTTGCCGAAGCGACCTACTGTTCGGCCGGAGAGGACGCCGAAGCGATACTTTCCCTCTGGAGAGAGGGGCAGCTTGTTTTTACATAAGGAAAGCCGCACGGGGATGCCGCGCGGCTGTTTTCTTATACGTCGAACAGGGAGGCGGGGATGGCCCGGTCGTCCCAGTATTCGTCCGCGCCGATCTTGCGGGGGCTGTTGCCCCAAAGCTGTTTCATATAAGGTGTGTTGTCGTTGACGGAGGCGAAGGTGAGGCCGACGGAGGCGCACGCTTCGAGCGCTTCGGCGAGATATTCGCCCTCGCGCGTCGTCCAGAGGATCAGATCGGCTCCTTCCCGCTGCGCTTTCTTGGCAGCGTTTATGACCGGCCAATTGGGCGCGACGATCTCCGGCCACGCGGTTTTGAAAAGAGTATCGTCAAAATCGACGGCGATGGTTTTCGTGGGGATATTCACGCTCTCGCTCCTTTCGGCGGCGGTAATATTCATTTTTGTCCAGTTTGCTGAGGATGTCCTCGCCGTAGCGGAAAACGCAAACGCCGCGGGCAATGCGGATGGAATAGATCACCTTGCCGTTGGCGGACTTGTGCCTTGATTCTACGGTGCCTACGCGCTTTTCTCCGTCGCGGTTGAGGTAGGAAACAATGTCCCCGTTTTTATAGGGCGCTGGCTTTTTGCTACTCATTCGGCTTGGCCTCCCGTATCGTCAGAATTTGAATTTCTGAATATTTATTCAGATGATTATACAGTTTTAGCTTGGCCGCCTCCGGCGATTCCCCTGTGAAAACTGCCCAAACGGGTTGGGGCTGGCCGGAGAGCCGGTAATGGATGTCGTAGCTTTTTTCAACGACGTTTTTCTTAAAGGCCATTGCGTCACCGTCCCCGGAACTGGCGCACAAGGCGGGAAACCGCCTCGCAGAGCGCCTGCACGTCGTAGGCGTTGTTCTGGTAGCCGAGCGTTATGCGCACGCCCTCCGGGACGCGCCGGGCGGATGTGTCGGAGTTATGCTTTCCGGCCGAGCAGGCCGATCCGGCCGAGACGCAGATACCTTCCTCGGAAAGAGCCATGACGAGCGCCTCGGCGTTTACGCCATCGAAGGAAAGATTGACGTTTCCGGGCAGACGGTCGGCGCAGGAGCCTTTTGTCCAGGGGCCGTTGAGGCGCGAGCCGGGCACGGAGGCGAGGACCGTCTCGATGATCTGGTCGCGCAGGGCTGTGACGTGCTTCTGTTCGGCTTCCCTGTTTTTTTCGTGCGCCTCCAGCGCCGCCGCCATGCCGCAGACAAGCTCGACGGGTACGGTGCCGGAGCGCCTGCCGCCCTCCTGACCGCCGCCCAACAGGAGAGGGGGGAGAGGCGCGTTTTTCCGTGCGATCAGGCAGCCGACGCCCTTGGGGCCGCCGAATTTGTGCGCGCCGAACGCCATGTAGTCGATGCCGAGGGCGGCAAAATCCACGGCGATATGCCCGACGGCGGCGGTTGCGTCCGAAAAGACAAGGGCGTTCGGGGCCTCCGCCCGGCGCTCCTGCGCCAGCTGGGCGACGGGGAATATCTCGCCGGTCACGCTGTCGGCCAGCGTGTGGGCCAGATCGTTGTTTTTGCCGTAAACGCGGAATTTCCATGCGTTTTCATACACGGCGGCGTGCTCGTAGGGGCTGATTTGGAGGGATCTAACGGCGCGGTCTTGGCCCGTGCTGGTTATGGAATGGATCGCCCAATTGCACGCTTCCGTGGAGCCGGAGGTGAAATAGACCTCGGATGGGCAGCAATGGATATTCTGCGCGATGCTCCGGCGGGCTTCCTCCAGCGCCTTGCGGGCGCGCAGACCCTCCTTATGGGCGCTGCTGGGGTTTGCGTGGGGAGCGGCCTCCATGGCCGCGCGGGCGCAGGGGAGAAGCGGCGTTGTGGCCGCGTTGTCAAGATAGCGGATCATTTGTCCTGTTCTCCTTTTTGCAAAAACAGGACGGCACTTCGGCCGCCCTGCTTCCGTATTATTCTGCGACGGCCGTTTTGAACGCCTTGCCGGCCTTGAACGAGGGAACGCGGTGAGCCGGAACGTGGACGGGTTCGCCCGTTTTGGGACTGTATACCGTTCGGGCGGCCTTCTGTTTTGCGGAGAAGGTGCCGAAGTCCGGCAGGCGCACCTCATCCCCGGCGGCTACGGCCTCCGCGACCGTGCGGAGCAGGGCCGTGATGGCGTTTGCGGCCTGCTGCTTGTTGATGCAGGCATCCTGTGCCACTCTGGCGGCGAGTTCGTTTTTGTTCATGCTGGTTTTCCTCCTGTATATTTTTATTTTTCGGTGATATAACGAGGCCCTGCCGGCATCCCAGCCGGAGCGGACGGCAGAAAGGAGAGGAGAAAAGAGGGAGGCTTGCGTCCCTCACTTTCAATATAGCATACGCCTGAAGCACATTTTTGACAGTGGGAATTGCACAAAAAAAGCACGCAGAATTTTACATCTGCGTGCGGATTTTCGGATTTTCCGTGCGGTTTTGGATTTCTGGATTTTCCGTGCGGTTTTCAGGCGATCCGGAATTTTGGATTTTCCGTGCGATTTAATCGCAGGGGACGAGCTGACGGGCGAGATTGGAAAAGTAGCATTTTTCGCCCGTTTCGACGTTTTCAAACGTTACCGACGGCGCGAAGGTGGAAAACGGCGCGAATACCTCGCCGCGGCTGGTGTAAGGGCTGCGCGACGTGTTCCAGTCGATCCCCATTTCTCCGGCCTGCATGCGGACCGTGAACACCTCGCCGAAATGATCGGTGTGAATCTCGCGGCCGCCGCTGTACATATGGACTTTGATTTTATCGCCCTGCTTCATGGTTTGATTCCTTTCTGTAATCATGGATTTTCCGTGCGTTCTGGATTTATTGATTTTCCGTGCGCTCTGCAGTCGCGGATTTTCCGTGCGGCCTTTACAGCACGCCGCAATCTGCGGCCTCGACGATAAGGCGGATAAAGCCGACCCATGCGGCGACGGTGAGAAGGATAAAGCCGATCATTTTTTTCTCCTTTACAACTGATTTTGGGCATGAAAAAAGCGCCGGGGACTTCCCGGCGCTTTCGCGGTTTTTTGATTTTTTTGTCAGCCAATATCCACGACGCGGGTGATGGCTGGTTGATCCGGATGCGCGGCGTTCCACGCGGCCACAAAAGCCGCGTCCGTAAATTCGACGTCCTCGGCAAGGTGCAGCTTGCCGACCGGGGTTATCGCGGTTGCGACGGCAAGCGCCGCCTCGCGGGACATGGGCGCAAAATACAAATCCTTGGCGTAGCGGACGATCTCCCAATATGCGCCCTCGGCTGCGTCCTCCGGCGTCATGGCCGGGGCCGTGTCCATAATGGAGGCAAGCGGGTTTTCCTCGCCGACGCGGGCCGTCCAGGCATCGACGATTTTCGTCGGCTTGCCGCCGAGCGCATAGCAGAGGCTGCGCGCCGTGCCGCTGTGGCGCTGGTCCATGATCTCGATAATATCCATATTTTCCCCTTCCCCCGGATTTTTCCGGGCATTTTTTTCTTCGGCGGCCTTTGCGCTTGCCGCTTGCGTATATATAGGACGGCGGCGAGGGCAAAAGGCAACCGGCGTTTTGCACAAAAACACGGCGTTTTTATGCGCACGCTTTACGCAGATGAAGAAATTAAGAATTAATCTTAATTTGTGTTCGGCGGCGCGGTCTGAACGCCGTCGGCCTGCATCCGGGCGCGGATCGCCGTCTTGATGTATCCGTTGACCGTCTCGCCCGCCGCCGTCGCTGCATCCTTAACGCGGGCATACTCCGCTAATTGCAAGTCGAGCGGTACGCGCTTAAGATGCGCGGCGTTGTATCTATATTGTGCGGCGTTGTCTGCCTTGGTGCGCGGCATGGTATCACCTCCCCGCCGACATTATATCATGTATTCGGCATTCTGTACATGTATGATTTTCAACAAAAGGATACATGTACATTTGTCTAATTTGTCAATTGAAAATACGTGTACACGTATGTATAATGGATACAGAAATCAGGAAAACGAAACCGACACGACAGGCCGGAAGGCCGGAAAGGGAATAAAATGGAGAACACGACAACAACCGCCCGCGAGGCGTGGGAGACGATGGACGCGGAAGCGCAGCGCCTGATCTGCATCAAAATGCTCTGGGCGGCCCGCAAGAGGGCCGACGCGCGCGGGGCCGCCTGCGCCGGAGTAATCAAGACGCCGGACGACGCCGACGCCCTGGCCGGGGCCGTGTGGCTCCGCATCGCGGAGAGCATCGAGGCCGGGACGGAGGACGCGCTCCAGCTGGTCGCATACCGCGCCGCAGATGCCGCCCTGCAGGCAGAGTACCGGGAGACGATGCAGCACCCCGCCGCGAGCCTGGACGATCCGGACGCCCGCACAACCGCCGACATGGGGCCGGGCCCCGAAGATGCCGCAATAGCCCGCGACGAGATACGCCGCGCGATCCGGTCCGCGATCCGCTCCGGCATTGATGCCCGCATTGTGAGCGGGACCGCCGCGGGCCTGACGCACGCGGAGATCGCCGCCATCGTCGGCATTACGCGGCAGGCCGTGAGCAAGCGCGCCGACAACATCCGCGCCCGCGCCCGGCTCGAGCTGGCCGACATCCGCGAGCAGTAACAACACGCCCGGACACCTTCGCGCCGCCGCACCGGGGCACAAAAGCGACGGCACCCAAAAAATAACAAATAAAACAAATAGTAAACGGAGGAATTACACAATGTTGAATCCCGATTTTTTCCCGGCGTCCTGCAAATTGTCCGGCCGCGTGGCTGTCTATGTCCCCGGCACCGTTGACGCTGACCACGCCGCCGACAATACGGCAATGGTGGAGTATACCGCCGCAGAGCTTTCTCGCCTCTTTGGGGGCGCGACCGCCCAACCCGCCGCGGGTTACTGGCTGAGTGAGGTACACGGCCTAATAGCCGAGGCCGTTACAATCGTGTACAGCAACGCCCGCCCGGACGACATCGAGGATCACGCCGCCGAGATAGCCGCACTCATCCGCAAGATCAAGCACGACTTGCGGCAAGAGGCGGTAAGCTGCGAAATTAACAACGACCTGTATATTCTCTGACAGCCAGCC
>OLHG01002160.1_pt1 | contig 10922 bp, 10 predicted proteins | sample 1605971 | NCBI WGS metagenome assembly OLHG01 (sample SAMN03283289) | human gut metagenome | biome: human-associated habitat; material: feces | host: Homo sapiens | place: Peru | collected 2012 | reverse complement strand
GAGCCGCCGTACTGATGACCGAATATGCTCCTGACGGCAAACGGGGTTATTACGCCGCGCTGCCGTTCCTCGGAATCCAGATTGGTACGTTTATGGCATCTGCCGTTTACTTCATCCTGCTGCATAATGTGACAAATCTTGCCGAAACCTGGTGGTGGCGCTTGCCCTTCCTCTCCAGCGTGGTGATTATCGCGGTGGCTATTTATATTCGACTGCATCTTAAAGAATCGCCATCATTCGCAAAACTCGAAGCTCGTCAACAAGTTACAGAATCACCCTTACGAAATTTGCTGAAAACATCACGCCGTAATGTCTTCGTCGGGATTGGCTTACGTCTGGCAGAAAACGGCGGCTCGTCGATTTATCAGGCTTTAGCGATCAGTTATATCGTTGGTGTGGTTGGGCTGGACAAATCAGTTGGTACGCTATGCCTGATGTCTGCGGTAGTAGTCGGTGCAATTATGGTGCCTATTGCCGGTTGGCTGACCGATCGCTTCGGCAGGGTTCTTGTCTATCGTAGTCTGGCGATTTTTCAGTTGTTGATTACCTTTCCGGTGTGGTGGTCTTTCAGCCACGGTAATGTTCCTGTCACTATTGTCTCTCTTTCTCTGGCCTTAGGGATTGGAGCCTGGGGTATGTTTGGCGCACAAGGTGCTTTTCTGCCTGAACTCTTTGGTGCTCGCCATCGTTATATTGGCGTCGCACTGGCAAGGGAAGTTTCTGCCGTTATTGCCGGAGGGATCGCGCCACTGGTTGGTTCTGCAATCATTTCCTGGGTGATCCACACTAACGATCCCAGTGGTATTGCTGCCTGGATGCCAATCGCTATTTACCTTAGTCTGCTGACCGTTGGTACGATTATTGCGACTTTCTTTGCTCCAGAAACACGCGATCGTGATCTTGATGATCTTGCCGACGCTGAAACGATCAGCGTTTCCCAACATAACCAGACTACGGGCACCTACCATGACGCATAATGTCTCTGAATCTATTATCGATTCCCTGACAGACGTGAAAATGCCCCATTACGCACCGCTGGCTCAAGTCAGCGGTAGTATCGACCTTAACGGAACCATTTTACCTGAGTACCGCTGCAACACGTTAGTTCTGGGCAGTGGTGCGGCAGGATGGCGAGCAGCCGTCGAGCTGAAACGGCAAAATGTCGATGTCATGGTCGCTTCCAGCAAAGCCTTCTGGGGAACTTCCGCCTGTTCTGGTTCTGATAAACAAACGCTTCACACCGCCAACACCCGTGCAAATGGTGACCATTTTCTGGCATTAAGTGACACGCTGGCGGCAGGTGGTGCGATGGATCATGACACCGCATATGTTGAGGCGGTCGGCTCAGTGAACACCTGTGAAGTACTGAAATATCTGGGTCTGGATCTGCCTGAAGATCTCTTTGGCGCAACGTTGCGTTATCAAACCGATCACGATGAATTTGGCCGTGCCACTAGCTGCGGTCCTCGAACATCGCGCCTGATGGTGAAGGTGCTGGCCCAGGAGGCAATGCGCCTTAATATTCCTCTTTGCGATCACACAACAGCGATTCGTATCCTGACCAGTGGTGAAGGGGAAAATCGACGAGTCGAGGGGGTGATCGCCATCGATAAAGCCTGTCGGGATAATCCCTGGAGAATGGTAGTGATTCGCTGTCAGCATCTGGTTTTAGCCACGGGCGGGCCTGGTGAACTTTATCGTGACAGTGTTTATCCGGTGAACTGTTTTAGTGCGTTGGGCATGGCGCTGGAAGCAGGGATAACTCTGGTTAATCTTACGGAAAGTCAGTTTGGTATCGGTACACCGCGCAGCCAGTTTCCGTGGAATCTTTCTGGTACTTACATGCAGGCGATGCCGCGCATCTATTCGCAGGACCACTCCGGGCGTCAGTATAATTTTCTGGCAACTTATTACCCCACGACTCGTATGCTGGCCTCCGCGATATTTCGCAAAGGTTACCAGTGGCCGTTTCACGCGGAACGAATGCTGGAATATGGCTCCAGCCTGCTGGATGTCGCAGTTTATGAAGAGACTCAAAAAGGGCGCGATGTTTTTCTTGATTTTCTACGGGAACCAGAACCCGCAGCGGACGGAACGTCATTCAACCTGCAAGAACTGGATGATGATGTCATCGACTATCTGCAACAAAATCACGCCCTGTTGGCACAACCGCTGGCGAGATTAACACAGATGAATCCTCTGGCTATTCGTTTGTATCAGATGCACGGTCATGATCTCACAGCCTCACCGCTCAAGTTTACGCTAAATAATCAACATCTTAATGGCGGAATTGAAGTTGATATTTGGGGACGTACATCGCTAACTGGTTGTTATGCTGCCGGAGAAAATGCCGGAACACATGGTGTCACGCGCCCAGGTGGAGCAGCGCTCAATGCCGGGCAAGTTTTCGCCCGCCGCTGTGCATTACATATTGCTCATCAGAAAAGCCAGGACCGGCCTCTCGAGAGGCAACAAATTCTCAGTACGATTAATGAGGCGCAACAGTACCTGAATCAGGGGCTGCTACGTGACGACGTGCGAGAAACGATACAAAATACCATGAGCCACCATGCCGCAATTTTGTGTCATACACAGGGGATCAACACTGCCGCGCAAACCCTGGCAACACTTTGTGAAGATATTCGCCGGGAAGGTATTCAATGCGATGAAAACAGCCTGGCACAATCTTTCCAGTGGCGGCAAAGTGCGCAACTGGCGCTGGCTGTACTGCGTTCTTTACAATGTTATGTCGAAAACGGTGGTGGGAGTCGTGGTGCCAGGGCTATCTATGATGGCGAAGCCGGTATTGCACCGCAAACACCAGGTGGGCCACTCCTGGCCTGGCGTTTTCGGCCAGAAAATCAGGATGCCAGGCAATATATGATTTGTGTTTGTCGGGAAGCTAATGATTACCAAACCTGGACTCGCCCGTGCCGTGAACGGGGCGTATTAACGCTAACCAACTTTGAGCGCCAGTGGCAAAACTGGATTGCGGCGACGCCGTTTCAATACTGATCAGAGATATTCCGGGTTGTGACCGCAGCCCGGAAAAAATCCCCGCGCGGCCTGGCGACTACTGTTAGGCTTAAAACAGATATGTCGCTCAGTAAAGGAGTTTAAATGGCAACGCGCATCGAATTTCACAAGCACGGTGGCCCGGAAGTACTTCAGGCCGTGGAGTTCACTCCTGCCGATCCGGCGGAGAATGAAATCCAGGTCGAAAATAAAGCCATCGGCATCAATTTTATCGACACGTATATCCGCAGCGGCCTTTACCCGCCACCATCGCTACCCAGCGGATTAGGCACCGAAGCGGCAGGCATCGTGAGTAAAGTCGGCAGTGGTGTAAAGCATATTAAGGCAGGCGATCGCGTAGTCTATGCACAATCGGCATTAGGCGCTTACAGCTCTGTGCATAACATTAATGCCGATAAAGCAGCGATTCTGCCTGCGGCAATTTCTTTTGAGCAAGCTGCGGCATCCTTCCTGAAAGGCTTAACGGTTTATTATCTGCTGCGCAAAACCTATGAAATTAAACCCGATGAACAGTTCCTGTTCCACGCAGCGGCTGGCGGCGTTGGCTTGATTGCCTGCCAGTGGGCAAAAGCCCTTGGCGCGAAACTTATCGGCACCGTAGGAACGGCGCAAAAAGCGCAAAGCGCCTTAAAAGCCGGAGCATGGCAGGTTATTAACTATCGCGAAGAAAACCTGGTCGAGCGATTGAAAGAGATCACCGGTGGTAAGAAAGTGCGCGTGGTGTACGATTCCGTGGGCAGAGACACCTGGGAACGGTCGCTGGATTGCCTGCAACGCCGCGGCTTAATGGTGAGTTTTGGCAACTCATCAGGTGCGGTTACCGGTGTGAACTTAGGCATTCTCAATCAGAAAGGCTCGTTGTATGTGACACGCCCTTCCCTGCAAGGCTATATCACCACGCGGGAGGAATTAACCGAGGCCAGTAATGAACTGTTCTCTTTGATTGCCAGCGGTGTGATTAAGGTCGATGTCGCCGAGCAGCAGAAATATCCGCTGAAGGATGCGCGGCGTGCGCATGAGATTCTGGAAAGCCGGGCGACGCAGGGTTCCAGCCTGTTGATTCCATAAAAGAAATTGGGCTTCCACCTGGGAAGCCCTTTCTTTTATAGTTCGGCTGTATGTAGGGTACAGCTCGATGAATTTGTTTGACACGCAATAGTGACAGATTTGATTATCAATTCCTATTTTGTTCTAAGGATAAAACCTTAGGTTGTGATCATCCGCACAATCCCTTAGTAACGCCAGCGGTCATAATGCTGATATTTCGGCACTTTTGGTGCTTTAATCGCCCTGATCACCCACACCATCGCAACCGCCAACAGCAGCCACGGCAGCAACTTAATCATCAATGCCAGCATACCGCCGAGGAACATAAAGGCCGTCGCCACAATCAGCGCGGCGATAATACCCAGCAACGAAACACCAGTGACCATCAGCATGACAAAAAAGCCAATTACAAAAAGTAGTTCCAGCATGATGCTCTCCCAAATATGAAATCTCTTGCTGGCATTACAAGAATCATGCCAAAAATAATCTATTGATTTAACAGCAAAACGCCCCGCGACGGTGCGCAGGGCGTGGTGAATTTGACTACTTTTTGGTGAAAAGTTAACGCTTATCCGCCACCAGTTTGAGCGCGTGTTCCAGCACATTAATGTCTGCACCCGCTTTATGGGCATTTTCACTTAAATAACGTCGCCACTGCCGCGCGCCAGGAATACCCTGGAACAAGCCCAGCATATGCCGGGTAATATGGCCGAGATACGTCCCCTGGCTGAGTTCACGCTCAATGTACGGATACATGGCGCGCACTACCGCCACCGGATCGGCATCGGTATCCGAGGAACCAAAAATCTCTCGGTCTACCGCCGCCAGAATCCCCGGATTCTGATACGCCTCGCGCCCGACCATCACGCCATCCATATGTTGCAAATGCGCTTTAGCTTCTTCCAGCGACTTGATACCACCGTTAATCGACATCGTCAGATGCGGAAAGTCACGCTTCAGTTGATACACACGCGGATAATCGAGCGGCGGGATCTCACGGTTTTCTTTCGGACTTAACCCAGAAAGCCAGGCTTTACGTGCGTGGATGATGAACATCTCACACTCACCTTTGCCGGAAACGGTGTTGATGAAATCGCAGAGAAATTCATAGCTGTCCTGATCATCGATGCCAATACGCGTTTTCACCGTCACCGGAATCGAAACCACATCGCGCATCGCTTTCACGCAGTCGGCAACCAGCTGCGCATTACCCATCAGACACGCACCAAACATGCCGTTCTGCACCCGGTCAGACGGGCAGCCGACATTCAGGTTGATCTCATCATATCCGCGCGCTTCTGCCAGCTTCGCACACTGTGCCAGCGCCGCCGGATCGCTACCCCCGAGTTGCAACGCTACCGGATGTTCTTCTTCACTGTACGCCAGGTAATCACCTTTACCGTGAATAATCGCCCCTGTGGTCACCATTTCGGTATACAGCAACGTATTGCGGGAAAGCAGACGCAAGAAATAGCGGCAATGTCTGTCCGTCCAGTCGAGCATTGGTGCAACGCTAAACCGACCACTCCAGTGAACGTCAGTTTTTTCAGGCATTGCGCTGGTTTGGTTGATTTTTTGCATTTCAGAATTACCGTGCATTTTCAAATGTAGAGATTATTTTATCGATATATCATTGAGTTATGTTATTCAGCATCACTGTTCAGGAGGCTCAATAGCGGGGTACTATACCATAACAACAGGAAGCGCCTGTCTCATTGCAAAAGAAAATTGAGATCCTCTCAAGGCATGAAGCTCTCACGAAGTGATGGAAATAATCTTATTAGCCGTTAGCTTTGTTAAGGCCAATGATAAACAATCCAGGTTCGACGATAAATAAAAATCACACATTAAACTCCGGTGATATCTCTCCCTGCTAATAGCACTGATAGAGAAAAAAAGAACCCAATAAGCATTGGGTCCTTTTATATAATGCCTTCCATACTATCGAAGAACCTCACATATTATTTCCCCGATTTAACCCCGAATAAATCATAAATTAAATTAGAAGTATCTGTAAGTATTTTAATCTTTTCCTTTGAGTTTGGGTCAAACGACTTAGCAAAGTCAATTAATTTCGGTGCAGCATCTCGCATTTTGCTTAAAATATCAGGCTCGAGCTTTCCTTCATTCACCAGAAGTGACATCTTATCCAGATAGTCATCAAATTTCATCCCCCCCTCATCTGCCAGACTCTTCATCTCTCCCAGGTACTTCTTCATATCACGTTGAGATAATTTTTCAAACTGAGCTGTCAGATAGTTCTCATTATTATCATTAATATTCACTTTTTCTGCTCCTGCTAAATCTGTATAGGCACTAGAGTATGAAAGTGAAATTAACAGCGAAGCAAATAATTTTAAGCTGTTGTCATCATGTTCCTGGCAGGCATTAACAAACGTTAAAAAACCAGAACCTATTGCTTGAAAATGTATATTCGCTAAAGGTTCATTATCTTTAGATTCCTCATAAAATAGCTGAACCGTGGAGGGAAGGCCATTCTTGGTTTCTACATCAAAAGTATATCGTTCTATGGGCGTTGCATCTTTATTACCCTCAGTATTACATATACTATTAACCGCGAAATGAAAAATAGCCCGATCAACAACTGATGCAATAAATTCACGATCGTTTAAGTCCTCATCAGTGCAATCTCCAATATACTCATTGACCCACACTTTGAGATTATTTATTTGCTCAATTAAAAACACATTTTTTTTACGTGCATGCCATAAATTATGAGTGATTCTTTGAATAAACAAATCTATTTTTGCAATAATTATATCCCGATGACGCAGCGCTGCATAATCAATAGATTTACCATATATACTATTTACTTTACCTTTGATTGTACCTCTATTATCTAATTTATCTTTGATTGCATCTTCATTATCGAATTGATTTGAATTGAGTGTTTTATTAAAGTATCCAGTTGCACCGGGTATTATCTTTAACATGATTCATCTACCTTTTTTGTCGTACCGTGTCCTCCTTATAAGTGTTTTTGGAACCGGTCACTATCAAAAATCGCTCATAATTTTCTGAAATTCGGGTATACGATTAGCCACGGTTAAATAAATAGCGAGTTAACTTGAAGCAATTTATTTAAAAATGAATTATTAATTATTGTCGTGTTGATAATGGTACGACCAGGCAACACAACACCTGACCTACAAAACAGAAAATCAACATTACGGCAACAATAAGGGTTCTCGGTGTTTTTCCTGGAACATGGTAAAGTAAGGACATTCTTAACCCCCACTTTGAGGTGCCCGATGGAAAAGACCACAACGCAGGAGTTATTAGCGCAGGCTGAAAAAATCTGCGCACAGCGTAATGTGCGCCTGACCCCACAGCGTCTCGAAGTGTTGCGCCTGATGAGTCTGCAGGATGGCGCTATCAGCGCTTATGATCTGCTTGATTTGCTGCGCGAAGCTGAACCGCAAGCCAAGCCGCCAACGGTTTATCGCGCGCTGGAGTTTCTGCTTGAACAAGGTTTTGTGCATAAGGTGGAATCCACCAACAGTTATGTGCTCTGTCATCTGTTCGATCAGCCCACCCATACTTCAGCCATGTTTATTTGCGATCGCTGCGGCGCGGTGAAAGAAGAATGTGCTGAAGGCGTGGAAGACATCATGCATACGCTGGCGGCAAAAATGGGGTTTGCCCTGCGGCATAATGTGATTGAAGCACATGGGCTCTGTGCGGCATGCGTGGAAGTGGAAGCGTGTCGTCATCCTGAACAGTGCCATCATGACCACTCTATTCAGGTGAAAAAGAAACCTCGCTAAAAGGGTGTACATCCTTGTACATGTCGGGCAGGAGGGATTAATTACCAGCGGTAATCATGGCGTTTTTCCCAACTATCAACCTCTTTTTCTGCCTGATCTTTCTGATAACCGTAGCGTTCCTGGATTTTACCCACTAACTGATCACGTTTTCCTTCAATGATCGTCATATCATCATCGGTCAGTTTGCCCCATTGCTCTTTCACTTTACCTTTAAACTGTTTCCAGTTACCGCCGGCTTCATCTTTATTCATAATCAAGACCTCATCGTTAGGTTGTGAATGAGAGTACGTTCACTTTTCTTCTGAACGTGAGATTAAGTGTAGTCAGCAATTTGGCTTAGGATTATTTATTCAGAATTTTTAACCGTCACGTTGCGACAACCCAGGTATCGTTACGCCAGTGACGCCGCCAGATAGCCGCCAGAGAAAGCCCGCGTAACGCCAGAAAGACGGTTAACGCCAGCCACAAACCATGATTCCCCAGCCACGGCAGCGTAAGGAGCGTCAGCGCAAAACCTGCGGCGGCCACCGCCATACTGTTACGCATTTCGGCGGCACGCGTTGCGCCTATAAACATGCCGTCCAGCAGATAACACCAGACGCCGACCAACGGCAAAATCACCTGCCAGATAAGATAGCGGTCAGCCAGCTGCTGAATCTGGGTTAACGACGTCAGCAACGCAATGATGTGTTCCCCTGCCAGCAAATAAACCACCGAAAACAGTAACGCTACGATCCCCGACTGGCGGCACGCTGCCCGCCAGACATCCAGCAATTGACTACCGTCGCGCGCACCGTATGCCTGACCGGAATGTGCTTCAACCGCGTAGGCAAAACCATCCAGCGCATAGGCGGTAAAGGTGAGTAGCGTCATCAGAACCGCGTTAACAGCGATAATGTCACTCCCCAGTCGCGCGCCAAGTACAGTGATCGCGCCGAAACAGAGTTGCAGCAACAGCGAGCGCAGCATGATATCGCGGTTAAGCGCCAGCAAGTGACGGAAGTTACCTCGCCAGGCAGTTTTCAGCATTTCGCCGGAGATTCCGCGTAGTTTGAGAATTTTACGCACCATTAGCAGACCAATCAGCAATGTTGCATATTCCGCAATAACCGTCGCCAGAGCCGCGCCCTGCACGTTCATATGCAGCCCCATCACCAGCCAGACATCCAGCACAATGTTGAGGATATTGCCGACCACTAACAAAATTACTGGTGCACGGGCATATTGCACGCCGAGTAACCAACCAAGTAATACCAGATTCGCCAGCGACGCCGGTGCGCTTAACCAGCGGATTTCAAGAAAGCGTCGCGCCTGTTCCAGGACTGCTTCACTACCGCCAACAATATGCAGCGCCAGATCGATAATCGGCGTACGCAGCAGCGCAATTAACGCCCCAGCCCCCAACGCCAACAGCAACGGTTGCACCAGCGCACGGGCTAATGCCTGAGGATTTTTAGCACCATAAGCCTGTGCAGTCAGCCCGGTGGTGCTCATGCGTAAAAACAGCAACAACATAAAGAGAAAGCTGGTCGCCGTTGCACCAACCGCCACGCCGCCCAAATAAACCGGACTATCAAGATGACCAATTACCGCCGTATCGACCAGTCCCAGCAACGGAACGGTGATATTGGAGAAAATCATGGGTAAGGCGAGATGCCAGAGTGCTTTATCAGATGAAGTGAGGAATGCCATGCAGACAAGCCTGATGAAGAGAGATGAAAAACAAACCGCGACGCCAGGCGGCATCGCGGTCTCAGAGATATGTTACAGCCAGTCGCCGTTGCGAATAACCCCAACCGCCAGCCCCTCAATGGTGAAGCTCTGCTGACGAAGGTCAACGACAATTGGTTTAAACTCGCTATTTTCTGGCAACAGTTCGACTTTATTGCCCTGTTTTTTCAGGCGCTTAACGGTAACTTCGTCATCAATACGTGCGACAACGACCTGACCGTTACGTACATCCTGAGTTTTATGCACTGCCAGCAAATCGCCATCCATAATGCCGATATCTTTCATCGACATCCCGCTGACACGCAGCAGGAAATCAGCATTCGGCTTGAACAAGGAAGGATCGACCTGATAATGACCTTCAATATGCTGTTGCGCCAGAAGCGGTTCACCGGCAGCCACACGACCTACCAGCGGCAACCCTTCTTCCTCTTCCTGCAATAAACGAATTCCGCGTGATGCGCCGGAAACAATTTCAATAACGCCTTTGCGTGCCAGCGCCTTCAGATGTTCTTCAGCCGCGTTTGGGGAACGGAACCCCAAACGCTGCGCGATTTCCGCACGCGTCGGCGGCATACCTGTCTGGCTGATGTGATCACGGATGAGATCAAACACCTCTTGTTGCCTGGCCGTTAACGCTTTCATTCCGCCCCCTGGGTGTATATACAGTTATGCTGTGAGTATATACAGCAAAAGGCGATTTTGGAACCATAAACTGCACAATAAACCAGAGATTTATCGAAATCTGGAAGGGTTATCCAAAATGCGACCATAACAGGATGCACCAGGTAATCACGGCGACGATAATGGCAATCAGCACTGCGGCGGATCCCATATCTTTAGCGCGTCCGGAAAGCTCATGGTATTCAGAGCCAATTCGGTCAACCACAGCTTCGATGGCGCTATTGAGAATTTCCACAATCATCACCAGCATCACGGAGCTGATAAGCAGCACGCGGGTAATCGCGTCCACATCCAGCCAGCAGGCGATAACCACCGCTAACAATACCGCTACGCCTTCCTGACGGAATGCCGCTTCATTGATCCATGCAGCGCGTAAACCTTTCCAGGAATAGCCAGCAGCTTTGATAATTCGGGTGAATCCAGTGGTATTATTGGCCATTGAAAGAACCTTTTTACATTATGAGCGTCAATATCAGTGTACCGTTAAATCCGATGATTCGGGTTTGCGTAACGCCGCGCGAAACATGAGCGGATACCACAGAATTTCCCATGACTTTCTGCTATCCTTGCCGCGCATTTGCATTATTAACCAGAGGCTTTACATCGTTTATGTCCGGCTGGCCACGAATTTACTACAAA